>Ga0302191_10000527_pt1 | contig 24486 bp, 25 predicted proteins | sample II_Bog_E3_1_FD_198775 | JGI IMG/M metagenome (GOLD analysis project Ga0302191, IMG submission 198775) | Peat permafrost microbial communities from Stordalen Mire near Abisko, Sweden - II_Bog_E3_1 | ecosystem: Environmental > Terrestrial > Soil > Wetlands > Peat | place: Sweden: Abisko...
TAAAGTAGATAATTTAAAGCCTTTGTTTTATAGAAATTTTCCTATCAAAGATTGGGCTTGGTATCTTGATTTTGCAAAAAAAGCTAATAAGGAAATCGGTAAAGGTTTGGTTGTAACACTATCAAAGAAAGCATTTGTTAAAGGAGTTCAAGATTTGAATCAAGGTAGCATTTACTACTCTTGCGGATCAAAAGATTTTAAAGAGCATTTCCGTAAGCCTTTAGAAATAGAGTTATGTTTATTCGGATTGGAATTAAGAAGGATAAATAAATCTGAATTAAAAAAACTTTCATGCGAATTTTATATACTTTGGCAAGAGGAAAATTGCAAGTGCGATTTAACTAATTGCTGTAAAATCAACGATAGTTCTACTAATTTGGATTATTGCTTTTCTGGAGAAAACAATGAATATTATATTCCTTATTCCGAAATAAACAATAATGGAAGTGGGGTTATAAAGTATGAAGATGGATTTATTGAGGAGTTTAGCTTTTATGTTAAAAGCAATATCGAAAATATTTAAAAATATAAAACACTTTAAAGCCAATTTGCCACACCTTATTATTAAGGTGTGGTTTTTAGGTGAAATTAGGCGTTAAAATATTGTTAATACCGAATGAATTATCATTCACAATCAAAAAAATAAAATATGATCACACAATTCAGCAAAAAAACGGTAGATAAGGGATGTTACGATAATATTGACCAATATCCGGAGACATTGGATATTAACGGTATTATTGATCTGCCAATACCAATTTCAGATAAATTTTGGTTTATATATAAAAACTGCAATCTTTCTTTTAATGAAATGCAGATTTTAAACCTGAATTTAGCGAAGGTTAATATCGCTCATTATAAGGAATTGTGCGGTGAAAAGGCGCTGGCTGAAATCATTAAAATAACAGAATTACATGAGCAATTTGTTATTAAACTAATTAATGGAGATGCCGCATACCGTGCCGCATACCTTGCCGCATACATTGCCGCATACCGTGCCGCAGACCTTGTCGCAGACCGTGCCGCATATCTTCCCGCAGACCTTGCCGCAGACCGTGTCGCAGACCGTGCCGCATACATTGTCGCAGACCTTGTCGCAGACCTTGCCGCAGACCGTGTCGCAGACATTGCCGCATCCCTTGCCGCATACCTTGCCGCAGAAAACAATATATTAAAAATGCTAAAAGACTTTTTTGTTAACCCAATAATTATACAGGTATGACCAAAAAAGAAAGGAAATACCACGAACTAAAAAAAATAATCGATCATATTATACGTATAGAACTTAAAATGTTTTTTCAATCTGATCATTTAATTGCTCCGTTACCGGATTCGAAATATAATCCGGGCGCCCCCATTAAGAAACTAAAACAAAATTAATATAATCTATTTTAGTTCATGCATTTCGGCAATTTAGCCATTTATAAAATTTCCCTATCTTCGTGCCACGTATGGCGCAAAATAGAATAACACTAACCCCAATGTTAAATATGCCTTTTTATCAGGAAGGTAATAATGTTAACATTCTAGGGCAAGTGCCATACGAATTACAGGTAATAAAAAACGGTTGGCAAGGTGATCATCCTTACTACTTGCAAACGCTATATTCAGACCCTATAACCATACAGGTACATACACAAAGTAATGTCCCTGGAGAGTGTTATAATCCGCCTACGCTGTCTATATGTATGGCGGAGCAGGGCAATACACAAGATGCTTTCGGCAACGCAAGAAGTTATACGGCACCCCGTACACTTTATTTGCCGTGGAACCAAAACGCATTAACCGCCGCACTAAATGTCGCACCAATCTATAAAGGGTCTGTTCAGTTAATTGGCAATACGTTTACAGACCCTATAACTGGCATAGTTACACAACTAGACACTACCACATGGCAGTTTTCATTTGAGCAATTATCAGCTTATTTCCCCGCCGGCGGATTGTTTTTTTTGTGCATCACTAATAACCCAACAAACACCAGTACCGATGCGCCCATAAATAATTTTTCGGAGCCTATTTTTGTCGATACGCTATTGCCATTAACGCACTTGTTTCAATCCGGTTATAATTCCAACCGGGCAAAGAAATTTGTGGTAAACACAGGGTTTTTTAACGATTGGCCGACTATGGCGCAGCCCTTTACCCCTGCATGGTTTACGCGCGTTCCTTGCCGTATAAATGGGCCATATGAACCTCAAAGCGTGGTTATAGATTATTATGGGCAGAATTATCAAAACTTATTTATAGATTCCACTACCACGTCTACATTTACACTTAATATAGGTGCTGATACTGCGGGGGTTCCCGACTATGAAAAAAGGCGGTGCATTGAGGCTATAACGGCTGATTCATTTTATATAGATACCGTCCCTTACGTTACGCTTATAAATTCAGCCAGCCCTGGAAAGCCGTTTAAAACTAAATGGATTGAGGGTAGCGGGTTGTCTAAGTTTAGCAGTGACGTGCAATTTGCTTCGGAGTTGGTTTACGCACAGCAGTCACCTCCATCAGCGCCTTATACAAGGATATTCACGAGTGTATTTAGCGATGTGTTTACTTAAAATAATGGTAGCGATATAAAATAAGGGTAGCGATATGGTGCAATATATCGCTACCGATGATTCTAATTATCTTATCACTACGCCGATTTAGCCACAGATAATGCAGCCAAAATATCCTTCACGATTATTTCTATATCTGATTCCGGCACGCCCGTTTCCAGCCACGTACAAAAGTTGATAACCGCCTTTTCTAAGCGCGTCCCTTGCCACGACGATGGCAATTCTGACTGATTAGCTACAATTACCTTTGCGGCATTTGTAACGATCTGTGCCGGATCAGTAATGCCTGCGTTGGCATCTGCGATCTGGTTGTAGATAACTTTACCGTCAGCGATGAAAAGTTTCACTTCGGCAACATCTTTTTTTACGTCTGCAATGACGTGTTCTGCTTCTGTAAGTAATGACATTTTTTTTGGTTTTGTATTGTTAATAAAATCGTTTACCATTTGTGATGTTTCTGCAACTTTCAAATAGGATCTTGCAATCTACTGTTTCGGCTGGTTCGCTGCATCTGTGGGCAGTCCTGTGGTTTTGGCATCCTTACTCACCTTGCCATATATTGCGGCAAGCAATGCAAATACGCACTGCTTCCAATCCCGTTTAATGTCAAAATCACCATTAGTAATAATGGGCTGCAATATGAGAAATGCCGACGTAGCGTATCCGGTTAACGATGTTCGCCAATTTATGCCCAGCAACTGGACCATGAAGTCATTTGTATTTCCGGCGTTCTGTTGTGTATTCTGTTCCATTTTATCTGTCTTTTAAAATTACTTTACCCTGAATCAAATAAGCAAGCCCAAAACTTTCAAGCATCAGCACCTCGCCATAGTATAGCGAAACTACTCCAGTGGCTGTTAGTACCATACCTATGATAATGGCAAATCCGCAAAACCTATAAATAATATTGCGGAAATCTTTAGTGCGCGTCCAACCTTTGGCACTTCTCAAATTAGTAAATGCAAACCAGCACATATAAGTGCATGTAGTAAAGAATACTATTGCAGATGTAATATGTACTGCCGGGAATGGGATATGCCATATATATTTAGGCGAATCACAAGGAAAACAGATCACTCCGAGTGCTGCAAGTCCGGATATTCTGTTACACCATTTATCGCGTTCATCAAAACCGTGATTGCAAAAGAAAATGATACCGAGGCTACCAAGTATCAAAACAAATGGAACAATAGCGCCAAGGTAGTAACTTTCGGATATGGATGGCGGTATAACCCATCCGCATTTCCAAACGTCCAGAATCGGCAGTAATATACCTAAAACTCCGATGACACCATAAAGAAGTTGGTAGCTTTTTTGATACTCTTTGGAATGTAGTTTATTCATCGTTTTTGTTTTTTTATGTAATCAATTATTAAATTTATAATACCATATATTGTAGTCAGTGAAAGAATCAATATGTAGGCGCGTCCATCCATTTTATTTAATAAACTCCGGGATTATATCCAACCGGAACGGTATAAGTAAACGCCGATGCTCCAAAATTGCATATCCCGTTGCCGTTTCCACTCGTACTCCAAACCATTGGATAATAATTTAAAGATGAAGTAACATTACATTTGCACATTTCAGTCCCGTTTAGATATACGTGCATAACATTAGCAACTAAATCAAGTGCAATGCCGATCACGGCAATATCACCCCAACCCATGTGTCCCGGTCCTACATCTATTGTAACTATCGAGGTCGCAGCATATATCTGCCCGTTCATTGCCCAGTCCCCATATTGGTTTATCTGGGACGATGTAGTTGGGTCTTGGAGCGTGCCAGTATTACTTATGCCTATCACATACCGTATAGCACCGTAATTGGTAGGTACGCCAACCTTCACCTCCCAGTAGTTCTTATTCCCAGAATTTACCGTCTTTGTTGCCGATACGCCACCTGTTACGTTTCCCGTGTTAAAGGATAGATTGCCGCTCGATAAATTCCACGCGGGTGTTTTATTAGCTGGATTTAATGTAGCATATACAACCCCTGTGGCACTTTTACCAAGCAAAGGATAGAAGTATTGCCCGTTACAAAAAAATGGAATAATCAAAAATATAATCAATAATCTCATTTAAACTGGATATTAGATGTTAAACCATTTATTTTTACGCTATCTCTAAAATACCTAAAAGCTCCGGCGAATGAACTATCAACGCTATACACTCCATAGACAGGAACAAAAAACTGTCCAGTATATTGAGTAATCCATTGAGATGAATCTATTGGATTTTGGTATTCTACGTAGTATGTTAGTGCTGCGAAAACAGTACTTAACTTTGTAGAGTTAAGATATACCCTCGATAGATAAACATCTTGCTGAAATATATTCAATTGTATTGGTTGAATATTAGAGTAATTTAATCCAGCCGGTGTATCTAAACTAACTGTTTGAGCAGATAATTTAGATGAAAGAAAAAGTAAAAGAAAGATAAGTGTATTTTTCATATTTGTAAATTTATAAATATTAATAAATCCCAGCACAACGCCACTTTGATGTACCGGTATTCCATTTTAAAACGATACCCTGCATTGTAGTGGTAATCGCAGTAGGCAATGTTATTGATCCGCTTTCAAATGACGATCCCCATGCAAGCGTATAACTCCCAGTTCCTGTAATCTGCATTACAACAATCTGCCCTGTAACCGGTGTACCTGAAATAGTTACAGAACTAATGTTTGCAGCTTGTGCAGTAATATCATACTCATCATAAGTTGCACAACTAAAAGAAGGTGTTGCAGATGATGTAGTAGTTCCAACTCTTGGTTGCCACCACTTGTTTGTTATCGTTTGCGATCCATCTATTGTTGTTACACTTCCTGATGCCGTTCCCGGCGTAGCAACCGTTGGTGATCCGGGAAGCGTAGCGGATGAAACTATTGAAATCACAGGTGTAGTCCCGCCAGTACTGCCTATTTGCCCTGATGTACCTGTAACGGATGTTACTGTACCACCACTTCCGGATGCAGTCAAAGTAGTTCCAGAGAAAGATAAACCACTACCTAATGTTATTTCAGATGGGACTGCTCCACTTCCCGTTGGATTACCTAATAGAGTAGATGCTGTTTCACTCTGCATTTTGGCGTAGGTAACGGCATTTGCTGCCAAACCAGATGTACCAACTTGCCCTCCAGTCAATGATCCGATATTTGCGCTTGTTAATGGTGTGCTGAAAGAACCAGTAGTAGCTACCAATCCTGATGAAAAGGCTTGTGTAGCAGTAAAAGTGTTTGTAAACGCAGGATTGATGCTAAATGTTGAGCCACTTAATGACAATCCGTTACCTGCAAGCCATGATGTTCCAGTTACAGTAAAAACCCCTGCCGATGTAATTGGAGAAGTCCCTGTTATTGATATTTGCGATCCAGCCACCAATCCAACGCTTGTTACCGTACCGCCAGTAGTTGTCGCCCATGTATTATCCCCTCTTAGGAATGTGGTACTGCTCGCCGTCCCCGTAGCCGATAATCCGCTGATTCCAACTTGCCCTCCAGTCAATGATCCGATATTTGCACTTGTTAGTGGTGTACTAAAAGAACCAGTAGTAGCTACCAATCCTGATGAAAAGGCTTGTGTAGCAGTCCAGGTGTTTGTATGTGCAGGAGCAATGGATACTAAACCTGTTGTTGTAGTTGGATTAGCTGGACTCCACGTTAAACTACCATCTGTATTACCAACGCTTGTTACCGTACCAGTTCCAAGAGTACGATTATCAAATGTTACACCGCCGCTTCCACAAAGTAAATAACCAGTGCCATCAGATGTTGTATTACCTGAAATATTATCAACCGTATCATTATGGTTTGCCGCCTGCTGTATTCTTGATGCCGTTAAATTATTAGCACCAAGCGATAACGCATATCCCGAAACATACATAAAATTTGGTCTATTTTGCCCGTCCGAATACAGGGCATACCCATTACTTACCGATGGTGTTGTCGTGGTAGAAAAAACCTGCATAGGTTGGTAGAAAGTGTGCGTATTCGTCCATGCGTATGTTACACCCTCGTTTAATCCAAGCACGTTTGAGGAATATGTTATTGGAGATGTTACAGTAAATGCCGGGGACTTGCCATTAAACGTATTCCAATCGGTTGAGGATAAATAGCCATTTGTTGAAGTTGTGGCCAATGAAATACCAATAGTGCCGCTGGTAGTGATTGTCCCACCAGTCAACGGTGCGCTGGTAGTGATTGATGTCACCGTACCCGTCCCGCCAAATGCGGTGTATGGAACATTCACATTGCAATATCCCCCGCATCCAGGCTGCAAGGCAACAATCCATGTTGAACTTCCGGGGCTTACCAGCGGAAACGAGGACAATTTTTGCAGTTGCGCCGTAGCCGGAGTTGATAAAAATACTAAAATAATGAGTATATATCTCATGTGGCAAATGTAATGAAAAATAAACAAATTTATCAAATCCAACTAATCTACCCACCAATCGCCGTACCGCCTGACTCTGTTTCTACCGTGCCACCATCTTCCGTGCCTAAATAAGTAACAGTAGGTGCAATATAACCACCGCCTGATCCGTAATCATCCGGCGTACCCCATAGCGTCATTTCTACGGCTGAATTATTGGCAATCTGTTTCGCATTAACCACAAATCCCCTGTAAATAGGTCGCACATAACCCTCGGACTGCCAAGTAAATTGCACGTAACCCCGGTTATTGGTATTCAGGATTTCAAACAGCGTATCGCCGAACGCGCTGTTTAATTGGTTTGTTCGCGCCGTAATCGTAAATATATTTCCTGAAAATAACGCATCGGGCAATGTGTTTATGGGAATATCCGTTTGCTCGTAAATAGGTTGCTTACCTTCAGCTACTGCGAGATTTGATGCAAAAGATGGGTTTTCCGGCGAAACGCTATTATTAAACTGCATTATGTAAGTGTTCCTGAATGTCAGATATGCATCATCCTGTAAATACATATATGACCGTATTAAAGCCCCCGTATCGCGAAAACAGGCGCGTTTTGGTGATAAATTCCAATTCTGATCAGTATCGGGATATGGACTGCAAACGATAAATGGAGCTATTCTTGCTGTCGGATCGGATTGCTGTGCCGCAGGGTATGTTACCCACTGGTAAGCCATTACAGATAACGCATTATTTAGCGGATCATAAGGTTGCAGTAAACCGTAAGTTGCATTTGGCAGATTTTGTGTTGTGGCCCCCTGTACATAGCAGGCATAGCAGTTATTTGTTTGCGAGGGCTGCGCCGGGTTATACGCCTGTCCCACGGGTTGATTTGTGATTTGGGCGCGCGCTTTTTCCTTCGCAAACTGGTTTGTGATTATAACGTCGTGTTCAAAATCCATAATCACACCGGGGCATTGCGTCATGGGCGTGTTAAAAAATAATTCCGTGTTGGGGTTATTTGTACCGAAATCGCTATTTAAGTCCTCTTGCTGGTAGCCGAATTTCATTTGCGCCCCTACACCATCCTTTAATGGGCTGATCTTGAAATCAGTAACGGTGTTTCCGAGGTCCAGTATTTTGGTGGTATTATCAAAGAAGTACCCTAAATTTTCCACCCTGAAAACTGTCGGGTTATTATCCGTGTCATTTTCAATCGCGCATCCGCACCCAGCAACTTTTTTGAAGAAGTCAAACAAATCAGTAGCCGCCATTGTGATGTACGATTGCCCTTCCAAATCATGGATCATGTAATCAGATGTGAATAATATTTGCTTAGGGCATAAGTCTTGTACATTTACGGTCGGATCAGTCAGGAAGTTTGAAACGGTTGTGAACGGGTTATCAACAGCAACGGGAAAACCATAAGCGTTTGTGGTAATGGTCGGTAATGCTTGTATGAGCTTACTAAATAGCGTAAACCCGTCAAATGCCGGGTAAACGGTGGCTGGTAATACCGGAGCCGCCACGGGCATTGTGGCCGTGCCGCCTGCGCTTTCGTTGTAGGTGGATTGGAATGTAAGGGTTGTGTCGGATACACAAAACAATAATGAATTAGTTGGGTCAGTGGATGCAATTCTTCCCAAAGTAAATATATTACTGTCAAATAGCATTGCCAATACGTAGCAAACCCCGGTTGATTTGATTTCTACTATTGGCGGGTTTTTTAAGTAGTACGTTCCAGGCCCTATGTACGTAAAATTTGGCAACTCCACGGGTAACGTTGTGCCTGCCGCTATAAATATTAATGTATTCCCCACCAAGGTAGGGTATATTTCTCCGGTATAATTAGTTCCCATTAATTGCAATATAGGAATATAATTAAACGAGGTTTGGCCTGTACCAAATGCAGTTGTGGAAATCGCATCCGTCCATCCGTTTTCTGGTGTCGGAAATGCCGGGAGCGGCACATTTGGGCCTACTTCAAACAATGCAAACGTAACCATTGACGAAATGCTTGCATTAAATAGGTCAGGTACTACACCTATAAAACCCGTTGGGGTTGCCACGGTCGTAACCGACATGGACGCACCGACCGAAAACGGCACGGGCGTACCATTTACCGACTTTAAATTATTTGTTATAATATTATTTGCGCGGGTATATGGTTGCGCTGTGTTTGCGCCCGCGAAATGAACCTCATTGACGTTAGTAATTTGTGGTGACGTGAAACCTATTGAACTTATAGACGTGCCCGGTTGCTGCGCCTGCGGTAAAATGACATTTGTCATTAAATCATTGGCGATAAATGTAGTTGCCCCATTATTTGCCACTTGGTTGAATGGGTTCATTTCGAGTACGGAATGATTTCCTTGGCCTGGGCCAAACTGTCCCCCTGCATTTCCAAACAATAAGTAATTTATCGGGTTCGTAGCCGTAGCTTGCCCCGTCCAAAGTTGCTGGTATCTCGTTTTTATCCCATCATCCACTATCCACTTCAAATCAGGATCGGCAACAAATGACGTACCCGCGTCACCCGATGTATCAATAAAACACGGTATATTTACTTGTGTGCTGCCAAATGCGTCCCAGTATCTTTTCAGGTATGTTTCTAAAAGTTGCGTAGATAATTTATACCTGATCATGTCATCGTCGAACGTACTGAAGTCCACTTGACATTGGTAAAAAACAACGTAAAAGTTATGCTCGTCGCTCCATTGCCACATGGTCATCAGGCAATAACCTTGTAATCCTTGCGTGTCCCTGATGGATTGCAGTATAGCCCTCCCATCTGCCGAAAACGATAAAGCATCACTTGTGCTGCTACGAAATATGCCCATGTAGTTTAAATCCCGAATCCATTGGATTGCTACCTTATCCCATCCGTCGGGCAGGTTTTTTATGGGCGAAAACAAAGATGTATCGTGCGTTACAGTCCATATTCCATATTGGCTCTTGGTAGCCTGATAATAGTTGTTGTCGGAATCCTGTAATGTCACTAAGTATGAAGATCGCCACGCTGTTAACATAAGGCAAATATAAATAAAAAAAACAGCTTGGTTTTATGAGTTACATGCTACCATAATCATTATCGCCATGGACCGATTAATCTGTTTTCTCCTGATTTCATGTGTTTTATTTAGCTTTTTTTTGAAAGAAATAATATTTTTTTATATCGGCTTTTGTTTTCAAATCTTTTCAAACTTTTAAGGCTTGTAATTTCACTTCTTCTTCTGATTATTTTATGCCAATTAAAAAATCTGGACATTCTCTTTCTATTTTCAGAGGCGAGAATGATGACAAGTTTTAAATGAAAGTACTTTAATGTTTTAGTGGTCATTTTTTTTACTTTTTCAGGTTGAATTTAAACAACCAAACAAATATGTTGTTGTCCCATGCTTTCTGACCGAATTTGTCTATAATATACTTGTAATACTGTTGTACGCATTCTATCATTGATGGTGTGTTGTAGCCCAATATCCTTGCATCTACGTCTTGCACCCTCATACACTTAACATCTTCAATAGTAGCAAATAAACGGGCTGCGGATTTGGGCATCGTAGTAGCACTTCTCCATGAAGGCCAAACCCTTTTATCATGTCCAAATAATAAGTAGCAATGACTATCACTCATATCGCATGGCCTACCATCCATAGTGTCTGCCTTGTATAGTGTCATAGGCTTTGCATAATCTACGATGTCGCTATCATCTAACTCATATCCTGACCACCACAGCTCTAGAAAGTATGTCTCTTGCCCGATACGAAAGGGGCAAATATCTCTTGCTGTTATAGGTTCATGATCCCTATTAAAAAAATAATTGCCATTTTTATCGAGTACGCCATACGCATCTAAATCAGTACGTTTAGGGTCATTTGCCTCAAAAGAAAGTTTATGCTTCACAGGCTCTATAAAAGCCGTTATCCGTCCCTCCCGTATGCCCTTAGCGGTTTTTGCTGATACTATTGTGGAGTTTTTCATTATTAATTTTGTTTGATAAATCCTTTTCCTTCGCATTTCGGACAAGTTGTTTCCAAATACTTACCACCTTCCGTGTTTTTACACCGCAAAGATAGTAAACAAAAACTTACTAAGCAAATAATATTTTTACCTCCTCCCATTAACCCTATAAACAAAACCCTTACCGTCTCCTGATTTTACATTAACGATTATAGGCTGTTTCCTTGCGCTTACGTCTATCAAATCTTTGAGGGTATCAACTATACGCCCGTCTGTCATTGCCGCCGTATTGGATTCCTTTTCGATATAGCGGGGCATTACACCTATATATTTCATTGCCCATTGCGCCGTTTCTGCGGCGGTATCAATATGTGTTCCGATTGGCGCACTGTAAACGGCATCACGCGGGGCAATAAATGTTTGCCCTGCCGGCGTTGTCATTTTTTCTGGTCCCGATTCCCCAGCCCTGAATAGTGCCGTAGTCGTAGTACCCCCAAATTCAAACTGCGGCAATGGAGTTGATGCGGCGGCGGCATATTGCACCGCCCCAATACCCGTAATAATCGCTATTTCCGCTGCGGCAAATGGAGCTGTAACAGGATCGGCTAACATAGGTAGTGTCTTAGTAATCGCCAATGCTGTATTCATTATAATTCCGGCTTCTGCCGCCTCTTTTTGGAAAATAGCCTGCTTTAACGCTAACTGGTTTTGCTGGTTCTGTATTGCGTTTTGTTGAGCCGCATTACTTGCCGCCTGCTTCGCCAATAAATTATCCTTCGTGATGGCATAACCAGAAGTGGCGTTTATAGCCTCGATCTGCTGTTGGTTTTGCACCTGCTGCTCACGCGCTTTAATTTGCAAATTTTGCTCCTCTACCGCAAATTGGTTATTAGTGATAGCGATTATCGCACTCGCCGTTTCTTGGGCAAGGTTTACGGCAAGATTAGCGACTTCTTCACGGGCTTGTTTTTCTTTGGCGATATTATCTAATACCTTTTGCGTTTTCAGCGCATCAGCATCCCCAGTTGCCGTTGCGCTGTCTTGCGCCGACTGAGCCAGCCATTTGTTATATTCATCCTGTGCCGTTTTCTGTTTCGCTATATCCTCATCCCGCTTTTTTGCAGACGTAGGGCCTGTTACGTTATCGCTTTGGACTGCGAAATTTGCCGTGTCCAATCTGTCTTTTGCAGTATTGGTGCGTTCATTATCTACGCGTACTTTATCCTCATCGATACTTCTCACGGCATTAGCCTGGTCGTATTGCGTTTTGCGGTCCGGCAGATGGGCGCGGTTGCGGGTTATTTGCCCGATAACTAAACGGCTCTGTAAATCGCTTTGTATTTCAGCTATTTTTTGTTGCGACTGGTATAGCTTGTTTAAATATTCTTCGTTTGCCTTTTCACCCTTTTTATTTTCGGCGGCAATTTCATCATCTACCTGCCGTTTTGTTGCCGCACTTGCGGCAAGCAAAGCAAATTCATCTTTATTCAGTTCGCCGAGTTTTGCCTTATACTCATCAGCAAAATCCGAATGGTGTTTAAAGTAGTCGTCCAATAATGCTTTGCTATCTGCGTAAGCCTTTTTTTCATGGTTTATCTTTTCGTCAAGCAATTTATATTCATCGTCGTAATCTTTTGCGCTCTGTTCATATTCAAGTTTGCTTTCCGCATCTTTTTGTTCGCGGAACTCTTTTATCGCACGTAGTTGCTCGTCAAGGTTTTTGTTGTTTTCTTTTTTTACGTGTTGGCTTTTTTTATCAGGCACTACAAGTACCCCGGCTGCATCTACCGCATATTTTTTAGATTTATCAAGATATTTATTTACATCCGCATCTGCCGCCAATATTTGCGCTGCTATCTTTTTTATTTGTGCTTCATTTTGGTCAAGTGCGGTTTTGGATTCATTAACAATTCCCTCGTTCTCACTCCCCTGTTTTATTTGCCCATAATCGGCTTTCATTCTTTGTTGCACTTGGGCTAATTCTTTTTTCAGGGATTCTCTTTCTTTATAGGCATCTTTTAATTTATCTTCTAAATCCGCTTTTGTATCGGCTGATTTTTGGGCTTTTGATTCATTGGCTTGCATCATTACCTTTGCGTAAAGTGCATCTGTCAAATCATTGTACGCTTTTGTAATATCCCCGGCCAATATTTTTTCAGCGGTCATGTTTTTAAAGTATTCGGGATATGTGGTTTGCAACTCTTTTACGGCCTCTAACCGCAAATTCATGGCCGTACTTGTACTTGTGGCAATCGCCACCAATTCACTTGCGTTTGCTTTTTCTGAAATAAACGAGGATGCAGTTTTGTCGTCAATATCTTTCATGGCTTTTGCGTATTCTTTCGCTGCTTTGGCATCCGCTTTCCACGCTTCGGTTAATTTACCGATAGCCTCAAATGCCAAAGTAAACAAAGCCAACTCAATAAGCTGCCCCGGCAATCTATAAGCCATGCGCTTTGCTGCTTCCATTGCCTTATACGCGTACGTGTTTTTTTCCGCAGCGATAGTCGCGGCATTTACTTGCGCTATTTCCCTGCTTTGCGCTGCGATAAGTTGCCTTTCCTGCGCCGCTGTTATTTGTATCAGGCTGTTTTGTTCTGCTATAATCCCATTTTCTGCTTTTAATGCCGCTATTTTTTTTTCTGTGTCAGCGATAGCTTGCGCCCCTATTGCACCGCCACCGCCTGATTTCATAAGGGCATTTAACCCTATAAGCCTGTCTTCCAGGCTCCTGATTTGGGCGTTTACCTTATCTATACTTTCTTCATTTTTTACGTTTGCCGCACTGTTTTCATTTGTCGCGGTTGTACCCAATGCCGTTGCCGCCGCCAAATCAACTTGTGCACTGATTCTCTTTCTCAGATTTTCTAATTGCTGCTCCGGCGTTTCTTCACCACTTGCACCGGATGTACTTATGGGTGCATTTTGTAATCCCTGTGCATAATATTGTTCTTTGTATGATTTTGCGGCATCGTCCGATCCTGCCGTAACCGGAGACTGACCCGGCGTAGTAGACAACCTTACTTTATCTTGCGCAGCCACAAAACCCAACGCTCTTTCCGTAAGAAAAGCATACATTTCACCAGTGGATTCTCCTGCCAATTCTAACCGCACCATTTCAGCCCTTACCCCCGAAAGAGAATTATAAATAGACATATAAGCGTTTTTTTGCGATTCGGCTAACTTTTGATCTATTTCTATTTCATCTTGCTTTGACTTTATATTTTTTTGTGTTTGTGCATCTGCTAATTTCTGCATTTGCACAGATTCTTTACGAGCTGTGGTTTCAGCATTAAGCGTATTTTTCACAATGACTTGCGCATCTGACAATGACTTTGCCCGGTCTGATAATTTGGCGTACATATCAGAATTTATTTGACCTTGGGCTATAAGGTCAATCATTGCCTGCTTTATTTTGCCAAGTGATGTGCTTGTCAATAATGCCGCATCATTTGATTTTTGTACATACTCTGCATTTTTTCGCAAAGCACTGCCATACTGGTCAACAAGTACAGTTAATTGGTTTGTATTGTCAGAATAATCCTTTTGGATTCCCGAAAGTGATTTTATGGTGTTGGCGTATTGCTTTGCCGCATCATTCAAGTCATTTATGCTTTCTGGATTATTAACCTTCAAATCAATACCGTTTTGGGACATGGTTTTTAGCTGCGCATCCAGGTCGGATAGCTTGCCGCTTATTGCCGATATCTGGTCAAGTACCGCCTGCTGGTCAAATACACTATTTATTTGGTCTGCCATGTTCCGCGTTTTGTTCTTTAATCATTTTTATATAATCACGCAACCGCACTACGGCGACACAATATGTTTCTACCATTTGATTGTTCCAGTCTGTAAAATGCCCCTCGTTTTTGTTTATGTCCATAAACATATTGGCAAATATTTCCCGTACTGTTTTCTTGCGTCCCGGTGTGGTTTGCGCCGCTTCTAATTCCTTAATCCACCCCTTATACTTGCGCCGGTTGGCAACCTCTATGTTTTGTGCATGTTTAGTGTCCTGATTCCAGCTTTCGGGCGTGAATAGTAATTTATGCTGTGCATAGAATTTTTGCAGAATTTTTGCCGCATGTTCATTGTACCGGGCATTGAGTATAGCCGCCAAATTTTCTACGGCTTGCCATCGGTACTCCATGTATTTTATATCGGCGCGTAGTTTTACCTCTGATTTTACATTGTCGTCACTGCATGCGCGGTAATAATCAGAAAGTATTTTGCCCCATGCCTCATTTAATTGATCGGGCGTGGCTGTTGTGGATAGCGCTGAAAGGTTACCGGCATAGCAGGTTATGAAATCCCTCATTAACAGCGTGGTAATTGTGGGCGGCGTAAACGGCTGTATGGCTATTGGTGGTACAACTTCGGGCTTTTTACGCCTGATTAGTACAAATGCCCTACGCCACGTATTGGGGTTAGGAATAAGGCACAAAACAAGAAAGGAAAAGCCCATCCATGGGCGAAGATGCAATAGGAGTGAAAACACCACGCCAATTATGGCAATAGTGGTGAAAATTTGTATTTGTAAGTTTTTTTTTTCATGTTAGTTAACGTTACCATCTTTATCCAAATTATGTGGCATCATATCCCCAGCAAATAACCATCGTTATCAATCTCGCCAGCTTTGTAAGCGGCAAGCAAATCAGTAGGGTTTTCAGGGTGGCCATTCCTGAACTCAAAATGCGGCTTATCGATTAAATGCACCCAGCTACCACCCCACTCCAAACCGTATTTTTGCGCAATGGGGACTAACGTAGCATTATCGTAATTCCAGTCGACCCCGCCATTGGCGATGACACACAAATCAACCGCCAATCCGAAATTATGGTAAGACGTGCCTCCCGGAGCATTTGTTACTATATTACCGGGAGTGGTACGCCCTTGGGCATATAATGCGTCTTGCTCCGCTATTGTGCGTAAAACAGGCAACATAATACGCAAGGTTATGCCCAACGTATTTTCGCACTCCGTAATGAAGTCGGTAAAACGCTGCCGCACCTGCGGGTGTAATTGCTGTATCCTTTGTATGCTGATGGGATCGTTCATCGTTGGTAAGTTGGTAAGTTGCTAAGTTGGTAAGTTGCTAAGTTGCTGCTAAGTTAACTACTTTTTCGGAATGTTCGCAAATTCCACCCGCAACGTATTTATATCCCGAACCATATCCTGATGCTCAACTATGTCATGATCTGATTTTTTCCATAACTCCTGCGTTTCTACCTGCAATTGAGATACGTTATTTTGCAAAGTAGTAAATGCTGCCGTAAGTTGTATTAGCAACATTGTACCTTTAATGCCCGTACCCACTCCACCCGACAATAGCAGTACTTTTAGAACGTCAAAAGTCCGCTTCCATGCTTTTTCTTTTTCTAATTCGCTCATGGTTATATAGTATATTTTAAACCTGTAACATTTCCCGTGCCAATCCTATGATAATGGGTGTTACGATTTCATTTGTGATTTCCTTGCTATCGGGTGTAAGCCCCATTATTTCGCTGCCGTTCCATTTGGTAAGCCATTCCGATTTTAATTCGCCTTGCGCCGTTTGCGCAGGGCTGTTAATCTCAAATTCCCCTGCCGCCACGTCAACTCGTAAATTCATTTCTCCGTGGAATTGCCCAGTCAAATCTAAAGTGGTTTCACCAGACATGCCATACAACTCTTTTGCAAGTGCATATTGATGGCTATAACGGCGAAGCGGTTCATTGTTGCTATCAACATGATCTATTTCATGTTGCCCGATTACAAGCCCGATAATTTCAGACTTGTTTTCCATCATAGCATTGCCTACAATTTCCGGCAAACCACTTGCCAACTGCATTAAGCGCGCTTGCATTTCGGAGATGGTACACATGGCGTTACTTACGCTTTATACGTTCTTTTGCCGCAGCCTCATTTTTTATAAACAAATACACGGCATCATCAACATCGGTAAGCCCTTCTTCAAGTTCATCGGCCTCAACATTCTTACCGGTGATTGATTCGTAGTCTTCGATTATTTCTGCATGGGGCATACCGAAGCCCAAACCCCATTGCAGAAACTCCTTGAACGTGATGGATTTAACCCACATTTCGTTATATGACGCTTTTTGTGCCATTGCAAAAATATTAAAGGTAGCCCCACATTTGCAGGGCTACCTCGTTAATTAAAATGTTTTCACCGCGCAATTGGCACCATTTACGCCTGCCTGTATAACTGCGGTAATCAGGTTTGAAAGAGCAACTATCGCATTTAATGCAGCAGGAGCAGCCAATGATACCTGAACTAAATTTGTGGCAGTAGGCGCAGCGCTAAGGCGCAAAGCAATGAAATAATAGGTTTGACCCGCAACCTGTATCATCCCATTTCCGCCAGTTGGTATTGACGCAATTGTAGCCGTTGCCCCGGTGGATAAATTATACGCCGTGAAACATGCTGCCGTGAGTGTGTTCGTCCCCAGTGCGCCATAGTCCTGAATTATATCGTCAGACCCTTCTCCTGCTTTGCAGGTTACAATTATGTCAGTAGTAGCCGCATATGTATAGCTGCCACCGATTGACGCGCCGATGATTGAAGACACATCCAACAACACTGCATTTTGCAGTCCATTTATTGACGTGGGGTCAATCCCGGCATCGAAGTAAGCAAACTTGCTGTTCAACTGCTGGTAGTTGCTAAATGACGCGCTAACCATGTACTGGTTATTGTTGCTTTTAGCATTACGCCGCGTAACGTTATCGATCTGAAGTTCTGCGAACGTATAAGGGCAAAGCATCCCTGATCCGGATGGATCTATCTGTCCGTTCCACACAAAATTACTGTCGATAACATAGGCATTATAGTAATTCTGCTGCTGGTTGAATGCTCTCGTTTCGATAAACATCCCCATGTTTATCATATTACGCCATGTCCATTTTGTGGGATATTCAAAAATAGTCAGCGCAAAACGCCCCGTGTCTTCTGTGGCTGGTTTCTTCGTGTCATCCTTGAAATCATCCATCCCCAACCCGCCGGCGGCAAGTAAAAACCATTGCGTCTGCCTTGTGGCCGCACCCGTTCCATTAAAGAACGCGTTTACGTATGTCGAGAAAGCCGCTTGGCTCACTATGTCCGCAGCGGGTATGCCGGTAAAGGACTTTGGCACTAACACGATTGCGATAGGAACACCCGGCTCCTTGTATTTAGACTGATATCCGGTCTGTCCGCTGTTTGCGCCAAACACGGCATTTACGTTTGATGTTAATTCTGCCATGATATTTAGTTTTTAATGTTTTGATATAATAGCGGATTCCAAATCAATTCAAAATCCACGGAAAAAGAAAATCTGTTGCCAACATTTTTTGTCAGCGCGTCTTGCTTGAAGGGGCCTGAATAACGATCGTACACTTTATCAATACTTTTTTCATTGCTGATAACATTGAAATTTGATGCTTTGGTTACATTAAACCAGTTCACTAAATCCCACATTGCAATATCATCAAGCCTTGACTCCGGATATGCGTTTGCTATTCCAGCAGGCGTTATCTGGTCAAGTCGCAGAGATGTTACCATCCTGATAACGCTTCTTACATCGCGCCCTTGGTGGTATTTCGTAGATATTTCGTCAAAGAACGAAAATCCGGAAACGCTATCAGAAAAAAACATGCCGCCATTATTCTGCGTCCCCTCCGGTGTAGTATTGCCGCCGTTGTAATAAACCTCCGGGTAATACCCTTGCCCCACTGCTTTATTCCTATTCGACCTTCCAAACAAATTATATTCATTTTCCGGGTTCCATATTAACAGTGCCTTACCATACCACATAGTTTGCAGTTGCGTTATTATCGCATCAAGTCCATACGTGTTTGGTTGCAGGTAGTTCATTTTATATGAATAAGTGGGCTAATGCCGGGTTATTGAATTTCGATTCGATCGCCTCGATACGTTTCTTGAGTGCGGCGATCTTGGATTCGGTACTTTCTTCTGGCGCAACTTCTGGCGCAACTTCCGGCGCAACTTCTGGCGCAACTTCTGGCGCAACTTCTTCTTGGTTTTCCATTATATTTGCGTTATTGTTGTTTTTTCAAATGAGCCTTTTAATTGAGCCAATGATTTTTTAATCCTGTCATACAAACCCGGTATTTTCGGCTTTCCTTCTTGCCAATTTCCGGGGTCTCCATTGAGTGCCACGTTTAATTTTTCTACCGTCCATGACCCCATTATGCTGCGCTGTATGCTGTTTGACTGGTAGCTGTTCACGCACATTTCCATAATCTTCGCCGTCATCACCAACCCTATTGGCTCATCAAATAATGATTTGTTTTGGACAATCCTATTTGAACCATCCTTGAACGTTGACACTTCCATATTCAAACCATACATAAGGTTGTTTGCTCCTACATTATTCCTTGAAAAGTTCCGGTTATTATTAATATCTATTGTCATTTGTGAAGCAAAAGACATAATGCTGCATGGGTGGAACCTGTCGTATTCTCCGGGATAATATATTGCTATGTTGTTTGGGTTGTTTCCTAATTCGGGATTAACCATGTCTTCTTGGTAATATCCAAAATACCACATGCCCGATTTGTAAGCTTTTGGCACTAAGTTATTTAGTATCAAAGTTTCCCCAAAGTCAATAATCGTTTCTTCGCCGGCATTGCATACTATCGGTATCGTCATTATCGGGTTAATGAAAAAATCATTGTATAGATAAAGATTTATAGTTGTGGCGCAGGTGAATATTGCAATCAAGCTATTAACCTTGATGGCGTGGTCTCCTTTACCTACATACATCCTCATACCCACAAACTGGTTTTGGTTCTGTGCGTTTTGGAAAGGCAATGACGGTACGTCACCTCTCCAAAAAACTAGTTTAGGTTCGTCAATCAAAGCAGGTTCTGTATATGCACTGCTTATAACCTGCATAACCACCGCCCTTTGTTTGTTGTCTAAAAATGTTGTCAAAGAACTTCCTTCAAGATTTGCAATTGCGGTTATTATAGTGGTATTGTTGATTTCGTGAAAATCTTCAAAATACTGGTTACTATCGCTTATTGCGCCCTGCGATTGCCATAATACTCTGTTCTGCAATGCGGGGTAAACATAGTTGAAGTTTAAACCGCTTGTTAACCCGTTTTGGGATTGCACCGTTAAATTAAGTGCCGTATTATTCCCTGATACCGTATAAACCACCTGCGTAAACCCCGGCGCGACTGCCGTAACATTTCCACTTGCATCAACTGTGGCAATTGCCCCGTTAGTTGTTGACCATATGCCGCCTGGGGTTGAATCCGTATAAGCGGAAACAGAACCAACGTTTAATATGGCCGCTCCTTGTATGGGGTTTACTGGCATTAGTATGCAACGTAAGGTGTTAATGAATACGTAAATGTACAAGTACCCGTAGCCGTCAATTTGATTTGGTGGATAGGATAAACATCTGCATCAAGAGGCAAAAACCACTGGTAATGGGTGGTGCCCGACCCGGTAAGCGTTGCTGATGCACCGACGCTTCCGGTTGCGTATGTAGTGTTTCCCGTAATTGTGTACCACGTTTGCCCGTCGTAGCTGCCTTGTAATATTGCAGTACCCGCCAGCGTACCGGTAAGGGATTTTATTGATAGGTCAAATCCCTTAGTAACCCGGCTGTTATAACTAAATTGGGCATATCCGATAGTAGAATCGTAGCCGCCGTTTGTTTGCCCAGGGCTTTGCATCGTGTCCGGTCGCGTTGTTGGGGTAACAACACCTCCTGTAATAACGTAAGTCGTTACGGATTGGCTATACCCAATAGGCAGGTATGAACCCGCCACGGTTACCCCGCCTGTTCCCCGCGTGGCCGATTTGGTTACGTTCGTGGTATATGCCGGGAAAGTCTGCGCCCGCAAAGATACTCCTGCAAAAATTAATAATATTAAAATTGTGTTTTTCATTTTGGTTTTTTAAAATTAATAAGTAATGATTATGGTTTCAGCGCAAATGATTATGGTTTCAGCGCAAATGATTATGGTTTCAGCGCAAAGAAATAAATGGGGCTTTCGTTTGTGTTGCTGATATATTGCTGCACATAAGCTATATAATACCCTACCTGAATCTGAACCACGCTATCCTGCGTGTACCCGTGGCCTCCGCTTAAAGTGGTATCAGCCTGGGTTCTCCATCCGTGTACCATATATTCCATTCCGGGCATCATTTCATCTGCCACAGTGCCATATCCACCTGCATAATCCTCCATGTTTCCCGATCCATCCATGTAAATACGGGGCATCCATGGTATAAATGCGAATGAGTTTTTTGGTAATGCTATTGCGCCTCCTGCACTGTACCCGCCAACGTAAGGCACCCCGCCGGGTTGGCCTAAAAGCACATCTTCATATATACCGCCCAACCGTCCGGCTTTATTGCCCATTACTGGGTCTTTAGTGAATTGGTAGGCAAGGTTTTGCGCGTTCTCAACACCTTGGGCCTGCTGGTATTCGTAAGATGTTGCATGAAGAAGGCTGTCGGCAAATATTTCATACCCTGAATAACCATACTTATTGGTGCGCATCGTGGATGTGATGCTTGACCATGGGGTCGTGGCTGCGCTTCCTGATATTTCCCAAGTATTGTATGCCGTATTTAGTGATGCTAATGGTAAAACGGTATTGCCGTTATATGTCGCACCCGTACGGGCATTGTATGTTTGCTGCAACGTCCATGTATAAATGCGTTCGCGGAGATTGCGCTGGGCTTGGCTCATTTCATTTTTAAACAATGAGTATTTATCATTGCCCGGAAATAAAGCGGAATCCATTGCTTCTGTCTCATTGATATAGAATTCTTCCGTAAATGCTATCCACTGGATTACCTGTTGTGCCGCCGTGCCGCCTATGCCTGTATGGAAGGCTGTCATAGCGGTGCCGTTCGTTGATGGTTTGCGCACTTTAACGTAAGCATATACCGGCCGGTTAACGCTTTCTTTTATTTTGGTAATATTGCTTACCTGTAAAAAGTTTTGGTTTTGCAACCCGTAGTAAAGCATTTGCTCGGGGAGTTCGCGTAATTCAGCGGCGTTAAATTCTTCTTCAACTGGCCCCTGAAATGCAAGGAGTGCCGCATCGTAGTAGTTTGATTGCTGTGCCATTAGGCAAGAATTGGGATAAAAACAGGAAATGGATATTGTTTGTCGGAGTTGCAGGAAACCATCCTGTTATCCTTGCTTATTGGGCGACAATCCCACGGGCAACAATCCCGGCGTTAAGAAGGAAGCGCAATTGCTTAACGCGGCATAAAGGTATAAATAAAGTATTGATATTGCCAAATTTATTTTAAAAATAAAAAAACCGCCGTGAAGCGGTTCGTTTATGCATATTTATTACTGTGGCTATGCTCACACTTCTTAAATGTTGCGGGAGTGGGATTTGAACCCACGACCTAAGGATTATGAGTCCCTCGCGCTAACCAACTGCGCTATCCCGCGATGCAAAGATACTGCAAAGATACAAAAAAACAAAAAACCGACAACGTAGAAACGCCATCGGTACTTTATAAACACACAAAAATTTACGCCATCTGCGACTGCAATGTCCGTACATAATCCCGGCGTTGCTTATCGCGGCCGGGTGTTTTGTCTTTTGGATATTTTTTATCTACCTCTGCCATTATCGCGTCAAAATCCGCATATTTTGGCTTACCGCCGCCGTTAGCGGAGTTTTTAACTGCGTGGGTTTTCTTTTTATCGTCCAGGGTCGGATCTGGTTTATCTTCCTTGTGCCAATTCTTGTATTTATCTTTCTTGCGCTCTGCCGCCCATGCTTCTTTTACTGGTATTGTATTGGCTTTGTCGTCTTCTATAAACTTCTGGGTTGCATTATCAAACAAACCCACAATACCTTTTGAGTCTGCTTTTATTTGGAAGTTCTTTTTTAGCCGTACAATCCACTCCTCGTCATCCAATGAATCCGACATTTCCGGCCAAAACAGTTGCCGGTATTCGCGTTCGCCAACCAATGTTTCATATTTGGTTTTATAATCATTAGCCGTTGTTTCGTGAGTTGTTGCCGCATCCTGGAGTGTCTTAAATTTATCCTCCCAATCTTTGGGCGTTGAACCCGGCGCAATCTTTGCTTTTAATGCTGCTTTTACCTTGTCTTTATCCTTCGCGTCTTTTGCGGATAACCCAAGTTCAAAATCATCTGTCAAGGTGCGCAATGTTGCCTCCCGCGTTTCGCGCTCGTATTTATCTTTAAGATTTGTTTCCAGCGTCGTTCGCCCTGCCGTATCGTAAACAGTCACGGCAGGTAATTCCGCTTCTGGAACATCCACTTCGTCAGTGCTTTCCACATATTTTGTTATCATGTCTTCTGTCCAATGCAGTGCTTTTAGTTGCTTTATAAGCAAATCTTTTTTTAGTGCCATAATTTGTTAGATTGGTTTAGAAAATGCTTTTGTCTTAGTTTCCTTAGATTCCGGTTTTGTGAATTTCCGCTTTCCTTCATCGCTGATATATCCTTTTTTGTCCAAATGTACCTCCAGTCCCGTTATAAGGTAGTTGCCTAAACCGTCTGTGGCTTTCACTAACATATCATCCCCGTCCGGGTCCGGCATTGTTATTTCCCGGTATGTGTCGTTTGCTTTGAATACGTCATTTTCCTTTGCTTTTCCGTGCGGAAAATACATGCTGGTGGTAAATTCCCCATCGTCCATTACTTGGGTATATCCGGCCCCGCCATTTAGCGAATCAACCAATTCCTGTTCCATCGGTATTTTAGAACGTATTAGTTTTTTTACCGTAACGGCAGTGCTGATTACCGGCGTAGGTTTTGCCCCTTGCTGCCGCGATATGCCGCAAAAGAAATGGTCAAAATATAATACCTTGGTTTCTCCGTCAAGATATAACGGTTCATTTTTGTCGTTTACGGGGAACTCCGCTGCTTTTCTTGCTTTTGCCATAACTGTAATTTATTGGTTAATGAAATGTTCATGTTACTGGTTGTTTTCAATTAAATTCTGCCCGGTAGGTACTTTATATAAATCCCCTACGCTATATCCAAATACGCCGTCCATACCTTGGCCGGATAGTGTAGCCTCACCATCTGTAATATCTGCAATTTTATATTGCTTACCGCTGTGCTGTGGTTTTTTTTCCTTGCCCCAAATTATCTTCACATCATCTCCGATTGCCAATACTTGGCCGGCAGCATTAAGGATTAGGGATTCCATGTTTTTTTCAGAAACATACCTGCCTAACACGTATTGCTGCAATAAACCCCGCAATATTTCCGCGCCACCTTGTTCTGGGGTATTGGCTATATCTTCATCGGAAATTGTGTTTGTCCATTCGTCAAAATATTTTTTCATCAGGCGGCTAACCAGAGGCAATTCAGGGTCTGGCCATATAACCGCAACCGATTCATGTACAAAGGGCTCAACCTGTCTTAGCAATTCCGCCTTGCGCAGTTCTATTGGATTGTCTTGGTAAAGGTTTTCATTCATCCCGCGCAATATACCATCGAGCATGTACATCGGTAACGGGTTGGCTAAATTAGTAGCCTTGGCATACCTGTCGATACTTGCATCCGGGCTTTCAATCAAATACCTGTCGCCAGGCGTAATGGCGCAACCTTCGTAATCTTCTGGGT
>Ga0302191_10000529_pt1 | contig 24357 bp, 15 predicted proteins | sample II_Bog_E3_1_FD_198775 | JGI IMG/M metagenome (GOLD analysis project Ga0302191, IMG submission 198775) | Peat permafrost microbial communities from Stordalen Mire near Abisko, Sweden - II_Bog_E3_1 | ecosystem: Environmental > Terrestrial > Soil > Wetlands > Peat | place: Sweden: Abisko...
GGGGTATAATTTCCTTAACCGCGCTGTTGTTAAAATCGGCCACATAAACATTTCCGGCGCCGTCTGTTGCTACCCCTTCCGGATCGTTGAAGCCGCTGCCCAAAGGAGTTGCTGAGCTACTGCCTGCCGGAATCTCTTTTATCAGGCTATTGTCAGTATCAGCAACATAAATATTACCTGCTCCGTCTACCGCAACGCCGGTTGGGCTGCTGAAGCCCGAACCTATAATAACCGGTGTGTTAGCCCCAAACGCGATCTCCTTAATATCATTATTACCGGCATCCGCAATAAAAATATCGCCTGCGGCATCTACCGCTACACCAGTGGGCCCGCTAAAGCCGGAGCCCACTGTAATCGTAAACCCGTCTACGGCCCGGATAACTTTTACCGCATTGTTGCCTGCATCCGCTACATATACATTGCCTGCTGCGTCCACTGCTACACCAAGCGGATGACTAAACCCCGTGCCTATATACGTTATTGTCCCTGTGCCTGATGCTATCTTTGCTACCCCGCTGTTGCCGTCATCGGCTACATATACGTTACCTGCTGCATCCACAGCCACGCCTGTTGGAAAGCTGAACCCCGAGCCTATAACAACCGGCGTGCCGCCGCCCGCGGGCATCTTTTTGACCACATTATTGCCTGCATCGGCCACATATACATTGCCACTTGCATCTACCGCTATACCAGGCGGATTGGCAAACCCCGAACCCAGTGTAACCGGTGTGATGCTATAGCCCTGGTTTGCCACTCCATTCTCCGAGGGCCCCAAAGCGGTGATCGCAACTCCAGCGGTGTAGCTTTGCATGCTGCTGTAACTGATAGTGAGCGGGTGGACCTTAATATTTAACGTTGCTGAAACGCTGCCCGAATTATTATAGGCAGTGATCGTGTAATTGGTTGCCGGGCTACCTGCTGTAGGCGTTCCACTGATAACACCGGTGGTATTATTAAAGCTTAAACCCACTGGTAGGGCGTTTATATAGTAACCGCCAACGGGGGCAATTTCTTTAGTTGCATTGTTATCGAAATCAGCAACATAAACGTTTCCCGTCCCGCCGGCAGCAACGTCGGTCGGAAGTTTAAAGCCGCTGCCTATAATAACCGGCGTGCTGCTTCCTGCGGGAATTTCTTTAACTTCATTATTGTTATAGTCAGCAACAAATACGTTTTCCGATGCGTCGACAGCAACGCCGGTTGGCGCACTGAACCCGGAGCCTAAAATTATAGATGTACTGCTTCCAAAAGCAATTTCCTTTATTTCATTGTTGCCGGAATCCGCTATATAAATGTTGCCCGCAGCATCAACTGCTACCCCTTGCGGGCCGTTAAAACCTGAACCTATTGTGATCGCAACGTTGCTACCCGATGTGATCTTTTTTATTGCGTTGTTGCCCCGGTCGGCAATAAAAACATCGCCGGCGGCGTCTACGGCTATTCCGGTTGGGCTGCTAAACCCGGAGGCTAAAACAGATGGCGCTCCATACGACCCTGCGGTCAGTGGGATCTCTTTTACCTCGTTGTTGCCCCGATCTGCTACATACACATTGCCCGCCGAATCTACCGCGACTCCGGTAGGATATTTGAACCCGGAGCCAATAATAACCGGGCTACCCCCAACAGGAATTTTTTCGACTTCGCTGTTTCCTTCATCGGCTATGTACACATTCCCCACTGCATCAACTGCCACACCAAATGGCGCACTAAAACCCGATCCTAAGGTTGCCGGGCTAGTGCTGTAGCCGGGCGCTGCAACCCCGCTGCTGGTGGGTGAAAGCGGGCTGATAGCCTGGGTAATGGTATACACCTGCGGACTGGCATAGCTGATAACCGGTGGACTAAGGCTAGGGACGGCCGAAAAACCGAAACCCAGTGTTTTTACCGTAATATTCACTATCGCCGAATTGCCACCCGAAGCATTGTATGCGGTAACTGTATAATTGGTAGCCGGGTTGGTTGCAGATGGCGTGCCGCTGATAACACCGGTGCTGTTATTAAAGCTTAAGCCTAAGGGCAATGCATTTATATAGTAGCCTCCGACCGGTTTAATTTCTTTAATATCATTGTGGTTATAATCGGCAACATACACATTGCCCAATCCATCCACTGCAACATCGGTTGGAAGACTAAAACCAGCGCTTATGCTAAAAGGCGTACCGCCGCCAACCGGTATTTCCTTAACTGCGTTGTTGCTATAGTCTGCTACCAATAAATTACCCGATGCATCTACGGCTACGCCAAATGGAGAACTGAAACCCGATCCTAAAGTAACAGGTGTCCCGCCACCACCCGAGATTTCTTTTATGGCGTTATTGCCAACGTCAGCAACATATACGTTACCGGCTGCATCAACGGCAACGCCGGCCGGTCCGTTGAAACCTGATCCTAAAAGTACCGGCGCACCGCCGCCAACGGGCAACTTCTTTACTTCATTGTTGCCGCGATCGCCAACATATATATTGCCTGCAGCATCAACCGCTACCCCTGTGGGAGCGTTGAAACCCGATCCTAAAATAACCGGGCTTCCGCCACCGAATGGAATCTCCTTTATATCATTATTACCCCGGTCGGCCACGTATACATTGCCGGCGACATCTACGGCTACCCCCGTTGGATACTTAAACCCGCTGCCTAACAGAACCGGCGCACCGCCGCCGGCGGGCAGTTTTTTTACTGCATTGTTGCCCTCATCGGCAACGTATACATTTCCCGAGGCATCAACTGCTACACCAAATGGTGCACTAAATCCGGAGCCTAATGTTACGGGACTGGTGCTATAGCCTGCTGCTGCCACCCCGCTGCTTGTGGGTGTGAGCGCAGAAATGGTAATGTTAACATAATAAGTTTCCGGGCTGGCGTAACTGATGGTAGGTACTGCAAGTATGTTTGATCTTTTTATCTTCGATGGAGGCAAGTTGATATCCGCTCCATTAATATTGTTGTAAATCTTATGATTTTGGGCATTGGTTCCACCGGCCTTATATTTATTTACCGGCCGGGTGCGTGCAAATAAATTAAATCCAAAACCAAATAAAATGGCAAAGAGCAGCAAAGATGCTTTTCTAATAAAAGTTGAAAGGGCAAAATAGTTCTGTGTTGAAGGTAAATTTCTTTTCATGGCAATGGTAGCCGCAATGATTTTTGGCTATACCAAAGTCAGGATTAATGCACTATCGGTCAATGACATAAACATACCATGCCGGGATGCGAGGTTTGAGCTTTATAAGCGGTCATTTACCAGCCGCTCAAAAATGGCCTTGGCAACGGCTTCGGATTTTGAATTGACGTGCAGTTTTCTATAGATGCTGGTAATATGGCGCTGAACCGTTCCCATTTTTATTCCGCAATCGTCCGCGATCATCTTATAGCTGTCGCCTTTTACCAGGCAGCCCAGCACATCTTTTTCGCGCGGCGAGAGGTCGTACTCATTTTGAGTGATGTTTTTCTTTTCGCTGAAAAAAGCCAATACTTTGCGGGCGATACCAGCGTTCATGGGGGCGCCGCCTTCGTTAATTTCTTTTATTGCTTCCAATATATTGGCCGAGGTGGTTTTTTTGAGCAGGTAACCTGTCGCACCCGATTGGATCGCCGCAAATACCTTTTCATCATCATCAAAAGCGGTTAGTATCAGCACGTTTATGTCCGGGTAATTGCTTTTTATCAGGGCGGTAGCTTCGATTCCGTTTATCCCGGGCATGTCAATGTCCATTAAAACCACATCGGGGATGTTTTGGGACAGATCAGCGACAACGTTATTGCAATCGGCGTATATACCTGCAACTGCAAAACCTTTTTTTGCCGAAATAAGGTATTGCAAGCCATCGCGCAGCGCTTTGTTGTCCTCAAATACAGTTACCCTGATGTCCAATTTAAATTATTTAAAAAAGTAAAGATAGCGGCGCCGGCCCGCTTATCAATAGTATAATCATGTCATATCAATCACCAGCCGGGTAACCACGCCTGCCCCGGGTTTTGTTGTCACTTGCAGGCTGCCATTTATTTCGGCGGCCCGCTTTTGCATGTTTTTCAACCCGTTGCGGTTGCTTGGCGCCGAAAGGTCAAACCCCTTGCCATTATCGCTGATAATGATCTCAAGGTATGTATCCGTTTTGGTTACCGATACCTTCATCGCCGTGCATCCGGAATGTTTCAGTAAATTGTTTACAGATTCCTTAAAAATTAAAAATATGTTTTTCCTCGCCTCCATTTTTATGCGGGTATTCAAAATGGTTTCATTAATATCTATTTCAAAACGGATATTCTTTGCTTCTAGCATCGGGATGGCAAATTCGCGCATGCGGACCGCCAGGTCGTTAAAATGATCGTTACGTGGATTTACCGCCCATACAATATCGTCCATCGCTTCCAGCATGGCGCGTGCATGGGTGGTAATATGGCCCACTACTTCCCTTGTCTCGGCATGCGGCAGTTCTTCTTCCAGCTGGGCATCCGCAATATCGCTGAAAATAGAAATACTGCTTAGCGCCGATCCGATATCGTCATGAAAATCGGACGCTATGCGTTCCCTTATTTTTTGAATGGCCAGGATATTGTTGATCCTGTACCGGTATAAACTATACAGCGCTAAACCGATCAATAGTATTACAACTGTGCGGAACCACCATGTTTCCCAGTAGGGCGGCTGTATCAAAAAGCCGAAGGATGCTAAATGATTGCTCCAGTGGCCGCTCTTATTACCACTTTGCACGTAAAATGTATATTCACCCGGTTCCAACTGTGCATAGTTGGCGCTTCGCTGATCATCGGTGTACTGCCATTTTAAATCGGCGCCTTTTAACCGGTACCTGAATTTAATATTGAGCGGGTCCGAAAATAAAAAAGCGGTAAAGTCGATCTTTACCGAATTTTGGGTGTGATCGAAGACCAAGCCTCCCCGGTTGTTCAGCGATGGATAGTAGGGCAAAACCGGCTTGTTGTTTACATAAACCGCTTCAATTACCGGGTCTGATGGCACACGTTTGTTAACAAGGCGCGACGTAAAATAAGCGTACCCATTCCTGATACCAAAAACTATATTATTGTTCACCGCGGCGAAAGTTGACGCCGGGAAGCCCTGGTCCTGGTAAGTTTCTTCCCCGATGTTTAAGCTTAAATGGGTTCGCGGGTCGTAATTTAATATTCCGGCCTCGGTGCCAACCCAGAGCAAATTATTTTTATAGATGATACTTATACATGCCGGTTTATATAAGTTACCGAGTGAATGAATACCTGAAAAAGCTTTGGTCCGTTTGTTGAACGTCATGAGGCCGTTTTCGCCGGCACAAACCAGCGTATTGTCGGCGGCGGCTGTTATATCAAAAAAGTAGTAGTCCCTTTCAGTGCCGGGCCCCCTGTACATTGAAACCGCTCCGGTTAAAAGATCATAGCAAAACACGCCGTTCCTCGAAGCCGCCCAAACGTCGCCATTTTCAAAAAAGCCGTTTATAAGATCGTATTTGAGCCGGTCCTTCGCTTCATTGGGCATTACAGCGCCGGGAACCGGCGTCAGCTGATGTGAAGCGAGATCGTACCTGAACAAGCCCCTGTCGCTGGTTATAAAAATTGTTTTTCCGTCGGATGGAATAATGCCGCGGATATTATAGGTGAGGCTGAGCGAATCGGCAACAGGCAATGGCTTGCTAAGCGCTATCCCGGTGTTAATATCCCATTCTATTATTTTTTTTGGTGCTGCTAAAAGCCACCGGGTTTTTGACAGCTGTTCAAAATCGAATATTCTTCTACCTTCAGCTCCGATGTTAAATGACTTTTCAATTTGCTTCGTTCTCCAGTCAACGCACAGCATACCGCGGTTAATGCATGACATCCAAACTTTGGTCGTATCGTATTTGTCCCGTTCTATTTTATTGATGGACAGTTCGTCGGTGTTGTTATAGTCAAGGAAACGCATTTTCCATTGCTGGTTTGTGATATCGAGCAAACTAATACCGGCAGCAGAGGCCAGCCATAACGCACCTTTTTTATCGATGTAGAATCTTGAAATAACATTGCTCGGCAGGCTGTATGGGTTATTATTGTCATGCGAATAGGTTAATTCTATTTTTTTTGAGATCGTATTGTAAACCAGCAGGCCCTTGCCGTCGGTCGCCAAAAACAGGTGTTCTTCGTCGCCGTCCTGGGCCATAAATGACAGGTCGTTAATTGGAATATTGCCTGCAGCCGGGCTAAACGATACCTCATCTATATTTTTATATTCAAAAAGCCCAAGGTTTGTTGCTAAAAAAATGGAACGGCTGCATTTTTTTACCTCGAATATCTTGATCACGGAATGATTGAAGAGGGGGGTTCTTTTAATAAAAGAATTCCGTTTGATATTGTAGCTATATAAGTGCTCCCTCGATGATACCAGCAAGGTACTATCATCCAACGGGTGGGTGCATAGGGGATTAATGACATCTGTAAGCGAAGTATATGAAATGGTTAGCGAGGTCAGGTCCAATTTTGCCAGGCCATAATCACACACAAACCATAAGTTGTTTTTTTGGATAGAGGGTGCGAAGGCATAGGTGATCACGCGGTTAGCGCCGGCATCCGGGTAAATAAATTTGCCCAGGACCTCATTATAATAGCATAATCCGGCTGAGCTCACCCATATACGGCCATAGTTGTCGCTTATCAAATCGGTGTAATTGTTCTTTAATCCGCCGGTCGATGTATCGTTGCTATTGTAATCAATTGTCCGAAAGCCGTCAAACCGTTGGATTCCCCGGCTGCACACCCAGATATAGCCGCGTTTATCCTGGGTGATGTTATTGATATTGCGGCTGACGAAATGGTTTTGGCGATTGAAATTATCAAAACGCCAGTCGGGGTCGGGGGAAAATGTCTGCGCAAAAAGACCCAGGGGCGTCGCAAGAAAAAGCGCGAATAGCGCAAACCACCCGTTCAATTTCGGGCGATGGTTTACAGCCAATAAGTGCGGCTTAAAAAGTGGCATAAGGTAATCAATCAAAAATCTCCTTAAATTATAAATGATTGAGTATAAATACCAAACTTTTTATTCAGTGATCGGAGGTTGGGGATTAGAGATTAGTTTTGCGCTAACATTTGAAGCCTAAAACGCGGCATTTTGAAGCTTAGGCTTCCAGGTGGCAATGATTTGCTAAATTTTTAGCTGCACCCGCCAAGTTAACGCAAACACTTACAACAAAAAAAGCACCTAAGCGGCAATCAGAAAAAAAAGCGCTTTTATAAAAATACTTCGGGCGAATCCTGATAAGTTGTTCTCCGCAGTGCCTGCGCAGCAAACCGTTCTTCTTATCCTTATCTCCAGGTTTTTCAATCTGAAGCCTATTTACCTGGACGAATATATTTTTTGCGGAACACGGTCATAAAAAACCAACTCTTTCACTTTGGCTACCTCTTCACGTTTAGCAATTTGGAAACTCAACCCAAGGTTTTTATTAATGTCAACCCTCCTGGTGTCAGCAAACCAACCCCATTTATTGAAGTAGTATATCGCGCTTTGGATGTGCAACCAAACTAATTTTGAGAATTTATATGATCCCTGGGCAAGAAAATGTTTAATAACGATCTTTGGGTAATATAAGGTTACCGAAACTTCATGCAGCCTTCGCGTCAGGTCAACGTCTTCGACATACAGGAAGAAGTTTTCATCAAACCCGCCGACTTCTTTTAACACACTGGACCTCATAAACATAAAACAGCCAGGCAGGTTGGCAATATTCATCGGTTTTGAATAGTCCTTGTCCAGCAGTAAATAACTATCCAGTTCGTTTTTAAAGACAGGTTTTAAAAAACCTGGTATAAACCTCCTTGCAAACAGATCGAAAGGCGTGGGCAATTTTCTGCAAAAATGGTGTAATTCACCTTCGGCGTTCAATATCCTCGGGCTGATCATCCCAACTTCGCCATGGCTTTCCATAAAATCGAAAGCCTGCTGCAAAATTTTTGGATCAAACTCAATATCGCTGTTAATAACCAGGTGATACCTGGCTTTATTTATACTGTTTATGGCAATGTTATGACCCCGTCCATAGCCAAGGTTTGCATTATTAAAAACATAAAACACGTTGGGGATTTCGGATAAAACGCTTAACGAGTCATCCGCAGAGTTGTCAATCAGGTAAACCCTTTTTGTTAACGGAGACCTGTTGATGAGTCCTAAAACTTGTCTAACTTCTTGTTCGTCAGTATGAAAAAGAACAATTGATATATTTATATCTAACATAAATTTTTTTAATAGGGGATTTTTAAAATTTAAATAACAAAATAATATTCTAAATTTTCTTGATTAATGCCATAGGATTGAGATTTAAAAATGAACTACTTATTTCGTTTAAACGCTATGTTTTTATTAAAATTTTCTTCACCTGTTGAATTAGTATATCGTCAAAAGCCGCAGTTAAATCTGCACAAATTTAGCACAATTGCAACAATTTGTTTATTTCTTTTAACTATTAATACTTTCTTATTATATACATTAAAAAAAATGCAACGTAATTTAACTTCGTGGTTTTGCTGAATTAACATGTTAATGTTGTTGCCGGCAATCATTGTCGATTTTTTTTTAGCTTCAAAATCAAGTCTAAAACATTAAAGCAGCCCTAATGGCCTTATACTCATATATTTAGAGCTAAATAAAAATATCTGACAATATTGCCGCTAATAATTCTTATCTATAACAAATGGGATGCCGATCTGTTTTTATTTAATTACGTTTTAGTCAAGTATTTTGATACAAAAGAGTTTACTTTTTTTTTCTAATTAAATAAATTTAGCTAATGGTGAGTTTTTGTTTTTTTAACAATTAATTTACACGGGCAAATCGGTTGATTTCCAGGTATTTATTTTAGAAAAAATAAATATGCTAATAATAAACGGGGTTAATTGCTCAGCTTTTTTAGCAAAAGCCGGGGTAGTGCGCGGCCAACCAATACCCGTTTGTTTACTTTTTGCCAAAAACTGGTTTTTATTTTAACATCAAAGGTGTTGGATGCGTTTGATTCATGACGCCTGTGCATTCCCAAAACTTCTGTTAAAAAGTACGGTTTAAAGAAAAGGTCGGCAACAACGCCTATCCAAAGGTCGTGATTGGGTATGGCGGGCGGGAAGGGTATGATCAGGCGAAGCAGCTGTTTTCGAAACCCCATGCAATTTCCCATATAGGTGTTTCTTTTAAAATTTTTTAAAAATCCGGCCCCGGAATTTGCATGCCGAAAATAGGATTGTTCAATTATCTTCAGGTCATCGTCAACTACACTGCAATCACAAATTACAAGATCGTAGTCCTTCAGGCAGGATACCATTTTTTTTATTTTGGTATCAAACCAAACATCATCCTGGTCGGCCAGGAAAATATAATCACCTGTTACATAAGTCAACCCATTTTGAAAGTTGCCTACGGGGCCTTTCGTTCCTTTATTTTTATGGATTTTTATCCGGGTGTCGTTGAATTGTTCTAAAATTTTCAGGGTGCCGTCAGTTGATCCGTCATCGCTTACTACCAGTTCATCATTTTCCGAAAGTTGGTCCAAAATACTTTTGGTTTGCTGATAAATATATTTTTCTCCGTTGTATGTCGCCATACACACACTTACAAGTTCCATGCCCCCGCTAATTATTATTCTCTGTTTGATTCTGTAAAACACCTGCGTCCATTTTTTCAAGTTCGCCAAGCTTCAGCATACTGATGATGGCTATTGCTATAACCGTAATACCTAAGGGATGATTGACGTAGGGATTGGTTGTTGAAACAAAAAAAATGAACAAAAAACACATAAAAAAGCCAATACTGTTTTGTTGCTGTGATCTTTTGTATGCCCGGTAGGCAATAAACAAAACAGTAAAGTAATAGGCCAACCCAATTATGCCCTGCTTATGAAATATTTCAAGAAAGGATATTTCCATGTGAATGGGCTTTACCGGCACGCCTATGCCATAACCGTGCCCTACTACAAAAGACAGGGGAGTAACCCTTTCTTTTACCTCGTTAATTTGCTCGTAACGGGTTTCGTCGCTTTCAACCTTGTCGCCAATATTATTTTTAATATTTAAGTATACGCTTAAAACAATTACAATGCCAAATGCAATGTATATGAGCGATTTGTAATTGAACTTTAATACCAGCCACTTAACAAAATAAACAGCTGCAAGTGCAACAATCAGCCCCCTTGTTCCGGTCAATACGATTGCGATCGTGATCAGTAGCAGAACTAAATATTTGACCCACGAATTTTTTGTGTACTGTTCCCAAACAATAAAGCCAACGCATAAATATATGTCGCCGGTATAGTTTACAAAGCCGCTATCGCCCTTAAATAAAAACACCGTATTGTTGCTTTCTGCCGAGTTGATGGCGTTGTATAATATCGCTATATCGCTGTACTTCAAAAAAATGCAATAAAGTACCAGGTGCAAAACGGTAAGCAAAACCGATGATATTTTTAGCAGGTTTACCAGGTAGCGAATGTCGGCGGCCGTTTTCACAGAAAATGCCAGGTAACCTATTAAAAAGGTATTGAGCAGTGGTTTAACATCTTCAAAAATAGCCGGAGATGCAGCGCCACCCACGTAGCCAACAACCGAAGACAAAATATTGAGCAATAAAAAAAAGACAACGATAACGATCACTTCAACTGGCAGGGTCCTTTTGATCAGGAGATAGACAATGATAAGGCACATATAAATTAGAAACAGGCACATCCGCAGCGTGAGGAAAGAAGTAAACTCCACAAGGCGGCCGGTACCACCCAGGAAAAGCTCCAGGAGCACCACCGTTAAAAAGGCGTATTTGATCTTTTGTAAGGCCCCTGCTGTTTCCACCTTATTCTTTTTTCCGCTATCTGTAACTATATCCATTTGGTGATGACGAACCTGAACTTTGATCTTAATTTTTTAACCAGCCCGGATGACTTTTCAGTCTGAATAAAATAATCAAGCTTTGCCCTCAAATGTTTATCAAGTCTATTTCCGTAATGCAATTTAAAAAGCTTGCCTTGTTGTATATACCCATTTAAAAAAGCCGATTTTTTGTTGAACCAGGCCTCTAAAAAATTAGCTATTGTTTTGTTTAAAGTAACCTTATCTTTATTAGTGACGCTGTTGCCATGTGCCCGGTACAATATTGTTTTGGCGGGAGAGTAGCTGACTTTGCCGATCGAAAACCCAACCAAAGCGATCCAGTGATCGTGCATCTCCACGGTTAAGGGCATAATGATAAACTCATCCAGCATTGGCCGGTTTATAAGCATGGTGCAGCCGGTTATGATATTACCAAAAAGCACTGTAAAGAAGTCGTTTTCGGCGGGCTTTATCTTATATAACTCCCAAAAAGAAGACCCCATGTCTTTTCCATTTTCAGAAATCAGCTGAAGGTCAGTAAAAACAACGGCCGGTTTGTTCTCGTTGTCAATTTCTTTCATTAATTGGACCGATAGTGACAATTTGTTATCCAACCATATATCGTCCTGATCGGCAAAGGCGGTGTACGTTGCAGTTACCTGTTGAGCGCCTTTGATAAAAGAACCAACAGGGCCCATATTGGTTGGGTTATCCAGCAACTTTATAAAACTGTATTGATTTTTATACTCAATTAAAATATCCATCGACCCATCAATGGAACAATCGTTTACGATGATAAGCTCTCTTATAATTACGTCTTTTTGCCTTAAGATGGAATCGATCTGTTCCCGCAGGAATTTTTCTCCGTTATAAACGGCCAAAACAATGGAGATATCCGGCTGCCCTTTCATACTTTAATCAGAGAATTTTCCATACCTGCCGGTAAAGGCATGTTTTACTGCTTTGAACAAAGCCCCTGCGTAATTTCTTTTATCCGGGAAATAAAGAAATATTTTAAAAATCTGCGAGACAACATTACGTATCCGGTTGACGACAAATGCCGGTGCGCTAAACGCAAACTTTCGCCAAAGGTATAAGTTATTCCTTACCATGTAGTATACCCGCAGGGGGCTATGCTTGCTTACCTTACGTTTATGCCCGGTTATAAAATGGCTTACCGTTACGTTTTCGCCCAGGTGGTGCCTGAGAAATAAATTTTTTGTTGAGAGTATTTTATACCCGTTTAAACCGGCCCGGATACAAAATTCATTATCCACTTCATCAATAAACAGCTTATCCATAAATCCCCCTAATTTAAACCAGGCGTCTAAATTCAGCAGGTTGCCCGATGTAATAGCGAAACCAATTTCAAGTAAGCCAGGATATACAGACGGCGCCGGTTTAAAATGTACCGTATTATAACTTGCCGCAATTATAGCCACTCCCGGGTAAGCTGTACCAAAAACGCCGGCAAAAAAATCCCCGGAATCAAAAAAGGAATCCTGGTCCATGGTCAATATCCATTTGTAACCTTCGCTAACACCAAGTTTGCAGCCCTCGTTAAGCGCCGCAGCAATTCCCATGTTCTCTCCGAAGCTATGGTAGCTTATTTTATCGCTGATAGCACAGATCTGCTTTTTCCGAACATCGTTGCCTTTTTCGGAATTATCGACTACATACAAATGAGACAATTCATTGATGTATGAGATGACGTTACTATCTATATTTTCTGCCGGGTTATAAATAACCACAACGCCGCACAAATTTTGCTTATCCAAATACCCGGGATTCATAGATTCTATTGTTTGCAGTCGTTGACCTCTTCGGGCGAATAAATTAAAGTCATCATTCCCAAATTCAATTTAAGTTGATTTAAATAGGTTAAAAAAATCAGTGAATTTTAAGTGGAATTCCTTTATTACTTCCCAGGGCCATTTCCAGCCCTGGTAGCACAAGTCAATTAACCCGGGCGCAATAGCCATGCCTAAAAGCCCAAGGTTTGTAAATTTAAAAAATGCAAATAGCAATAATATGGTGCCTGCGCCCGACAGTAACGAAGGCTTAACAAACGGAATATGGTTTTTTGTTGAAATAATTGCGCCCGAAATACCCGAATTTAAACCAATCAACGATGAAACTGCCACAGCTACAAGTACATTTTGATTCAGATCGGTATTGCTTTTGATGATATGAAGAATAGTTGATCCGAAAAAAATGATGACGAGGCTGGCCAATATAAAAATCGCATTGGCAATCATAACGCCACGTACATAAATTACTTTTATCCTTTCGTAATTATTTTCCACGCGCAGGAACGCGATCTGCGGTAGAAATGTCGATAATGAAATATTAGCGATGGCTACGATAATATCCATCATTTGCTTGGTTATGCCAAATGACGCAATGGCGGGCAACGTTAAATACAGCGAACCAATAAAAATAGATGACTTCTGGATCATGAACCCGCCAAATGAAGTCACGCCATATTTAACGGCATTGGGGTATATCGCTTTTAAGATGTCTTTCCGGTTTTCAGCCTGGCAGTGATCAAGTTTGTCTTTGAGCTCGACGGTGAAAAAAATACGCTGTGAGATGGTACGGATGGTAACTATCGACACAAGCTGCGCTGAAACGAGCGCGATCAGTCCAAAACCGGCGAAAATGGCTATAACCGAAACCAGCAGGTAAATGATGTGCCCTAAAATGATAACCTGTTTTGAAATTTTTATCAGGCCCCGGCCTTCCAAAAGCGCATCATAATATAAGGTATATAAATTGTAGGTATTAATGCTTATAAACAGAAACCATGCGATGTAAACATTTAGCTTGTCGCCATGATAGTTTTGCAAAAGCCTGTGGATATAAACCGTGCCGACAGTAGCCAATAAGCAAAACAGGACCAGCGAAACCCGTGAATAGAACCAACGCATTGAACTTAGCAAGCCTTTGAACAGGCCATAGTTGATTTGCCCGTTTGCATCAAAATTGGTTTCGTGCCCATCTTTCTGCAGGCTTCGTACACCGCTGAAAATATAGGTCACGTTTCGGCTAAATGAAGAGTTAAAGCCAAAATCGATCAGGAACACAAGCGCCGCGATGGATGCAAATATCGACCAGATGCCCACGTCTTCGCTTGGCAGTTTATGCAATATGAAGGGCAGCAATAAAACCGACGAGGAGATTTTAAAGAATGTCGCCAGGTAATTCCAGAGAACGTCGGCACGGGTGATTTTCATTGGGTCAGTAGGTTTTAGGGGGTAAACTGTTACTGCTATTTATCAATCGCTTTCATTCATTATGCTTTCAAAAATTTTCCTGAGCGTGACATAAACCGCCGATAAAAACCCGAGTAAAAAGAAGCCGGACAAAAAATATTTGATTTTCCCGGGTTTATCAACGGTGAGCGGAAAAACCGGGTTGTCGATCACCTGTATCAGGGGTGTTTCCTGCCGCAGGGAGATTTTCGCCAATTCTAAATTTTTAACAATTTCCGAGTAGATCGCAGAACTCGCCTGAACATCGACCTGTTTTTTTTGGGACGGCACCCTTAAAGCCGATAACAAAGGATTGGCGTTGGGTGCGGCGTCCTGCGCACTGGCAACCCCGCTAATGGAATTATTTAATACCGCTCGTACACTGTCGGCCTGTTTTTGCAATACTTCCAAATTTTGAGCGGATTTTTTTGTTTTCGTTTTTATATAAAAATCGTTTACGGTGGCAACCAACCTGTCGTTAAAGGCTTTGGCAAATATCTCATCGCCAAACGTTACATCAACGTTCACAATGCTCAGTTTTGGGTCGGGTTTACCAACAATCAATACTTTTTTATTGATTGCGGTAGCTATACTTGTTATTAAACTATCCTGCGTACGGTTAAGACTGTCTAATGGCGTGTTAAAATCAATGTTCCGAATATCATTATCATCCGCCCATTTTTTTCGCAGATCGAGGAAATTAATGTACCGGTCAATCAATAATTGCTTTTTACCATTTATGATGATGGGCGATAAAAGGGTTTTTGCGATCATTGTCCTGGACGTATACAATGCAATGATGTTATCACCTTCAAATATCCCGCTGCCTTCGCCACCGATATTTATCCCCGCAATAGATGCAAGGCCGGCATATTGCGAAAGACTTGAAGTTTTATTTTCTTCGAGAACAAAACTGCAGGTAGCGACATACGAGGGTTTTTTAATAAAAGCATAAACCAATCCTGCCAGGCCGCCTACAATGCCCCATGCCAGTATGATCAGCCATTTGCGCTTGATGAACGATGAAAAACTCCTGGTTTTTACGATCAGATCTTTAAGGGATAGGGAATCCTTTTGTTGTTTCATGATTTTCTCGATCGTTCCAAAATCTCAGCCATTTTATTTGTGCAGGCTTATTATCCCTAAAATAATCGCGCTTATTGATGCAAGGGCGGTACTCAAGCCTAAAACAGTTTGCAGTGAGTTGCCCCTGGGCTCGGGTTTGGTAGGCACAAATATTTCGCTGCCCGGTTTTACGGCAGGGTGGCTGTTAAAAAAAAGAAATTTGCTGGTCCCCTTAACCGTTCCGTTGGGATATACGATATAGGCGCCGCTTCTTAGGGCCCGGGGGCTAAATCCGCCTGCGTTAAGTACATAGCCCTTAAATGATTTGGAGCTGCTGTAAACTACTGCACTAGGGTACAGCACTTCTCCGTTTACCCTAACAATTTGCTGCATTTTAGGGATTCGCAACAGGTCACCATCTTCGATGAGCAGGTCTATACTTGATCCGGGTGATTCCAATATCGATTTCAGGTCGATGCCTACATAATTGTTCCTCGCCTGCAGGCTGGTATTATCTGTAGAGTCTCTATAAGAACGTTTTAGCCGGTTCAGCCGGTCAATCCGCTCCTGCTCCACGGACGCCGTGTCACTTTTGTTTTTGTTTAAACCCAATATAGCGATATTGTCCCTCTTTAGGGTCCCGCCTTCAACATCAGCCGAAGCGGTTAACCCCCCGGCACGTTTTATCAGGTCCGATATCTTTTCATCCTTATTGCTAATGGTATAAGTTCCCGGATATAAAACTTCTCCTTCAACCTTTACGATCTTTTGCTTTTCGTAACCCGGCAGACCGTAAACCGAAACGATATCGAACGGCATCAGTTCAAAATCACCCTGCCCGGGCTTTAAATCAGTATCAATGTTAACGCTGAATACCTGTGATACAGCACCTGTTTTTGAAGATTGATCGCTGTTATTTATTCTGCGCGCCACTTCAATTCTTTTCATACTAGCGCCTTCGGCAAAGCCGCCGGCCTTCAAAATAAGGTCGGCAACCGTTTCGCCGCCGGAGTAAGCAAATGTTCCGGGCTTTCTAACCTCGCCATTTATCGTAACCATGTATTTGTCCTTCAAATCAAATATGGAAAACACGTGGACGCTATCTTCGCGCTCCAAGGCAATGTCGCTGCCGCCGGCTAAAACATCTTTTACGTTAAACGGGATCGTTTCGAGGCTGTTATCAGGGTTTAACCGCGTAATCGTGCCGCGGTGCATAAAAGCATCTTCTTTTAGGCCATTTGCTTTTTTTATTAACTGCTCAAGGGTTAGCCCTTTTTGAAGTTCATATTCGCCCGGGCGGAAAACGGCCCCGCCAATAATTACCCTGTTTTCAAAGCGATTAATAATGGATTCAACAGTATACTTATCGCCGCGCAAAGGAATGTAATTTGCGTAATCACTTTCCGGTACATCGGTTATGCGAAGCTGCTGATCACTTATTTGGGTCACCTTAATTTTTGCTGTGTAGGCGCTGTCCGTAAAGCCCCCGGCAAAATTCAATACGTCCTGCAGTGTTTCGCCTGGTAATACTTCAAATAGTGCGCGTGTTTTTACCTGGCCGGTTAAATTTACCCTTGTGCGGTAAGTCGGCACACGTATGATGTCCTGGTCCTGCAAAGAAATATTGTTTTTTTGATCGCCTTTTACTAAGAAATCATAAATGTCGAGGTGTGCTATAATCCTGTTGTTCCTGATCACTTCAATATCGCGGAAGCTGCCGTTGTCATTTGGGCCCCCCGCGCTGTATAGAGCATTAAAAACCGTTGCCAGCGATGGTAAAGTATAGGTACCGGGTTTAACCAGCTGGCCAACCATGATCACTTTTATACTCCGGATATTGCCCAGGGTAACCTTAACATCGGTACCCCTGCCAATAGCGTAATTGCTTGCCGCCAGCCTGGCCTTAATCGCTGCCGAGGCCGATGATATTGTTTTGCCGGCTACATTAAGCAAACCAACGCCGGGGATATTGATATTTCCCTCGGGCGATACATCCAACTGCCAGTTAGCAACCGAATTGCCATAAACGTTTATATTTAATTGGTCCTGTGGCCCAACGATATAATTCAATGGGGTGGCCAGTTTTAAATCGGGTTCAAAAGAACTGTTCTTGCTCCTGAAAAGTTCGGCGCCGAATATAGGCGGCGTTAGCCGTTTAAATGCGTTCGTAATTGCAACGGTATCCGACAAGGAATCCGGCTTGTAGTTAAGTTTTCTCCGGGAAAAATCGGCATTTTCTGTTTTTTCTTTACCGGTATTGCCCTTACTGCGTACCTGGGCTATGCGCGTTTGAAGCTTATTCACTTCACTGTCCGGCATGCCCCGGCTGCCGGCCTGTTTTAATATGTCGCTGTCGCTGAGGCCCGCGTTTTGCGCTTGTTGCAGCAGCTGAATTATTTGCTGGTCCGAGAGATCATCAACGTTTATTGATGAGATGTTTTGCAAGGTTTGGGCGTTAACCGGCAATGCTGCTCCCAGTGATAGACTTATTATAATAGTAATAATAACAAAAACAATTCTCTTCATGTAAATAGATAGCGCGGCAAAAATAATTTAATTTACGATTAATACACGTATGGTGCGTATGAAAAACGCAATAGCAAGCATTTAGTTTTGATGTGTGCACGAAAGTGTACAGACAGCTCCCTTGCCCGGTACTTTTTTTGAGTTTTTGGCGTACAATGTTCGATGTTGTGATTGCCCGAAGATATGACCCGCAAAAAGCAGGCTAACTGAGCTTCTTTTTTCTCCGGAACGGTTATTTTATCACGCAACTAAAAATATGATTATCAGCATGTTAAAAAACCATACCTGACTTCATGCTTTTTGCGCACATAGCAGCATTAACCCAATAATTCCCTGCCCCACAAAACAATTAGCCCGATTTATAATTGTAGAGAATAAATACCAGCCAATATTAGTTGGACCTATGGAGCAACCTGGAATAATTATGCCCGCTACGTTTAAAAGGATTTTTGGATTGGATATGCTGAGATGTATGGCTATACTATTGGTTTTGTTTACCCATACACTTTCTTTTCTCGACCCCGGAAACTATTATTATAAATTACCGGTATTTACAGGCTTTGCCGGCGTGGAAATGTTCTTTGTGTTAAGCGGTTTTTTGATTGGAACGATTTTGTTGAAACTATACAACCAAACCGATCCTTTTGACCTGCAAAAGGTAAAGACTTTTTGGATAAGACGATGGTTCAGGACTTTGCCGAACTATTATTTGATGCTTATTGTTTATGCTATCTTATTTTATGGGGCGCACCATATTAATATACTGAGCCATCTAAAATACCTGGCATACACCGTTTTTCTGCAGAATGCGATAACTTACCAGCCAAACGATTTTTTTCAGATAGCCTGGAGCCTAAGTATTGAGGAATGGTTTTATTTATTATTTCCGCTAATTCTTTTAATTATTAAAATGTGCCGGCCAAAGGCCCGCCTATCATCATTTTTGGCAACTATCCTGGTTTTTATTTTTGCAGAATTAGCCATACGCACCATAGCTGCTATATTTTTAAATCGCCCCTGGGACGAGGGGTTCAGAAAATTTATGCCCATGCGGCTTGACAGCATAAGCATAGGTGTTTTGGCCGCCTATTTTAAATATTTGAAACCGGCATACTGGGATAAGCAAGCCACGCGACTGGCATTATGCGGGCTGGTGTTATTCGCAGTAAACTGCACTTTATTTTATGTCATATATGTCAAACGTTTCGACCCTGTTTCATGGGACCACTTATTTGATGCCGGGTTTTTCCTGGAGACATTTTTTTTCACTTCTGTTAGTCTGTCCATCGCCCTGACGATCCCCTATTTATATCAATTAAATGTCAAACGGAGCCTTTTTACACGGGCAGTTACCTTTATAAGCCAGGTATCTTATTCTATCTACTTAAATCACCTGCTTATAATTCTTATCCTTTCGCATTTGTTGAAACGCTTTTTACACCTTCAATTTTTTGGTGTGGCGTTATTTATCAGCATATGGATATCAACAATCCTGGTATCAGCTGTACAGTATAAATATTTTGAACTGCCGATGACCAATCTTAGGATTAGGTTCAGTAAAAAGCAGGAAAATATAGAAGTTAGCTAACTACCGTCTCCTCCAATCGCAGATCATTTTCATCAAATAGTAAATGCCGACCCATTTTGAAAGCAAAGGAAGCGCCGCAGGTTGCGCGTGTTGACATGGCTAAGACCAGGTCAAACGTCTTAAGACTTTCGACTAAAGACTTTTGCCTTGATTGTAGCCCTGGCAGGACTAAAGTCGAACCTTTTAATTGACGGTCTACGTATGCTTGCACAGTTTTAATTCGACCCCTTAAAATCCAAATTAAACTTGTTCTAACATGGCACAACAGATCAGAAAAGTCCGGAACTTTTTTATAATTTGCCGCTTCTGGTTTACATGCGTAATAGTTGGGAAACTCGGATTTTTTTAATGACACCATTAAAAGTAATTCTATAACCAACCTTCAATCGTGAAAAGAGGAATAATAATTGGTGCTGGCATAGGTGGACTAACAACTGCCATAGCACTTGCCCAAAAAAACATAGCAGTAAAGGTTTATGAACAAGCTGCTGAAGTAAAAGAAATTGGCACCGGCATTTGGGTAGCGCCAAATGGGTTAAGCGTATACGAAGAACTTGGCATTTCAAGTGAAATTAGCGGTGCAGGTAAAATACTTGAAAAGATTAGCATAGTTGACTTGAAATATAGGCCTTTATCTACGATATACGGGAGCGAAGTTCAGGCAAAACATCAATTTAAAACCGTTGCCATACATCGGGCGGTGCTACAAAAAATACTGCTGTCGCATATCCCGCCTGAAAATATCTTTCTGAACAAAAAATTCAAACGTCATCATCAAACTAACAATTCGATCCTGGCCGAATTTGAAGACGGAACTACAGAAGAAGCTGACTTTCTGATCAATGCTGATGGATTAAAATCAAATGGGCGATTGCAGCTCAATAGAGCTTTGAATTTGAGATATTCCGGACAAACCTGCTGGCGGTTTGTAACAGATTTTGACTTAAGAAGCCATGAAGAAGGTAATATGTATGAAATTTGGGCCAACGTTAGAGGCTTAAGAGTCGGCTATTCCAAAATCAACGAACGACAGGTATATGTATTTATAACGAATTTTGAAAAAGCCGGTGGTAAAGATAATTTGGAAACCCTCAGGGAAGATATTTTAAAATTATGTGCAGATTTTCCAGACATCATTAAGCATCTAATTACAGCTGTAGATGTTAGCGATATCAATCGCACCGACCTTTTTGATTTCAAACCTATTTCAAACTGGATAGAAGGAAGAGCAGCTTTAATAGGCGATGCAGCACATGCCACAACCCCAAATTTAGGACAAGGTGCTTGTCAAGCCATCGAAGACGCCTTTGTAATCGCGCAGGAGTTAAGTAAGAATGCCGACATTGAAACATGCTTTAAGAATTTTCAGCAAAAAAGGATTAAGAAGGCAACATATATTACAAATATTTCCTGGCAGTTTGCGCGTATCACAAATACTTCGGGTATTACAAAGTTCTTTTTAAAAAACATTCTGAGATTAACCCCAAATGTTATTATGCAAAAACAACTTGACAAGATTTATTCGCTTGAATACCGATGAAGCTAAAAGGTGACACCAAAAAAAACCTCAAATCCTTCAACTTGAGGCTTTCTTTTTTCTTGTAGCCCTGACAGGACTAAAATCGAACCACTTTCTTAAAGATTTGAAGCGTTTGGCCAATATGGTTGCTTAAGCAAACCTGGCTTTCTTACAGATTATTTGATAAAGCAAATTATAAACTGATTTGGTTTCTGAATAAACATAAGCAATTATTTAAACGGATCATGTCCTGGCTTTTTGTAAAGCTGGTCCCAATGGCCAAGTTTATCCAGTTTATATACCTTATCCGCCCAATCCTCTTTTTTAATATCTTTCGTCGTCGCAGGGTCTCCGGCACGGGACCCTGCGCTGTATTATGCCACGGAAGAGGCAGGTTCCTCTGCCAGAGACCCTCCTGCTGAAACGGTATAATTGTGTTTTAGTTATTGCTGAATTATTGTATGCTATAACCGCCATCGACCACTAACGTGTGGCCTATTACCATGCTGGCTGCATCGCTGCACAAAAAAAGCACTGCACTGGCAATTTCATCGGGGCGCCCCAAACGGCCCACCGGCACTGTTTCCAGCATCGCGTCCAATATCTCTTTCTGCCCGTCCGCGATCATCTGGTCGGACATCGCCGTTTGGAACATACCCGGGCATATGCTATTAATTCGTATACCTTGTGCTGCATATTCCAATGCCGCGCTTTTTGTTAAACCTATAACGCCGTGTTTTGCACCGTGGTAGGTGCCACGCTTTGCGCCGCCTAAAATACCACCTATTGAAGAACAATTTACAATGCCCCCGCTGCCCTGCTTACGCATCTGGCGTAACTCGAACTTCATACAACTCCATACCCCGCGATAATTGATACCGGTAACGCGATCGAAATCGTCCCTGGTTTGGTCGGCGGCGCCGACTAACTCATTCTGCACGCCTGCATTGTTATAAGCGTAATCCAGCCGGCCAAAAGCCACTACCGTTTTGTTTATCATCTCTTCCACCTGTTTGTCGTCGGATACATCACAAGTGATAGCCAATATCTGGTAACCGTCAGCTGCTAATTCACCCGCAGCGGTTTTAACCGCTTCCGTATTCCAGTCGGCTAAGGCAACCGCCGCACCGGCTTCCGCAAATGCTTTTGCTGTCGCAAATCCCAATCCTGATGCAGCGCCGGTTACCAGGGCTACTTTTCCTTCCATTATTTTCATAAACTTTTTTGTTAAATAATTACAATGCAAAAGTGAAGCTGTCAGAACGAATAATCCTTATACAGGATACAGGTTAGCTTACCATTTTTACAGGTTTGGGCCGCAGATCTTAATCAAGCAGGGATTAACGTTAAATTTGACCCGGTTTAAATGAGAAAGTTATGGAAAAGATATTACGTATTGATCATGTAAGTGATCATGATGCTTTTTATCACCGGGAAAACCTGCATCCATTGGTTAGCGTGATCGATTTCGAAGGCACTGCCCCGGAAATATATGCAGCTAAAATGGCTTTCGGTTTTTATGCAGTTTATCTGAAGGATGTTCGTTGCGGCGATCTCAAATACGGGCGGCATACCTACGATTACCAGGACAGAACATTGGTTTTTGTTGCGCCCGGCCAGGTCATCCATGTCAGTATCGACCAGGATTACAAACCGCAAGGTTATGCGCTGCTTTTTCATCCGGATCTGATCCATGGCACACCACTTGGCAAACATATTGATGATTATTCTTTTTTTTCTTATGACACGCGGGAGGCGCTGCACCTCTCAGAAAAAGAAAGAAAGATTGTGCTTGATTGCTTTGAAAAGATAAGTTACGAACTGGAGCAGCGAATGGACAACCACAGTAAAACCCTTATAGCGGCCAATATTGAGCTATTCTTAAATTACTGCGTGCGATTTTATGAGCGGCAATTTATTACACGCAGCCATATTAGCCGTAGCAATATCGAAAGATTCGAAAAGCTTTTAAAAGACTATTTCCGTTCGGATAAGCTCCAAAACATCGGTTTACCGTCGGTTAATTATTGTGCAGACCAGCTTCACCTGTCGCCAAACTATTTTGGCGATATGGTCAAAAAGGAAACAGGAAAAACAGCCCTGGAGTATATTCAACTTAAAGTGATGGATATGGCCAAAGAGCAAGTATTGGATACCAGCAGATCGATCAGTGAGATCGCTTACAAATTAGGCTTTAAATATCCGCAACATTTTACAAGGGCTTTCAAAAAGACTACGGGATATACACCGGTTGATTATAGGCGGCTCAACTGAATTATGGGTGGTTCCCGAAAACCAAAAAGCCCCAAGACTTTCGACTTGAGACTTTTGACTTTTAAAGTAGCCTTGAGTGGCAGAATCTCGAACTTTTTTCTCAGAGATCTGAAACGATTAGTGAATTTTTAAGGTTTGAAACCTCAAATTTTTATTGGCTAATATTCAACAAGTTAAACGTCATTTTTAAATACCCTCATTTTTAAGAGCATTTAATGCTGCGTTTTCTACTTAACATAATGTTAAGCTTTTATAAGTCCAGTTAAAAGGGCCTTAGAGAAGTCGAACGCCTTTATTTTGCCCTCTGCGATGAAGGCACCATAGGCTAGGAATCTTTCACTAATTTTTTATAAACCATTTTCTGCTTTATCAGCGCAGGAAGCCAACCATTAAATTTCTCTTTGAGCCATATAACAAAATTAATTGAGCTTTTCAGCAAAGCTGGCGGCCTGTAACGCCTATAAATTTGTATAACAATTAATAGACAAACAAACAGATTCATTCGAACAATTAAATCATACAGTTATGAAAACTTTTAATACAGCATTTATTAACGGCAAATTGGTTACCCCTCACGGGACTACGGTTGTCGACTTGATAAACCCTACGAACAACGAAGTGATTGGCAAGGTCACCATGTGTGACGAGGTTGATACGCGCAATGCTATCGCCGCCGCCAATAAAGCCATCAAAACCTGGTCGCAAACTACCAAAGAGGAACGCCTTGGCTATTTACAACGTCTTTATGATGCCCTGGCCACCCGAATGGACAGGCTGATCGCGGCCACCACAGAAGAATACGGCGCCCCGGAAGTACGCTCGAAAGGATCCAACGAATTGGCGTTAAATATTTTTCAGCACGTGATTTCGGTCGTAAAGGATTATGAACTTGAAAAAACGCTTGGCTACTCCAGGGTTGTATTCGAGCCGGTTGGCGTAGTCGGAATTTTTACCCCCTGGAATTCCAGTGCAGGTTCGATCCATATCAAAATGGCTCCGGCACTCGCTGCGGGCTGTACGGTGGTGATTAAACCGAGTGAGATGAGTGCCATGCAAACTGAGGTGCTCGTAGAAAGTTATCTCGAAGCCGGGCTTCCGCCGGGAGTAATTAACGTGGTCTGCGGCCTCGGCGAGGTGGTCGGCAAGGAAATGTCCATAAGCCCTGATATTCAGCGGTTGTCTTTTACGGGTTCCACAACAATTGGAAAAATGGTAGCAAAGGACGCCATGGATACCGTAAAGCGTGTGGCACTTGAACTCAGCGGCAAGAATCCCAATATTATTTTAGACGATGCTGATTTTGAAAA
>Ga0302191_10000545_pt1 | contig 24084 bp, 22 predicted proteins | sample II_Bog_E3_1_FD_198775 | JGI IMG/M metagenome (GOLD analysis project Ga0302191, IMG submission 198775) | Peat permafrost microbial communities from Stordalen Mire near Abisko, Sweden - II_Bog_E3_1 | ecosystem: Environmental > Terrestrial > Soil > Wetlands > Peat | place: Sweden: Abisko...
CATGAAACTTCTTTGATTTATTTGACTCCGCTTCTTTTAACCATCCCGAATCATCCATTTTTATAGCTTTGTAATCACTCATCTACTTTTCAAAATTGTATTAAGTCGTTAATCGCTCTTTATATGCTTGCTAACCATTCACAAAGGCAATATAATTTCTTTTTCCATATATTTCTTCCATGTAAATAGCCCCACCCAATCGTTGGACGATAGACTAGTCCCAAATGGTGACTTCAACTCGAAGATACAAGCACTCACGCATCAACACTCAACCTAATATGTCGATTTATGATAGCGATAAAGGTGATCATTTGGTCAAGCCACCTTTCCTTCATAAATTACAGTACAACAAATGGTACATCAAACCTCAAGACAGACTCAAAGAGAGACTCAATCATACAGCAAGTTCAGTCCTTGACTAGTTTAGTACTTCTATTGTTAGATAGATGAAAATTACTTCTACGAGCACCTGTATAAAGGTGGGTAATAAAGCAAAACACCTTTAATAAGCAAACTAATAAAAGATAGGAACACTTTCGCCGAGAAGGTTTGCTCCAACAGTCAAAATGTGCGCCTTCTCTCAACCTTTAAAAAGTATAAATAATATAAAGTAGTCGAAAGCAGCAGCAAAGCAAACGAGTTCCAGCTATTATTGATTATCTCATCGACTTCCACTCCATCAAGGAAAAGGAACATAAAAGCACCCTTCCGAAGAAGAAAACACGTTTATTTTGACTCGTAAAAGCATTGTTCTAGCTTTAGAACATGCAGGCATGATTGCTGACAATTTTTATTGATTTATTATAGATTATTAGAATCAATTGGCTTCTTCAAAAGCAAAATGGGAAATGGTTGGCATCAAGCGGCGTGGTTAGCGATCAGAGTCAACTGAGAGAGGATGCAAGTAGTGATTATCTTCCCATACTCCTGCCAGCAGTTCATTTTTATGAGTTTTCATGATGCCAATTCCCTCTTTCTTGTTCCTAGCAAACTGTCCGTAGTAAGCATACTGTTTAGGTTTCCACTCTAACCCCAGCCCATGTTTACATCCCTAATCCAAAAACTCGTTCTTCCACCCTCCTAAAAAGACTTTTCCTTCAAAATGCCAAATCAATCCTACAGTTCCAGTTAAAACAACGATGCAATTCGAATACTTCTTAATACTTTTCTGAGAGCTAATGTCAATTTGCAAATGCCTAAACAATTCATCAACCTTATCGAATAACTGCTGCTGTGTTTAGTTTCCTGAAAAGAGGGGATACGCAAATATTTCAGGAATTTTCATTGTCACGTCCGATGCGGAAAGAGCTTGGATGAGACTGATTTGTTTGAGTTGTTGTAAAGAAGTTTTGTAAGAAATTTATATAGTTCCTTTGTTTGGTGATTTTGAATGTCGTTGGGTTAATTTTGCTTTTTTATTGCTGAGTAATATTAAACTTTCGGGTTTTGCTGATAAGGTCATCTCCTCCTCCGAAGAAGGTCTTTGCTTATAATATTTTTCTTGCCTTGTGGTTGTGAAGGCCAAAGAATCTTCATCAACATCACTTTCGGAAGGAAGGATCTTTTTATTTCTTCCTTGTTTGATGGAAGGAATATTGTTTTAAAATTGCTTAGATCTATTGTTGATGATGTCTTTGATAGGAGAAAACTTGAAATCATACAACTATTTATTTTGCACAGATTCTTCTTGCGCTTTTGGTTATAAGGGTATAAAATTATGGGTATTAGACGGAGAATATGTGTAATTAGCATGATTGAATCTTTTCTCCAATATTATATTTGGTCTTTTGTTAAAAAGAATCTACCCAGTGCTATATAGTACCTTTCCTTTTTTATTCATGCTATGAGAATTCTTTTTAAGAGTCTCCTATTCCTACTATCCTTGATTACTCGTCATCATTAGTCTATTATTGGTCGAGTTACTTCGACAGACAAACGAGTTTTTATTATGCGTGATCAGTCTAGGAGTCAAGGTCAAGTCTTTGTGTGTAATTGCTTCCCGAGTCATCATTTTATATTTTTGTATTGAATTGCTTTTCGACTCGTTGACTTTGACGAATTATTTTGTAAAGTTTGTTCTGTTTTATAAGATCTACAATTTTTGAGGAATCTCTATCGCTAAACCCTAATCTTTACTATGAACACTTTTTTCAAATTATTTAGGTAAGGAATTAAGAACATTTTGATAATACTGCATGGGAGAGGCTAAGGCATCTCGACTGGGGTGCTCCGGATTTAAAATCCTTTTTATAGTACAAGGATGATCAAGAATCTAATCTGGTTCATCTTTTTCAGGCGGTTAATTCAAAGGAACAAGGTGAGATTGTCCAGGAATGGAAATATGCCTAATAATCATTTTTATTAATGATATAATATTGCAATGACATTTATCTTTTAACCAATCTCACCAAGGCAGTCCGATATACAAAGTGTGCTCGTCATAAATGATGCCTTCAAAACTGTCAATTAAATTATCACAAATTTCCTCATAATCATCAGTTGATGCATTTTCAAAGTTTATTGCCGATCAAACCGTCCCTGTAATTCAATTATAACAATTATAATCGCTTCTGAATGGAAAAACTGGTATGCCAACTCTGCCGTGGTTCATATCGTGAGCCCAAAATGTGTCCCACATGCTCCGAAATATACTGCGGAAAGTGCATCAATGATTATCTCGATAAACATCACCTCTGTCCCAACTGTGGATAAATTCTACCCGATCTCGCTGACTGCACTAGACTCATTGCTTAGCTGAGACAAGTCGCCATCGTTTTATACAGCATGTCAAAACTCCGAAACAAGAGTTCAAAAATTGCAGAGTGCATAATCTACCAATGAAATATCAGTGTCTTGACTGTGCAGTACCAATCTGTTCTGATTGTGGCGTAATTGAGGACAAAGTAAATCGTGTTTAAAGTAGCATCGAGGCCACAGACTCCAGCAGAGAAGTACAACATCCAGCGATATTCCTCGCAGCCAGCTTCGAGCTCACCTTGTGAGTTTGGAATAGTGCATATTGCAGGATCATAATCATTATCAGCAGTTGATTCTGTAAAAATAAGTACTGAAAAGTGAGCTGCGGTGGTGCAAAAACAGACTCAGAGAGTACTACTAGGAGATGAACGTAAAATTAGATTAGTAGGCTCACAAATTGCTATCAGGAATACTGACGGATATGCAGGAACGAGAGGATAGAATGAATCGACTCAAGAAGGTGAAGCAGGATATCGCTAATATTCTTGATATCCGGGATGGATCAGAGAGAGAATTTAGAGACAATGATTATAACTAATTGTTGGAGGAGTTGGAAATGGACAGCGAAACTGCACTTTAAAAACTGTAGAAAATGCTGGAGGAGGAAGGAGGTCACGCTCTCACCTTTAATTTCAACCGACAATCCTTAACAACTCTGTAATTTTACATGGATTCAGCAATGAAGTTTATCCTGAGTACGTGAATCACACCTTCTAATTTGACTACCAGAGTTACCATCTCAGCTAGATCTGGTACAGTGAGGCTTTTCACATGTACGGGCAGGAATGGCGCCTCAAGATATATCCACATGGCAATGGACAGTCTCCTGACCATCTCTCGCTCTTTCTTGAACTGCTCAATGTTAGCAAATGGTAAAGCAGGAACCGAACTCCGCCCTTGGTGGCCCTCCCCAGCACTATTACTTCCGACTTGAGTTGATCAGTCTCAACACGGCTGGCCGCACTATTAGCAAATAATATCGCTCCCCCTTCACTCCAGGTGATTGCTGGGGCTACAATGCCTTTGTCCGAATTAGAGATCTCGAGGAATACTTAAATAATGGGCAGCTCATCTTCGTGGTGGGAATACGAAATTGTAGCTATTTCGATGTCTGTGAAAACATGCGTCGCTACATACGAAAATTATAGAGCTAGAATAAGGTGTTAGAGTAACTGATGGGGAACAGTCATCTCTTGCCTTCAATTTCCGCCTCTATGCAGTCCAGCCTTATCCGACAGTTGGACTCATAAAACCTCTCACATTATAATTTATCCGAACACGAGATCAGTAACATAATCGACAGCGATTAATGAGTAACTTCTTTGCACTACCTATTGTCATTCAATTCTTTATTTATTAATCTTATAGTATTATATGGAAGTGCCAATATCATAAGAGCAATAAGTATAGCATAAAAAATAAACAGTTAATCACTTGAAAAAGCTCTTTATCCTCGAGCCCAGTGATTTCTTGACCTCAGCTGGTTTCTTTTCGATTTTGAGTTTGTTCATTTGGATAGTTTTGGTGTTGATGATTTCGTCTAGTTTGGCGTCGTACTCTTTTTTTGTCAGTAATATTTTGGTCATCTCATATATGTCGTCCTCGCAGGTCTATATGTCCTCGTTTAGTTACAATTTCACCTGCTGTTTTTAAATTATCCTTTCCTCGAATTGTTGAATCGAGATCTATTCTGTCATGCTGGTGGAAAGAATGCGGCTACTGAACGAATATTCGTTGGAGACAGCACTGTAGTGGGGAGAAGAGGTAATACTGGTTTACAGGGCTGATTTCGTAGAAATGCAACGGGAAGTATCCATTTTTATGCTCCTGTTTGCCACATTTTTTTGGTTTTCCATTTGGCGCAACTCAACAGCGATGCTTTACAACAGTAGTTTCTTAACAGTCATTGAACTTTTAGAGCATTGGACGGCCAGAAAGGAAGATCTGAGTTAATTTAGAGTTCTCATTGTCGAATAAAATATTAATATAAGAGGAAGGAAGAAAAGAGGGAGACTTTAAGAAATTATCACCGATGCAAAATCATCCTTATTTATAGTCTATAATTTTAATCAAATTCATTCTACTTGATTGTAAGCTTCTGCTCAGTTTTTCCGTATTTCAGTATTTTTGACACTAATCTTTTTCTTCTACATTAATTGGAATAGATTGCATTGCTCGTGCCTATTTTATTTGTCTTCTATGGAGCGTCTTTGCCCATGGATTTAGTAATTTAAATCTTGAATTCTATTCAATTCTGACACAATAAAATGGTTAGAGTATGCTCACTCATGCATGCTACCTGTTTCGATAAACATCTACTAAAATAATAACCAAAATGCTGTATACTCTGATGTGTCTGTTCATAAGCTTTAATTTGGTGTTTTTACATTAAAATTTATTTAATAAGCATATTCAATCGATTTCTGTAAATAGAGAGCATATATAAAATATTGGAAGATGATCAAATCGAATGTCTTCTCTTTCTCTTTTTTGGCTCCTATTCCTGTTGATCTAGTGACTGCATTTCCTACAGCTTCATCATTTGCGCATATAGTAATGCCTAGAGTTCAATAACTTTCATCCTGAGATATTAATTCTAATCGAAAGCTTAATTCACGGCTGCCGATAATCTAATGTTTTGGGTGTATAGTGACCCTGGATTAATGTTCTCTTAGCTTTATATAGTAGATGGAAGACTGTCTTTTGTAGTTTATAAGGGACTCTTCTCATGCTAATTCTAAAGTGGCTGGAAAACTAGCTTAGTTTGATAATCTCCTTTTCCTTTTGCAAAAGATATCTTCGTTGCTGATTGCTATCTGCACTTTTCCCTCCTGGTAGGACCATTGCATTTATTATTTCTGGATACAAAAACTTTGCTCATTTCGACTTTGACTCCCTCTCAATCATTCCATGGATTTAAGCTCAATTACTGCTGCCAAATTATAAAAGCTGGAAGCCAGATTTCCCTCTTATTTTTGTAATGGTATAATAATTATGACAATTGTTGTTAAGTTTTAAAAGCTAGAAAAGAAGATACTCATAAAGTAGACTAGACTGGACTATAAATAAAATAACGAGAGTAGCAATATGATATTGAATGAGATCATAGTCTGTCTCTGTAGAGCTCGAGAAGTGGCAACTCTGGCTTCAATCCTTTCCTCTTACGGATATTTAACACTAAATCTGCAGCTCGACTCTCCTCGTATGGCAACCCAGATATCTTCTACCAGTGATCGAAAAAGTTTTGCGGGAATGCCATGCCTTGCGTGTTTTCTCTGAGTATGCTTGCAAATCCAAAGCTTTCAGATACAGGCAAATATGCCTTCACAATATGCAGGGGACTGCCTTCTAACTGATTCTACTCCACAACTTCTCCTCTCCGTTGACTCAGAGTATGATAGACTCCACCAAGCACAGTATTGGGTGCAGTGATCTCGCACATAAAAATGGGTTCCAGCAGTGTGGGGGCGGATGCGATTTCAAGTGCATGGAAAAGTCGTCTTGCAGTTGGAATAATCTGTGCTCCGTTCCTGTGGACTGCATCAGGATGTACCACAACATCAACTAGATTGAATCTGCAGCCACGCATATTTTATTCTGCCAACACTCCGTGCTTACTGCTAAATTGGAAGGCAGAAGTTATTGAATCTTTTATTTCGTTCAGATATTGAGCTCCTTTCACTGAGTCGACCAAGGTATTGGCTCCTGTATCTTCGGGACCGAAGCACCAAATCTTCAAAGCATCAGTCTTATCCCAATCAAACTCTTTAGCAAGTCTTTCAGCTCTTATCTTAGGATCACCATTTGAATCAATTTCTCCGGATTAAATTAAATCGACCAATTTTTCATCCATAGGAGCAGATGTAGCGTATAGTCTGTTGTGCTTATTGGCTGATTTCGTCAGCAAAGTTTCACCAGATTCAGCGGTAATGGTTTCCCTGTAGGTGACGATCGGGGCTGAAACGATTATTTCGCATTGAGCAAATGCCTTTAGGTCATTCACACAGATTTCAATGTGGAGCTCTCCAGATCCGGCAAGGATTATCTCACCCGTTTCCTCGAGGTCGACCTTTAAGAGAGGGTCGGATTTGGATAGTTTAGTCAGTCCCTTCTGCAATTTGGGAAGATCTGCAGCGTTTTTGGGCTTTACGGCCACGCGGAATACTGGAGCCACTGAGTATTTCATTGATCTTAAGGCGTAGGAGACGGGGAGATCTAGGGATGTAATCGTTCCAGTCTTCAGCAAATATTCATCGATTCCAGTGAGAACGACAGTATTTCCGCAAGGGATATCCGGTAGTAGTTCCGGGCTTTTGCCCATCATAAACACTCCAACTTGACCGAGATTCTTTTCATAAATGTCTGCGTTGTTTCCAGGCTTGTAGTTTGCTCCTAAAATTCTGACTCTTTCTCCTGCCTTGGCTTTTCCTGAAAATATCCTTCCGAATGCCGCGAATCTTCCTCCATCGATTGGCACCATTTTAGAGATATAGATGCAGAGAGGACCATGAGGATCGCAGTTCTTCATAGCAGTATAGACAATATCATCAACAGGTCCCTCATAAAGATATGGCGTTCTATATTTTTGAGCATCACAAGGAGCAGGCAAATGGCAAATAATGGCTTCAAGCAAACAGTCAGCAGCGGGTAACCATCGGCTCATCACAGTCCTTCCCAGTTGTTTGCCAGTTTATTTCTTTTCCTCCTGTGTGAAAACTAATTTTAACTTTTAGATCAAAGGTTCAAAGCTTTCCTTGTCCTATTTAGCTATAGCTCTAGTCAAAGTGCAGATGGGCTCCATGATAAACTTGACAAAGCCTCGTTTCAGAGGTTAGCCATTTTGATTTTATGATTCAAGAGTCCATTTCTTGGTTTATTCATCGTAATAGTTATCTCCCCAAGCCTTATTCATGAATACAGTGCGGTGGTCACCCTTTTTGTGGTAGAGTTGAGCGAAAGTGCTAAGAGTAAAAGCCCATTGGTCCTTACCTGCTCCGAATATCACATTTCCCTTGGATGGATCCAACTGTAAATCTTCCATATCATGATCCTGGTAGGTTGAGACTATCACATTAACAGAGTCAATAATGCGAACGAATCTTTGGTAAATTTCCTCTGGCTAAAGTTGAAGCTCGTGAATGGCTCTGTCAACTTTATTGATCATCAAGATAGGCCTTATTTTTTCTTGCATGGCTTGTCTTAGAACTGTTTCTGTTTGAACACAAACTCCCTCAACAGAGTCGACAACCACAAGAGCTCCGTCTGTCACTCTGAGAGCAGCTGTTACTTCTGAGCTGAAGTCAACATGTCCTGGTGAATCTATGAGGTTGATCAGATATTCCTCTTCCTTCTCTCCGTTAATGCTGCACTTGTAGTACATGGAGACTCCTGTGGACTTGATGGTGATTCCCCTTTCAATTTAATCTTCTCTGGTATCCATGATCCTGACTTTGCCTGCGACCTTTTCTGAGATGATCCCTGCCTTGGCGACGAGTGCGTCTGAGAGCGTGCTTTTTCCATGGTCAACATGTGCTATAACAGTGATATTCCTGATGTTCTTGGTGTCATCCATAATCCTCCTGACTTCCTCCACTGTGAACTTTACCATTGCTTTTGAGATGTTAAAGAATTAATTTTAAAAACTAAATTTAATTCTTTGATTAATGTTGATTTCCGGATATGGTTCTGACGATTTCTAAAGGTTTGACAAAAGATCAAAGGCTGCCTTTGGATTGTCTATAATTTTATCTAACTTTACGGCAGATGCTGAGATCCCAAGCGATTCTCGATTTATATTTTTGTAATGATAATGTGCATAATGTTGAATTCAAGGAATTGATAAAAGGGATTCATGTATGATAAATAATAGATTTAAATCATGATAATAATTATCTGGGCTTAATTGGCATCATGTCTCTCAAAGAATGCCTGCCGAAAGATGCTTAACATATCAAGTTTACTAATTGAGTTGATTCTTGAAAATGATGAAATTTGTGGATAGAAACCTCTGAAATTCAAAATACTCTTAATATTTTATTAAAATACTGAATCTAGAGTCATTATCGATAATAAAATAACTTCATTTAAATATTATAGACAAATGGGGTGTGCTGACGTTGGATATATAGGACAGCCTGGCTACTATAACAATGGCTACAACAATGGCTACAACAACGGCTACAACAATGGATATGGTGGAGGCATGATGGGAGAAGTAATCGTCGAACCAATGGGAATGGGAGGGCCTGTCTTCATAGAGCCAGTTGTAGTGATGGATCCATATGCCTGCGATGGAGGATTTGGCTATGATGGAGGATTCAATGGAGGATTTTGATTGTTGAGAGCGAGGCTATTATGGACTGACTTCCATGATGTTCCTCCTTTATTTTAAATTGATCATGCTGATGACGGAATAATAATTAAACTAAAGAATTGCAGTAAGCTTGTTTATTTGTGTAAAACTCTCAAAGCGACGCACATTTCCAACAATTAAGGTTAAAACAACTGAGTGGTGTTAATTGAAGCACACATTGTTAAATTTAATGTAACAGTCAATGATCATATGCGGATAATCAACTCTGAAAACTGGAAACAGCTAAATTTAGTTACTTAAGCTTTAATGTTCATAATGATTTAAGAATCATTTGATGGGAAGAGAGTATATCATTTAATTCCAATATATCAAAATGGGAAATTGTTTAGACTGTGGTTATGGAGGTTATGGGCGAGGTTATAATCGATATTCTAATAGAGGATATGGAATGGGAGGATAGGGATGTATGGGAGGACGAGGAGTCGGAATGGGAGGACCAGGATTTTACGAAGGTCACCATCACCATTTTGGATTTCACGGAGGAGGAGGAGGATTTCATGGCGGAGGGCATCATGGAGGTGGAGGGCATTGTCACCATTGATACAAGACACTATTCATTTACTAAATTCATGACCTTTATTTTAATCATTATCTTAAGTTTCGTGGTTTATAGTAAAGTGCTGTTTACTGTATCGGGAAACCAAACATTTCCGCAAGCCGCTTGTTAAATCTTTGTTATTTTGATCACCTATCCTTTGGGGTGTATGCTTTGCTAAACATAATTTATCATCCCATAAGCTTCGCAGCTCAGACCCCGTAAATCTAATAAAAAGTGCTCAGATAAGGTCGGTATAAACCGACGAACAAAATTATTACGATGAACCAAGCCGACGATTTTGATGTGATTTACCGACCAAATTAAGGCCAATTAGTAAGCTATAATATTATAATAAGCTATTTGTCAATTCATCAAGGTGTTGATGAATTCATTTGGCTACGATGGAGGATTTCGATGATGAGAGTGAGGTTATTATAGACTGACTTCTCCTTCATTTAAAATTAATCCTGCTCATGACGGAATAGTAATTAAACAAAAGAATCTGATTTAATGATTAATTTAACATACTCTATACTAATTTAGCAAGCAACCGAGTTAATTGAATGTGGCTGTAATTGCTAAATTATATGTAATCCTGACTACAAATACACGAAAATCAACCCTGCAGAAAATATAATATAAAATTTAGTATGTTTAGCTTTGCACTTTTAAAAGTGAGGGTTCTATTTATTATTCATGAGAATAAATTTATCATTTCATCAGCAATATTATAAAAATGGGAGGCTGCGTTGACTCAGGCTATGGAGGTTATTATAATGGCTATCAGAATAGAGGAATTGGAATGGGAGGACCAGGATTTGGGGGACATGGAATGATGGGAGGACCGGGGATGATGGGAGGGCCAGGAATAATGGGAGGGCCAGGAATAATGGGAGGACACCATCACCAGAACCATGGAGGATTTAATATGGGAGGAGGATTTAATGGAGGACATCATGGAGGAGGACATCATGGCGGAGGGCATCACGGAGGGCACCATTGATTCATTTAAGATATGATTCTTTTGTTAAATTCACATCCTGCATCTTGACTATGGTTTGAAGTTCTGCCTTTTATTGTTACTGAGTGATGAAGCCCCACATTCTAGCATACCTTTGGTTTCCGCCGTTCTGTTGCTATCGTGTGATGCATCTTTTGCTGAGCATACTTTTATTATCCAATAATTTTTCTTAAATAATAAAGACTCTTAGATAAGGTCAACTTAAATCAGGAATAAACTTACACAAACACAGACGAAGATATGGCTAATTCGTATTGATAATATTCGAATAAGCTATCTTGCTATTGCACTAGCTTGTTCAAAAATCAAACTGTCAACGACGAAGCAGGTTCATCTTTTCACCCAGTATCTTTTTGTTTGCTCCTTACTTGAAATCACCCAAGAACTACCACATGTTCACGTCGTCAGCAAATCCCTTCACTGGGTAAATTTCGCGAGATTGGCTGTATTTAAGAGAGAAGATGCGGTCCAAAGTGAGTGCAAACATATCGTCAAGCATGCGTGGGATTAGCATCTTAAGGACAGCACTGTTATCCTCAATTGATGGATTGGTGTTCACCTCAATGAGCCAAAGTTTGTAGGCCTCGTCAATCATAAAATCGTATCCAAAGAGTTCGAAGCAGTCTTTACGTCCATTGATGTTAATTTTCCTCCTCACGGCGCACATCGATAGCCATACAATCTCCCGTATGTTGCTCTGAATTTTAGAATAGACTGCTTCAATCGGAATGTACTCCTTGAGTTCGGTCAGAGTAATCTGATTCCCCGAAGATTCATCATATTCGTTGCAGTGTTTCTGAACAGAGTTGTTAGTCAGGTGAATAAAAGGATTTTTGTGATTGTCAGTCGAATATTTTTGAGAGGAAAACCGAAGATAACCCTCAGGAAAGAAATAAATCTCATAGTTTTGGGTAAGTAAAGCCCACACTCGGATGTCAAATTTGCGTTATTTTACGAGAAAGGGACACTCGATGTATTTTTGAACCACGAAGCTAAGCACCCGCAGTCCTCCTGCCTTATTCTACTCGATTCTAGGCTATGACTTGCCCTCTAATTTAGTCTATGATTTTATTTCTGCCTTTTCCGTCTTGGCTGGTGTTTTTTCTTCCTCCTTCTCTTTGAATTCTTTAAACTGCTTATCTTCCTCTTCATCAGTGATAATCTTAATAATACCATCGTTATTCTCTTGATTCAGCGATTATCTAAACAAATCTCCAATGCCTTGCTTATCCTCGTAATCTTCAAGATCTTGCCCTTGATAATACTTCCAAATCAGCTTTTCGAACTCAGAGAGGTTACTAAAAAGTGAAACCCCACGGCCACGGTTCATAAAGGTTGGCTTTAATATCCAAAGATAGGCATTTGATTTGCTGAAAAATGTTTTTGGACAGCTCGGCTTGCAATAGAAATGACCCTGAGAACGTTTATGCAGTTGCTGGGCAGATAGATAAGGAGTGTATCTACTACGTGGAAGCATAATGGAGTGAACTTTTTGGCCTACGTAGCCCTCAGGAATATTACGATTATAGAATTTGATGAATCCGTGCAAAGCGAGGTCTTCCTCACCAGTGGTGAGATCGATGATAAAGGTGGTGGGAAGATATACAAAAGCGTTAAGTTTGTTCATCTCACAAAAGTTGACCATGTTCCAAACGAGTCGCTGTTTATTGGTCAATTCTCGATGGAACTAAAAGTGGTTGTAGCTGAGGCACTCCTTACCAAGTTGATGATACTTAAATCCAAAAGAATTTTGAGTCCACTTGAAAAATATACCCTCCTGATTGCTACTTTCGACCAAGCCTTTGCGCTGCGAAAGGGCACGACGAATCGCCTCATGGTTATTGCCCTTGCCGAGGTAGTAGTAGCGTATGTTGTCACCCCACTACTTGATAGGTTACATTCGATTGCCAGCAGTTATATAGTTGCTGGATGATGTGTCAGGTTATCGTATGAGGCTCTTGGATTCCCTTTGTGCTTGGCCAAACTGCCATCCTTGATTGGTTTTTGGGGTTCTTGATCGTGGCAATGAGTCGCCTTTGATCTCTCTACTGGACCTATTGGGAAACTGCTCCTTTGAAAACATTTATTATTTTTATTATTAGATATGCGACTTCAACTACAATATTCTTACTATTAAGGGTGTATGAATGAACTCTAGACAGGGTCTATTTAACTGATCGAAAAAGATTTAATAAATTATATGTCTAGCATGGTTCAGTGATTAAATAACTATATAACTCGTTGCGCGATTATTTTAGAGTTACCTGTGATAATTTATATTCGAGTGATGGAGGATGCAGAGGAAGACGTGGCTAGCATCGGTCACTATACTCTCGGTCGCACAATTGGTCGTGGCGGGTTCGCTAAAGTGCGTGGTAGTTGTTGTATAACTTAGAGGGTCTGCATACATTGACAGGTCAGCGCGTGGCTGTCAAGATAATAAACAAATCCCGAATGAAAAACAAAAAGATGATCTCTAAGGTACCTCCTACCCTAAGTAGGTCAAACGATAAATAAAAATACTCAAATTTATCAAACACCCCAACATCATCAAACTCTATGAAGTGTTGGATACCCCTACTGATATCTTTGTTGTTATGGAAATGGCCGAGGGTGGTTAACTCTTTTAATATATTAACAAACATTAGTTCACTGAAAATTAGGCGAGGTTCTTCTTTAGTCAGATTATAGAAGGCGTTTAGTTTGCACACTTCAATCTAGTAGCACATCGCGATCTCAAACCATAAAACGTGCTGCTTGATGCCAATAAAATGGTTAAGATAGCTGATTTTGGACTAAGCAACCTCATGAAAGACGGAAAACTGTTGAAGACTAATTGCGGTAGCCTGAACTATGCTGCTCCCTAAATCATCGGGCGCAGAGAGTATGAGGGCACATCAATAGATATCTGGAGCTGTGGAGTAATCCTTTACACTATGCTGTGCGGATAATTGCCCTTTGATGAGTAGATTGTCTCCATCCTATACAAGAAGATTGAAAGTAAAAAATGACTTATTCAGAAGCTGAGTATACCGTTCCACCGAAAATTAGTCCTCTAGCAAAGGATTTAATCGATCGCATGCTTCAGGTTCATCCCTGTAGGAGGATAAGGGTTCAAGGAATAAAAACCCATCCATGGCTTAGAAAAGTGCTCCCGATCTACGCGAGAGTTCCGACTTTCAGTACCATCTTAAAGGATACTGAGTTCTAACTTGATCATGAGATCTTAAATCAAGTCAGATAATACAGAATGCCGAGTTTACACAATGTGAGAGACTAGTAACGCATTAGCAAGGTCATAAAACGCAGAATGGATGACTCTTTTGTCACGGCATATGAACTCCTAAAGGACGAGAAATAACGCAAAAATTAGTTATTATAACAGAGCGATGAATAAGAAAGCGCATAACATGCTATTTTCAAGTCACTGTAGAACAGTTTAAAACCAAAAAAGACCAGTCTCAAGAGCGAATACCTTTTCGGATGTACATTTCCAAAGACGGCAAGAATGGTAATCGAGGTGGTCTTCGAAATTTTGCAGGAAATGTAGATAAAATATAAAATAAAGAGTATTGTTTGCGTTATTTAGGTGCTGACTATTTAGTGTTATGCACCTACTGCCTGCCTAACCTTCGTTTCAAGAAGAAAAAGAGTGTGGGTGCGGAGGAATAAAAGATATACGGTTACCAGGACGAGTAGCGTTTTAGTAAGCAGTAGATTAAATTTACACTGCAGCTGTATAACAACCCTGTGCAGAACATGGACATTATGGTGGATTTGAGATTAACGCAGGGGCATCCCCTCATCTTCCTTGGATTCGCCAAGCAAGTCTATGACAGAATTTATGCTGCCTTTAAAGCTTGATCCTTTTTCAACTACTATCTTGTCCATAGATCAAGCCCATAGAAATACGGCTTATATTTTAAATTATAAACATGTCTTAAGCTTATAAACGCAAATCTAAAGTCATAGGCGACTGCTGCATTGAGTCCTTTAGAACGGCCAAAGTGCACACTCAACTACGAGAGCTCCCAATTTAGAAGTTCTATTCGACTGCGGCGCGGTATAGTGGACCGATTGCTCTGCTTTATCGCAAGTACTAATCTCAGCAGTTGAAATTGCCCGAAAACTACGACACTCACGTGCTTCTTTTCAACTGTCACGGGTAGCTGCAACGCACTGTGCCTTTCTAACTCAAAGAGAGGGTGATCCTTTTCGAGTTTACTTCGGATGAGCAATTGCTAATCCTGTTGGCCACGGGTAAGTATTATCTGGTTGATGCCGCCACTAGCATAGTTGTAGAGGGTAACTACTTTGCTGGCTAGAATGAGCAGAGCAAGAGCAGTTCGAACATTAGATGCGTGGGAGCACAACTAATTGACGACAAACTGATAATCGTGCGTGATCGCACACTCGGAGTAGTGTAGGGCATATCTGGGAGTTGGAAAGGATTATCAGTGATTAAATTAAATTCCGACAACCAGTTATTCAGCGGCAGTTTGACTCCTGAGGGTAATTTGCAGATAATTTATTTGAGTCGAGAATGCACTATTGAATATTTTAACCTCAATTAGTGGCATAGCAGCGGGAGTTCCCCTGAAACAGTGGTGGCAGCTAACTTGCTCAAGTCAAAGTAAACTAACTATCAAAATCTTATTTCCATATGTTACTAAAATTCTGTAATGGTGATGGTCTTTCCCACCTTGGCACTCATAGGAAAGATAGCACCCTATACTATTATCCCATTTGACACCTTTAAAGTAGAAAAGGATGATCCCATCAGTAAATCCAATTCCAGAAATCGTTACCGCAACTTCTACAGATTGGGGTTTTTAGATCGTGCTTGCTACTTCTATGATCGACGTCGCCTGTTGTTTTTCGCTCCTACTGATACATCTTACGATCTACAGGTGCGTGAGTTAACCTTTTCTGCCAATTTACTCGCAGTTGGTGACTCTAGTTTGAGGTTAATTCAATAATATACTTTCCTCTACCGGTCCATTAACAATCCTATATACTACTCCATCACATAGGATCTCGAAGCAGCACAGTTATGCTTTCAGATGGCTAATAATTCTGACAAGGAGCTCTTTGAGCATTATGATAGGCTCGCTCATGTTTATGATTGCTTCATTTAACGCAAGCCTATTGAATTAACAGAAGTTCATGCAATTCGTGACTAAGTCTAAAGAGTATGGGGAGCTCTATTAAACGTTGTTGGGCTTTATGTTGACCCGGGGGAGCAGTTATGTGTGCTAAGATTTGCTAACTTCCTCCAAAACTATTACGGCATTAGAGAAGAGATGAACAGAGTGAGTGAAATCAGCAAATAGTTGCGAGTTGTAAACGGTTTGCGTCATGAACATATGAAGCGCTGGCTAACTCACGAGGAATTTAGCAAACTCAAGGCTAGTAACGATCGTTTCTTGGTGTTGCTGCTTCGCTACAATATGCATTTCGCAGCAGATATGGTATTTTAGGATTCAAAATCCAAGGAAAGGGTGTTTGTACACTGGGCTCGCTGCAAGATAGAGAAAGAAAGCGAGGAAGGCGCTCTCGAGGAAATCAAGGCTCACTACCTGCAAATGAAAGTTAGCATGGGCAATACTTACGTGTTCACTGACTTGGCCAAGTACTGTTTGGATCGGAATATGAACAGTTTAGCTTTGAAACTCATATAATTATAACCACACGTCGGCCGCAGGTGTATGGTGTTTCTGCTCATATTCATGGCAAGAAAGGAGCCGCAGACAGTCGATAAATTGTTAGAGTACTCCGAGTTATCAGGGGAATCTGCAACAATCCATTATACTCTACAAACCCTAAGAAAAGCTACGGGCTAGTGGTTGTCTGGGGAGAGTTGGTTGGCTCTTCTACCTAAAAAACCACTTCTTTAATCCCATTATATCAAGATACTGAGAACTGAAGGCTAAGAAGAATAATTGCAAAAGTATCTCTCAGTGAACAAACTTTACATTGATCTTGGATACATTAGCCTTGGTCGACAACTTACCATTCATCCAAACATTACATTAAAAGAGGCCACTTAATTGGTCGTCAAAGATTACTCTAAGCTACTACCCTCTCTCGCATAGGAACTACCACGTTGTACTTTAAGGGAGGGTATGCAAAAATTGCATTAGTTGCGTGACAAAAAATACCCTATAACCGAAGAGGACGGCAAATAATTAACTCGAGATGGAGAGTTCGAATGCCTCGCTGATCTGATAATTAGTAAAGACGGAAATGTGCCTCTGGCTACTCGCATATTGCGTGGCATAAAATCAGATAAAGTCTACACTATTCTGCTGCGTCGAGGGAAGGTGAGAGACGCAATATAGTAAGCATTCTGTCGTAAAAACAAAGATAAGCTGACTGAACTGATTCCTTTTGCAGATGAATAAACACAGGAATACGCTAAGAAGATGCAGTAAGAGTTGCTGACGAAGAAGTGATGAGTTATTGAGTTATTCTTATATTATACCGAACAGATCAGTGATTCACTTTATATTATAATATTATACTCAGTTCACAATGGAGCCCAAGTAATTAATGCTGCAGTTGTGGCAGATGATCGAGCAAGGAAGACCGCATGATGTGGCTAAAGCTATCTTAACATACCCGAGAGGGAAGGAGTTAATGTTAATCAACGATATTGAGGGTAAAAATGCATTTTTTCGTGCCATATTTATTCCTGATGAGGCAGAGTGTATTAAGACATTGCAGTACTTGGTGAAATATGGAGGAAACATCCGACACTGTGACAAGAACAATCAAAACGTGGTCTACTTCGCAGCTAAAAATGAGAAGGAGGAAGTGATTAAGTATCTTCTGACATTTGACTTCAATCTAAACACAGACGATTTCTTTTGTCAGACTCCTCTTTTCTATTCCGCCAAATTTAACACTCGTTGCGGAATCGCCTCTGCATTACTCCGAGCTGGTTGTGACGTTAACCACAGGGATAACAATGGTCAGACATGCTTGTTCTACGCTGCTGGGGCTGGTAACATCTAAATGTGTAGGTTATTTGTGGACTACGGTGTCAATGTTCTGCATCTAGATCGGAACAAAGATAGAGCAATCAACTACGCTCGCAAGAATGGAACCACTCGCTTCGTCGATTATCCTTATATTGTCGACTATCTAAACAACTACAAGATGGAAATAAGGAAGGTGAAGGAAGAACGTCGACAGGAGAGTAGTCAGAATACTACTGAACGCCGCAAAAAGAAAGAAGTCACTAGAAACGAGTACTGCCTTGTATTTACCAACGAAAACGGATAAATAAAAGCCCTCGACCAACAGGAATTACAGGTATTTAAGAATACGAGCGAGGACAACGCTAAACTCTACCAGCTAATGGCCGACCCAGACGAACCTGTTGAAGGATTGGTGTCCATGCCTGATAAGCGATATGAGCGTCTCGCTACCAAGATTCTTACTCATTTTTGGAAACTAGAGAGTACTTACTTTGCGATGCAGATAGTTATCATTTCTACGAGCCTGTAAATTTCTCTGGTCTAAACCTCCACGACTACCCGACGATAGTGAAGTACCCCATGGATTTCGGAACAATAAAGCGTAAGCTAGCCTGTAATGCCTATGACAACGAGTTTGAATTCCAGGCCGACATGAATCTGGTTTTTGATAACTGTATTCTCTACAACGGAACTGAACGAGACATAGGCAAGATAGCATTACAAATGAAGATGGAGTTCAATACCATGTTTCTTAAGGACTTTTCTATTTGATTTGATAGAGTGTTAGATAGAGATAGATAGGTATCACCCTCAACAGAAATTTAATTTGGAGGCAGGTAGGCATTGCTTTAAGTGAGATCTAGTCGTTGGCGATGCATAGGAGTATATTTTAAGATGTTGAGGACTCCCTTATAATATGCCCAGCTCATTTTTAGTTTTGCTTTTGCTGTTATTAGACCTTTCTGGTTGATCGGCCACCATGAGGTAGGCTATTTTGTTAATAGGACTGAGTGTTTGTGTGTCATGTCTGCTCTATTTTTCATCCTTCTTTGCATGAGAGAGTAACCTTATTTTCTCCTTCCTTAAGCAGGCGCTAATCCTTTCTGTAGCCCCAAGATCCTCCATATTCCCGGAGGAAGAAGACAGTTCGTTAAATTAAGAGAGAGTTGCATTGATGAATTAAATTAAAGTCATTTTTGGTTTATCGAATTGGCATGCTTACGAAATGAGCTATAAATGGTCGGTTTGCATTTATTTACACTCAGAGTTATCGCGTGGAGAGGGAAGTAGTGTCAATTCGGAATTTTAATGCTACCAATACTCAATTAGCTTTTAGAATTCATCTCTACGAATGAATTAAAAGCTTTCATCTTTGTAGCTTATGCCTCTCTTTTTTGAGTCGATAAATTTACCCACTACTCCTAAAAAGGCTTCGAAACTGTTTATTTTTTAGAAGAATGGTTCATTATCTTTGTTAAATTCATACAAGACATGATGGGACAGTAGGTCTTGTAGCAGTTGAAATAAGTCCACTCCTTTTAGCATCTTCCTTGTTGGAGATAGGGTGTTGAAGTAGTCATCAATCACTTACTTCTATTCCAAGAGAACCCGTCTTAGGAATATATTATTGTGGAATTAGTTGGGCTATCTGTAAACAAGTAGACGGTTATCCTTGTATTGGCTTATCCATTCCCTCAATAGATTACTGATATGTTATGTTTTTAGCGGTTTGAGAGTAACTTCGATAGGTATGTTGCTGTCTGTTAAGAAAATACTGAGGGAAGATGCAATTGTGGCCTGCAGTTACAAGAATATAGCCACTTGCTTTGAAAGAACCATCAAATTTTGTTGCAAACTAATGGTTTAGTCATAGCTGAACTTACTTGCAAGTGCTTTGAGTGCTTGTTTATCGTGCAATAGTCTTTAGATTTGGCCAATGGCGGTTGTTAAACTATCATTTTTTTAAAGCATTTAGTTAAGTTATTCACTATTAATCTATCTCAAATTAATAACCTGTCCATCTTAGATATAACTGTTAAACGGCATATTCCGGATACTTTCTCCATAGGAATCATTAAATATTGGAAATCATGCTTTTTGTAAAACCAATATTATAATGCCATCAGATGATATAATATCAATGCGTGATTTGACCACTCTTCAAATTTATTTATTTTAGGATTTTTAACAATATCAGTTATAAAACTACCAACTTCCGACCTTATGTTAGGCGCCATCTGCATCCACAAATTAGGAGTTAGTTATCAAAGTATTTACATAATAAAGAGGTTTCATTGGATGGCACGAGGTATAATATTAGTATGCCTTTACAGCAATTTTTGCTGTAGCTGTTTGAGGCTTCTCCAAACTATTCCCTTTCAGTAGCCTTACAAAAACTGAGAGCCTACGGGGGAATATCGTGTACCAATTCTTGGATTCAGGTCTGCTAAACAATCTTTCAATCAACCATCGCCAGCTGAGCTACATCTTCAAAACTGACATTTATGAGACGCAACGCCAGCAGTAGCCTCTTTCTGCTCCTGTCGGCAAAAAGATTTTTCACAAGGACTACTTGCTTGAGAGCGTGCTGCTCTATCTCCTGTCCCTGTCTTTTTTCATCAAATTGCTGCTGTATACAAATGAACGCCGAGATGTCATTGATTTGCATACAGAAGTAATCGGGTTTGTGTTTCTGGTGTTCATCATCGTCTCGCGCAGCCATCGAGTGACTAGTAGTCAGTTTTCTTAAACGCAACAAGAAAATATTGGTATAAAAAAGTAAAACATGCTGAGAGTGAGACGAAAATAGGAGGAACTAATGCTTGCAAAGGAGGAGATCGAGCAAGGCGATATTGTAGCCTTCAGTCAAGGCGATATTGTTAATGTAGATGCAATTGTTCTAAAAATTTATCAATCGGCTGTAGGAGATAATATCAAATAAGAGGAGTAGGAGAAGCTAACAATCAACGAAGAGGACACTAATACAAGTCGAACTAAGTGCTACAAACACTCCATTTGGATAGCTTAACGCAACCAAGAATTAGACCCCTTCATCATGGCAAATTCTCAAGTTTTGTAGGGAGATATGTGGGTGCTTGTTTGCTTAACTGGCAAGTGTACCTCCAGTAGTCGAGCGAATTCTGAGCTGTAAGTGGGAGGAATGGCAGAGTTATCAAAGGTGAGTCGACAGGTCAGCCAGGTGATGAGGGGAGTGGTGGGAGCATTGGTTTTCTTATTAAGTCTGAGATGGTTAGATGTGTAGCAGGTGCGTCATTACGACGTCTTTCTGTAATTGGTATATATTATAAGTTGTCTGTTGCTGTTTCTCTCCTACGTAAATCATAATTAAATGTTTACTTTCATTGGTAAATATTTTCAAGAACAGTTGCAGACCAAAGCATACCGGATACTAAATCCCAAGCTTCTCGAGCGATTAGAATCGGTCGATTTGATAGTAATCTAAGATGACTGCCTTAGCTTCACCAGAGGAGGACACCTCCTGAAGCGTGATGACCTTAGTGTAATTAATAGGGCTGTTGATGTCAAATTTGTAACCACTGTTAATCGTGACCGAATCTACGCTCTTTTTGGTGATGATGTCAATACTTCTCTGATCTTCTAGACAGAGGAAAATGTTCCTTTGAAATAACGACTCAAACAATTGGGTAGCTGCAAGTTTATGCGGACTGATTATGAGACCTTTAGAAGTTATTATCTTCACTTGCTACAGGAAATGCATTTTCAGCTGCTATATTGCAGTAGAAACAGAGCAGGAATGGCTGCAGACGAACTCATCAGTGTCAAATGCAATACCTGCTCGCTAGAAAAAGAGCCTCCTCTTCAGGGAGAATGGGTAAGAGTGGTCAGTGGACAGGAATTATAGCCAGTGTTGGTAGAACTTTTGGATAAAAGCAAAATTTACGGCAGACTACGATAGTGCTACTATGCAGTGTTGTTCAATAGCTGTCTGGAACTATTTATCCTGTCAGGGTGGGCCTTGGCCGGCTGTATGCTAGACCTCAATTTAAACCTGCTGATTATATACCTAAACCGGAATAGGCCCTTGTAGCTTTACAAGTCAATCATACACCCTGAGGCGGATTCCATGACTCCAAAACCTGCCCGTATCCCTCAACAATTGCCTTTGTGGCTATAATTTAATATCATTCTGGCAATTTACTATGTGTATATGATGGGAGAAGTGTATAATTCATCAGACAGACAGTTTTAGCTCTTTCTGCTCCTGATGGGCAACAGACTGTTCCGTATCGAGGGGCTGCATTCTCACCGTAAGCACAATTCGCACACAATAAATCGCTTCCTGCTTAAAACAGCAGGATTAGCCCTGCTGATCATAGGATAGGCAGGGATAAGGTGGTACCGCTCTGCTTCTTCAGACTATATTACCCAATCCATGGATATTCTATTGCTACCTGTAATTCTGATTTTATACTCTATATTTTTTTGATTACAATCAGTATTAACAAGATGGTTTTTATCATTATATGATAGTTCTTTGCGAGTCGAATTATCATGGAAATGGCCTGTTCTTGCTTTCATGTCGCGTGTGGTGATTTGTTTTTAAGTAGATTGTAGTTGCGAATTAATTGATATATATATGAATTCAGGTCATTGCCATCCATCTTATCTTGAATCGACACTCTTTGTGAAAGGTTCTACCAGATGCTTACCCCGATCGATATTGTTGTTTCTTTTGATTTGATATGTTATCAAGTATAAAAATCCGAAACTGTATTTAAAAATTAAAAATGCCGTAGCAGATATAAGGTAAGAAGAGTGCTCAATGATTGATTTTATGCTAATTGAGCAGTTGAGCAGTTGATAAATCTAACTAAACTTAAATTTTGACATCATTTTAAAACTTGAAACTGCCAAAAATATTATTGCATCCTTGATCACTTGCCCTTGCCATAAAACAGATAAAGCTCTTCCAGCAAACTACCCTATTTTCGAGGCTACTGACAACTAAGTATAATACTTATATTATTCAGTAATCAAGACCAAGTATTTTATCAAATACTGATATAAAACTTGCGAAGGGAGAGTTCAATAGAAGTGCAGCGAGTGGCTGATAAAAAATTAATTTAAGCTGTAATTAATTAATTTATTGAATTTTATTCACCTCCATGCGCAGCCAATAGATTATCTATGAACGCAATGCCGTATGCTTGCCCTGCTGGACTGGCTATCAGCCCAACACCTATCTCGAAAAGAACTACAATTTTTAGGAATAATCTCAGAAAGACCCCCGAGACAAGAAAATTTCACTAAAACGGGGCAGTAGAAACAGCTTGAAAGGCGTACACCAACGCACTGAGTCAGTGGGAAACTCTGTGATTGAACCATTCCAGCCTCAAACTACTCGTCCTATGGTTGAAAGTTTAAACAATCCCCAAGTTCGATCCAGCCACTAACCTCCCAGAATCATTATTCGCACAAGCACCCTTTTTCCTGCTGACTATCATAAACCAACCATGGTTAAGTTCCACACTGACCGACAGGAAAAACCCTCGGACCAGAAAATCACTTTAAATGTTGGTAAGCCTAATGTGAAGTGGAACATGATGGAGACTACCACGAAGAAGGGCCTACTCTAAACCAAGCCTAGCGAAGAGTTGATCAAGACTAAAAAAAACCAGATGGCGTCAATAAAGTCCGACCTCCAAAGGACATCAGACCTGAAAATCAGTATTTGCTCAATTCATAGGGGCGACCCTGTTGAGAGGATGGAGGAATCGGAGGTTATGCTTGATTTCTTTCATCCTACCGAGAGCAAAGTCAAAGAGATACAGAAGGCTATCAGCGGACAGGTCATTCGCGAGTAGGATTCCTTCGAATTGTGATTTCTCCTGCTTTTTGAATGTTATATCGGGTGTCATCAGTTTTCTGACTCGGAAATGACTTTAATACTCACAGCTGCTTCGCTGTTTAAAATGGAATTTGTTAAAGATAAGTGGACCCACTTAGTCAAGGCCTATAAGCATTACGCGAACCCCAATGACAACCCCACTGATTATGATCGTAAGGCATTCGAATTGTTGAGCAAAGGGGAGGTGGACATGTTCATCGATTATTGCGAAAGTAACCCAGTAAACTTGCATGTGAATGACTACACAAGTTCCAATTTGCTAATTATTGCGCAGGATGTCGCAAATGATAGAAATCCGTAGAAGAAAGCATTAGGACAGAAGGAAAGGACGGCAAGAGCAATCAAGGCAAGTGTATACCTCATTGAAAAAGGGGTTGATATTGACTATCGCGATAAAATTGGAGGAACAGCCCTGCAAGGATCTGTGCATTGGGAAAATTAAGAAGTAGCATAGGTTTTGCTGAAAAAAGGGGCCAATCCCAACCTTGGCAGCATAAAACACATGACAAATTTGCCTATGGT
>Ga0302191_10000549_pt1 | contig 24012 bp, 20 predicted proteins | sample II_Bog_E3_1_FD_198775 | JGI IMG/M metagenome (GOLD analysis project Ga0302191, IMG submission 198775) | Peat permafrost microbial communities from Stordalen Mire near Abisko, Sweden - II_Bog_E3_1 | ecosystem: Environmental > Terrestrial > Soil > Wetlands > Peat | place: Sweden: Abisko...
AAATCGAAATTCTAGAGATGTGGTCTTATCTATAAAAGCCATGGTCGGTACCTTGTGATTAACTTAGACATGGCCAGTCGTAGATGCATTGATCTGTTTCCACTCAGATGGCTTTCCTTATCTCATGGCTTGGAAATATGTTAAAAAGCATAAGCCCTTTCTCATCAACAGTTTGGATAAGCAACAACTACTATGGGACAGGACAGTCGTCTATGATATTCTCAGAAGATTAAAAATACCAGTAGCAAGGCATTACTTCATTTTTAGAGATAATAATTACTTGGATTAAATTTAGGCTCGCGGCTATGGAAAATACATCCCTGATCCCACCGGTAAAGATTTAGTGATGCAGATTAGGATGTGCCTGATAAGCTTTAAAGAGCAACTACTACCACTTCCTTCTAACCTAAAAGTGCTATTTCAAAAGGGCGGTTGAGATCTAGGGTAAGTCTCTATTAAAACATTCTTTAACGACCTGAAGAAAAGGCTGAGACATCCAAATAAATCTCTAACCGCTTGGATATTTTAAAGTAGCTTAAATAATAAGAGTAATAATAGGAAAAAGGTAAGCTACTTTTAATTTAGATCATAGAAGGCAACAGATGAGGGATTCCATTGAAATAAAATCAAAGGCACGAGCTAAATACTCATAGCTAAACCTCATATAGAATAACAAAAATTACCCTTCATTACTGAGATCTTATTGCTAAATGCGACAAATCAACTATTATAAATATGACGCTGAATAAATTTAAGATCATCTACTCATTCGCGCAGGCGAATAAGTTCATAAACTCAAAAAACCTTTTGTTTAGAAACCTTTTGACTCTGAGAACCACGAAATATGTGTATACTATCCTTAGTCAATGGGGGGAGGAAGAAAGAAATTGTTTCGCAAGGTCAAGGATTGTTCCAGTTAGTATCAGAACAACTAGAACTAAATTAGGAAAGATGGAAATTACATTTATTAGGAATATCTGCCCACTAACGCTTTTGATATCAAAGTATATACCATCGGCCCTTACTACATGTATGCCGAGGCCAGAAGATCACCAACTTTGGATGGAGTTGTCCAGAGAAACTAATAGGGAAAATAAATGCGCTTTCCAGTTATCTTAACGCCCGATTAGAAGTTTATCTGCAATAGGATTGTCCAGTAATTCGAGCAAGAAGTTTGCGGTTTTGATTTACTTAGAGCCAATGGCAAATCCTACGTTTGCGATGTAAATGGCTGGTCTTTTGTGAAGGGAAACCCTAAGTATTGGTAAGACTGTGCAACCATTCTCAAAAAGAAAATATTCTCCCATTTCTTCCCTTAAAGAATTTCAGAATATGTGGTAATGAATAAATTTTTACAAAATCAATAGAATGAATATCGTCCTCCTCTCGACAATTTGAATCCGAAAGTCGAGGAGTTGAGGTCAATTGTATCAATTTTTAGACATGGAGACCGTTCTCCAAAGTTAAAGCTCAAAATAAAGACTTCAGATCAAAGATTCATTGATTTCTTTAATGGAACCAATAAAAATGAAATAAAATTTAAAGATGCTAAAAATTTAACTAAATGCCTTGAGATTGCAGTCCAAATCATTGCTGAGCTCGATAATAAAGATAATGCCATCAAATAGTTTCTTCAAATGAAGATTGTCCTTTAATCAGGGGGCCACTTTTAAGGTTTCACCAGAAAGTTACAATTAAAAGTTATTGAAAGAGAAAATGTTTCAGGGGTAGCCAAGGGGCCAATCAAAAGAATAATGATTGTACTTAAGTGGGGAGGATAGTTGTCTTATTTGGGTTATCAAGATGCCATTGAACTTGGAAAAAAAATGAGGATAGAAAGATACGACGATCATGACTGTCTTAGTCTATATTCATCCTATAGGCATGATCTTAAGTCTTACTCATCGGACGAAGGTCGATGTATTAAAACTGCTGCAGCTTTCCTTAAAGGATTTCTAAGCATCGAAGGTTAATTAGCTCCGATTATCAGCAGTATGGTTAAAGCTGATAGCAAAGCTCAAAGTAAATACAAATAAATTTAGGTCTATTAGATTGCACAAGCTCTCAAAACCATTCAGTTTTAGCTGATGAGCTTCAAGACAGGCTATCGGAAATAATGAACAGCTAGTAAAACCTGATGACTAGTTATCTACGATACTGTAGTGTAGAAAAAATGTCTGATTCAATGAGACTGACAATCTAAATGATTGGCAACCCGAGATAAAAGCTTGGTAAAGTAACAATATTATAATATAGCTTAACTCTAGACTGAAAGAATTAGTTGGGGAGATTTAAAGAATTTTCCTTTAAAATTGGTAGCAGGAAGGACTACATGAAAAAACAGGCAATCATTAGGATTTAATTGACGAAGAGTACCAAAATATTAATATAGAAAGTGTGAGGATATCATGTTGGTTAGTAACCGTTGGTCGAAGCTCAAAAAAGATTTCTATAACCGCGACACTAAAACGTATAATATTTCGAAGGTGCCTGAAATTTATGATACCATCAAACATGATCTGCGCAAAAATAGCTTAATCTTCAACATTGTCGATGATTAAATCAAACAGGATGTGCATATGCTGTCAAAGAATTTGGCTTATTTTGTTGTCATCAACGAGTATGGCATCACAGATTCCGAACGGATACAGGTCGGTAAAGATATCTGCCTGCCATTACTCGAGAAGATATTAGTTGACCTTATGTTTTGGAAGGAGAAAACTTCAGAAGATAATTTTTGGAAATACAGAAACGAGGCCTAAAGTGATAACTGGCGACATATTAGAACAAGACTCTACTTTACCTCAGCATCTCATATGTATTCTCTCCTCAACATCTTGGCGTTGGGCAATAATCGTTACCTTCTAAAAAAGAGCCCTCCCTAATAGGCTGAAGCAGTGTTTAACATTCTCTACATGGGTTATCTCTCCCATATTTAATTCCGACTCTATGAAAATTTGACTATGGAAGAAGATGATCCCAATAGATTTCGTTTGGAAATGTCCTTTTCAACATAGTACAAAAAGGCAAAAAAGATGAAAGAGTTTAGTTTGGGTGGACATGGCCTGACCATCAACGAAGTGAGCTAATTCATCCAAAGTTTTCTCACTCTTCAAAAATCAAATTCCAAAAGCAGATAGCCAAGTGAAAAACGAAAAAACTCCAAATGATAAATCTTCCCCAAATATTTTATCACCATTCACTGCATTTTAATATCTCATATATTTATCCAGATTGATTAATCCTCTTCAATCTGCAAATGCAATTATTATTATCTGTATTTTGATATTTATGATGGCCTACTCCAAAGTTAACATATTAGTTCTGTTACATATATTTTATTTAGAAAGAACATGGATCAATACAAACTTTAATATTAAAAAGGCAGTGGCACCTTTTCTGTCGTCTTCACCGCACTCTCCCTAAAAACAGGCAAATATGTAGCCATCAAATGCATGAAAAAAAAGTTCGACTCGCTCGAAAAGGTCAAGAAACTCAAGTAAATTCAAGCTTTGAACATTCTCTCGCCCCACGAGAATATCATCAAGATGATCGAAGCCCTTTACGATTAACCGAGCGGTATATATACTCTAAAGTAGGCAAGTTAGCATTGGTATTTGAGCTGATGGACATGAACCTATACGAATGTTTAAAAAATAAGAAAAACCCGCTTACTTTTCAAAAGATCAAATTCTACATGTTTCAGGTTTTGAGGGCCATCGATTTTATGCATCGCAAAGGCATTTTTCATCGAGATATTAAACCTTAAAACATTCTCGTAAAGGGAAATGTAGTTAAACTCGCAGATTTGGGCTCATGCAAAGGTAGGCACTCTCCTGCGCCTTACACAGATTATATATCCACACGCTGGTATCGCGCTCCTTAATGCCTTATGACGGATGGGTACTATAATTAAAAAATGGATGTGTGGGGATTCGGGTGTGTTTTATTTGAACTTGTCACAAAAAAGCCTCTGTTTCCAGGAAAGGACGAACTCGACCAAATCCACAGAATCAACAACGTGCTTGGAACTCCGAAGCAGGAGTTAATTGATAGATTCAGAACGCAAGCCACCCACATGGATATCAACTTTACAGCAAAGAAGGGAGTGGGGATATAAAAATTTCTACCAACAGGATGCACTCAAGATCTGAAGGACATTCTAATAAAAATGCTAGCATATGATCCTAACGAACGAATCAGTGCCTAAAACGCTTTAAAGCATGAATATTTTGCCGAGTTTGCCAACCAGATATAAAATTTAAGTTCAATGAACAACAAATAGTTCCGGTCAACCTTTTTCGTAATGAAGCAAAACAACCCTACCTTCAGTAAATAAAAGAGTGAATAGGCTGAGCCTGACTCGGTGAAGAAAAAAGTGCTATCAAAGCATAAAAATTACGGATCCAAAAACAACCTCTAAAAAACTGAATAGGAAGGCATCTTTCCAAAAATAAGTGGAAATTCGAATCTTTCAAACGTAATGGACAGCTACAAAAAGACTCTCTATAGTAAAAAGTTTTCCAATGATATAAATTTTGTGGCTATGCAGAGTCGGAGGGTGCCTTGAGATGATAGTGATGCTGCATACATTTTATCAACTTCTGACTACATGATACAAACTAGTTTAGGAATCAAGGATGCTTCATAGAACAGGTTAGCTACTTAGGTTACTTTGATATTTTTTTGAAAAGGTCAATTTTGTCCTGCATTGACGTGATTATCAGGTCATCCTCGCCCTATTAGTAATACTATGACTCCTTTTTGGCTGTGTTTCGCGATCCCTTAGATGTTTGAGGTCTTTTGTGGATCTACTCAATCTCGTGCTAAACCTTTCCCATTTATTAACGTTTTACCAATTGGCTGCGTTTGAAGTCTCTGGAAGCAATAACTGGTTCTCTTCCGCCTGTATTTTTACCTCGAATAACTGGCAGTTATAGGTTATTGGTCTTATACATTTCGGAGTATTTTGGCCGTTCGCGAATTGGAGCGGTGGTTAACCTCATCTGATCCCTATTTCAAGCATGATCTACCTCTAAACGCTGGAGGGATTTTTCTTCGAGAAGGGCTTTTCCATTATCAATAAAATATTACATTAGTAACTAATAATTGTAGGAATGAGATGAATAAAGTAATCACTGTTTGCCTTTGTTGACTCCAATCAATTGAGTTTCGGCAAGTATCTCGATAAAATAGTCTTCAGAAAATTGTGGAAAAATAGCAGATTTTTCAACTTATTTCCATTCAATTAGAAGAGAGCAGAATAATTTATTTAGCATCGAATAGTTGTAATGGATTCCATATTGTATGAAACTATATTAGAAGTTATTAGATGATATGCCTCAATCATTGATTTTCACAGAACCTCACTCGCATTATTCATTAATTGAGAACTTTTCACAGAGGCGAATGTTTCCGGATTTCCCATCCTGCCTACTCTCAGCTTCGCTGAAATTTGACTCTAAATATTCATCTTTTTTTGATAATTGATATCGGAGTTTTATAGTCGATATTTGGGGAACATGTTGATCGTGTCTTGATATTCCTTTGGTTGTGAATTTATTATGTTATAATTCTTCGATTGCTTTTCGTAGACCTACTTGCTCGAGATGTAGCGGTTTAGAGATTTAAGTGAATTACTGCCGAAGCTTGACAATTGAGAACTTGCTGGGTAGAGGCAATTAGTACATCGACGCAGAGGAAGTGTCTAATTTGTTTTCACTTTCTACTGAGAGACGGGATGAATATCGGCGAGACTGTATCTGTTGGTAAGACTTCGGTAGATGAAGGGTTCGTACATACCAAGGCTAGAGCCAACATTAGTGGAGGCACTGCATGATAAAATTTGTACTAAGTTGGATTAGACAGGCGTGGTACAATGTTATCATGATATCTGGTCATTTCATGTTGCAGTTGCATCTGGTGCATCTTGTTAATAAATTTAAGATAATAATACAGATAATTATCTCATATTATACATCTTACGGCCTTTATCAAATGATTTTTTAATATTTATGTTTATTCAGAGATGTCAACAAAACGATAAAACGTACATTTATATCCAATTAATTTGTGGCTCATCAATTATTATAAATAAATAGCAAATACAATAAAAGCATGTTCGTGCGAGTCGCCAACCAACGTTATCGTTTATATCTCTTCCAATTATGCCTAAGTTGTGCCCTCTCAATATATCACTATTGAATTCACTTGAATATTGAATAAAAGTCCCATCAATTAAACAAATTTCTGTTCTTTGAAAGGTCATCAAAATCACCTTTGTATCTAATTTCCTCTTTCTATTCTGCTCCCATTATTATTTACTGCTGGTGTATTCTCAGTTGGTAGCTTATGATCTGTTTTATTAATAAATATTGCAGGTATATGAATTCATATTTAAATCTCAATTTTATTTATTATTTTCTTATGGCGTAAAACAATGAAACTCATGGACCCAAGGTATTCTCCATACAGGTATCAGGCATTCGGTGCACCAATTGTGTGGGCAAGATCAGAAAGGCTTTAATTTAACGACTCCCAGAACCTGATGCTAAAATAGCAGTCAATATCATGCAGGAAAAGATCAGCCTCACTCTCTTTAAGGAACATTCTGTCTTTGAAGCAATCGATATCCTGAAGGATATCGGGTTTCCTCCCATCGGCTAGCCTATTCCCATCTCTGGAGGAGAGGATAACCAACGAAGCATTGCTTTTCTGGTAAGCTAAGTGTAGGGTTATAAAGCATTGGAGGCAAGCCTACCAAATGTTTTGGGAGTAGTAAAGTGTAGCTTCTCATAAAAAGAAGGGAGGAAACGAATAAACGTGACTTACAATTGTGAGATCTTGAAAGGGCGCGAATTGGCTAACCTGATATAAAAGGTAGACCCTGATTACAAGGTTATTAACGATCGCATCGACTCCTTCTCTCAGAAAGAAAAGGACTCCGCCAAGAGGATTCCTATTCGCAGAACCATCTTCCTCTGCTTCTATTTTCTGATCGTCAATATGATACTACCCATCATTCCGGGCATATAGGATCAAGTTATGACTGTTTTATCCTATCCTCATTCTCTGGGAATTTACTCCTTCTCTGTGATGATCAACACTCTTGTCACTCTCTATGTGCTCATTGCCTATGCCCGCGGATTTATTCTTCGAGCCTTTCACAACTACGTTGAATACCGTTCCACCAATATGGAGACCCTCATCGCTCTCGGATCACTCAGTGCATTTGCCCTTTACCTTTTTCTGATGGGCCGATTTACGATGGAATACTTGAATGAACAGATGGAGATGCCACATATGAGGGAGGAAGCTATAATGTAATTAAACGACGCACTAACTTCAGCCTCAATTATCGTACTGGTCGTCACTATCGGAAAATACTTCGAAGAGAAGGTCAAACAGAAGATTCTAAAGATGACTTAACAAATCTTTCCATAAAGTGCGCTCTTCCAAGAAATGAGAGTTCATTATGTTGATATCAAGAACCGCATGCTTAAAATTGATCAAGAAAAGGTATATGATGTCTCTCTTATTGAGAAGAATGATGTACTCAGAATAATGCCTGGCATATGTCTTGTTGATTCTATTCTTATTAGTGGATCAGTTAAGGCCATGCAAAGTGCCCGTACTGGTTGCTAGGATATTATAGAAATACATAAGGGAGAAAGACTGGAATCGGGATCGACAGTTCATGAGGTCACTGATTGTTTGGCGTTGGTAGAAAACGTCTTGTAAAAAAGTTTACTGATTGAAATTGGTACACAGATCAAATTGGCACATAACCAAGAGGAAAGTGAAGAGTCAGGTATTCAAGCAGTTTGCAAAACTATTTCCAGTTATTTTGTGAAGGGAGTTATATTGCTAAGCATTGTGACGATGATAGTGTGGACTGTATTAATAGTACTTGACCAAGTCAGTGATTTACCCATCTGTGATGTTTGCTGGGTAGTTGAACGGGGGATTGGAGTGTTAGTAGCCTCCTGCCCTTGTGCTTTGGGGCTAGCCGTTCCCAGTGTGATAGCAATAATTCTGAATATGGCCACAAAAAGTGGTATCCTAATCAAAAACTCAACCGTTTTCTAAAAAATGAAGATTGCCAAGAAAATAGCCTTTGACAAGACTGGAACTCTCTTCACTCGCATCAGCAACATCTAACAGCATCACCCTCTTTCCACCTCCTACACTCCACAGAAAATGTGGGAAATGGTTGCACTTATTTAAAAGGAAATCAGACATCCTCTCGCAGAGATCCTTTATAAGGAGGCTTTTACTCGTAGCGAAGTTGTGGGTACAAACTATGCTTTTATTCTACTTGAAAAACCCAAGGTACAGAAGGAAGGCATATGTGTGCGGATACTTGACAAGATCCTTAATAAGGAGTTAAATGTGTACATCGGCAATAAAAACATTCTTCTCAACAATAACATTGTTGTGCCTGAGTTTAAGAGGACCTCCGATGCATCGACTGAGTTGTTCTTAACTGCTAACAATTAAGTCCTTATGGTATATTTTTTATTATTTAGGCTATTGTTCTCAATACTCACTCTAATCTGCGACCTGAAGCCCAAGACGTGATTGCCAAGATTAAACGGGAAGGACTGGAAGTGCATATTCTTTCAGGTGATTCCCAAGAGAGTGTGGCTAAATTGGGTCACCATCTTGCTATCCCCTAAACGTGCCAACATCCGTAACAGAGTGCGTTCATGAAGATGAAGTGGATTAAAGAAAATCAATTGGAGAAACAAAGGCTAGTCGTGATGATCGGCGATGGTATTTCTGCCTTTACTCAGGATTAAACGACATTCCCTGTCTTCAGGAGGCTGGCATTGGCATTAGTATTAACGCTAAATCGGAGCTAAATATTAACGCGGCTGATGTGGTAATATTATCAGAGAACCTCTATAAGATCCTCGCCCTGATTCGCTTCCTAAAGAAAGGCAATCTTTTCATTATCCTGAATTTATGCTGGGCCTTTGCTTACAACATAGTCATCATGCCAATTGTCGCTGGTGCTTTCTATCATTGGGATATATTCGTTTCACCTGTCTGGTCAAGCATCGCAATGAGTTGTTCGTCACTGTTCGTTGTAGGATTTTCCCATTTTTTGTCCTGCTTCCATTATGACGACAGTTTCCTGCCAGTCCCTATTTATTCTGAATAAAAAATTGATACCATGCAATAAACCAGTTCAGCAGCCAACACTCTAAACCCCGATTTCCGTAAATACAGAAAATTCGAAGACGAAGTCTCCCACAATGAACGCATCATCTGATTTATTCACAATTTATTAGGTAGATTTAACACATTAATATCAATGAATTGAAAATTGACAGATTATACACCATCACATATTCTTTTTGAACCATTAGAACTGCTTCAATTGAGTAATTTCGTCTAATAGGATTTTTAACCATTTTTAGTCCTAGCCCGTGAACTCACTATAGTTAGCAGCGTCAATGTCTAGAACACCCACTACTTCACCTTAGACCATAATCGGAATCACGATCTAGGACTTTGAGGCTGAACTACAAGCGATGTGACCTTCAAATTTTTCGACGTCTTCTAACACGATTGAAGACTTTGTTTGCCATGCTGTTCCACAAACTCCCTTACCTCGCTGTAGGTTGGTGCAAGCAGGAGGTCCTTGAAATTGGCCAAGCCCAAGAAATTCATTTTTTCCTCGTTTGACAATCCAGTAATAACCAATCCACCACCAATTAAACTCCTGCTTGAGCACAGCAATTAGATTTGCAGTGTTAGACAAAGGATGAGATTCCCAATTCAGCCTGCCTATCAACTCTTCATGTACTCGCGTATATCTTTATCGCTTTGTACCTTTTCCTAAGGGCAGATAGTCTTTCCCATGTTATATATCGCTCATCATATTAAATATTAGTCGCCTAAGTGATAGTAATTTATATTTGACATCAGTTGTTTAAGAAAAGCTTCTTGCTGATCGGTCTAGAACGGCCTTAGCAGAACAGGAAGGCTGATCTAGTCGGTTGGGGAGAATTGAGATTCAACAGTTTTGATGGAGACACCATTAACTGTTCTCCTAACTGCAAGATGCAAGGATTGAATGGTTTCTCCTCTCGATTTTATTCCTTTTTGAGAGAAGGAAACACAGCTGGACTCATTTAATTTGGATTTAGATTTACATAACTAAAACTTTTTTCCATCTTAGGAGTTCTCTCCAAGATGTCAGTCCTCATTTGATCGTTTTAATGATGCCTCTTGCGTTTTTTCTTTGTCTTCTCAGTCATCTGCACCCCCAACAAAGTATTTCTCTCATCACTTTTCACCATTTATTTTTGACAGCTGTTAATTTTAACTTCCTCATCTTTATTTGGTTAGTTCTAACTTTCCATTTTCTTTCGCATTTCCTATTTTTCGTCACTGTCGTCTTCCCCATTACCCGCCAAAAGTTGTGCAAGTAATTCGCGTTCCACCTCAGATGTCTTGCTGAGATAACCTCCGTTCTTGACATCAATACCGCTACTGATGCGTTTAAACCTAAGTGGGGTGAGGATTACTTCTCATAAAGTTATGGTAATTTTTTCTTCATTGAGGAATTCCAGTGATTCTTGATGGAGTTATCCGTGCGACCACACAGATCCTTCGCTATTTCCGCCCACCGACTGCCCCGGACCCTGTGAGCCAAGAATAGCAGCCACTCTTCTTTCTAAGTCCATTAGTCCTTATTGATATCTGGGTTGAGATGATTGTGCCAGCGCTAACGGCATTGCTTTCCTACCCTGCCTATCTCAATGCTGGGTTACCTGGCAAGTTATCAGCGATTGTGGTCCATTTCTGTGCGCCGTATTTCTGAACAAGTTTGATGAGATAAGCGTCTTCCTCACTGGTCCAAGAGCGTTTCTTCCCTAAGTCAATTCAGAATTACACTTGAGACTGTTTTCTTCGGCGTTATAGCGACAGACGTCCCCTCGGAGATCGTGCAAATGCTGGGAATCCATTTTGATGAGGACTGTAATTCAAATTGAAATTAGGCTGTCATGACTAATAATTTGTACTGCAATTTATTCTTTTACTATCACTCCTTATCAGAGTCCTTGCCGATAAGAGAGCCAATTTTTGAATCCTCATCCTCTCATCTTCCTTTGTTTCTCATAAAAGTGATGATTCATATGGATAAATGTAGTATTAATTGACTGAAACAATCAGGCTACGAAAGCGTGGGAGTATGTTTTGACTTGAGCCTTTTGGTGGGCTGCAAATGAACTTAGACTGTTCTATATAGATATCCATCCACTAGTTTCCTCACAGATCTCACACTTGTTGCTTTTGCAGGAGTCGCATACGAGATGTCCGCATTTGTAAGCCCCGACTTTTTGCCTCTTAACCTATTTGTTACAAATCCAGCAGCAGAATTGCTTCTCCAATTCTTTCAGGATAACGGTTCTAAGTCTCTTGAGAATGAGTTTGTGATTGCTAGCAGGACACATGACCACATTGGATTGCTTTTCCACTTTATCAACATTATCTGGAGCATTATTGAGAGTCCAGAAAGCAGTTTTGACATAATCATCTTTTTTCGGATTGAGTTCATACATTCCTATAGGCTTAATTTCTTTTGTGGCGACAGGAGCGATTTCCTCTTTATGTCCTTCCCCCTCAATAAGTGCTTTGCGGTTGGTGATTTGCACAAAACCATCATATTTTTCAAAGGTTTCCAATTTACGTACTTACTTTTCCAACTCCTTCTCCTTCTTTTGATTCTCTACTCTTTTCTCAGCTCGATCTATTTCGGAGTAATTCTATGCAATTTTCTTTTTTTGTTTCACTAGAAATTCAATCACGCAGGAACGGCAGAACATGTGGCCCTCCTCGCAGCATGTCGGTTCAATTAATCGATTATTGCAAATAGTGCACATTTCGAATGTTTTGATTGAGTCCTGTCCGATTCTGCTTTGGTGAGTACCGTAGACAGTTTTTAGTTTTTGCCTCTCTTGATAAGTGAACACTGAGGAGGAAGTGTTGTTTTTCGAGTGTTTACTCATGAGATTATAAGAGTTTTTACGACAATGAAATGATAAACTTAGATATATTAAAAAAGATATCAGGTGAGAAAAATTAACAAATAGGAGGAAAAGTTATAATTTAATTATGCATCTATCCTGTTTATCATGCGCTCATAGACATATTCTACTTTTGCGGCTCAGTTTGATTAATGCATTGTCAAAATTTAATTTTAATTTATTAGACTACTTTATTTTATCTGTCGTAAGTAAAGGGATAAATATTAATTGTAATGGTAGACTATAGGGAAATTTAAGGATTAATAATTTAAATGATTAATTATCAAATATTAAAATCTAAGCTAAATGTCTTCGTGCATCGCTCATTGTCGTTATTGATGTTGAAATCAATTGTTGATAAAAAATATTATAAAATTAAAAATTAAAAAAATTCTCTTGAATGTTATAATGTTTTATAGATCTGATTCATTAATCTATTATCTTCAAATTCGAATTTCTTCTCCTTGAATATTTTTCAGGCCTTGTAGCACTGACTGGACAGCCACATTGTAGAGCTTGGTCGTACCAATAATCCCAGTATTTATTATTTTTTATATATTGATAATAAGCACATTTGATATTTTTTGTATATGTGCAAAGATCTTTAGTCTTCAAATCGCAATCCAAAAGACCGTCATCCTAAATTTATTCATGGATACCTCATCCACTGGAATAAGTCCAATAGAGTAATAACCTAAATAATAATCCATATAATTGTAATTCCCTTTACTTGTTAGTTCTCCAATGCATTTACAGCAAGTTTGTTCCCATCCATAACCTTTGCAAGCTGTTGTAAGACTGGTTGTATGTTTGGCGGTCCCGCATATACAATCTGGACACGAGGCACTTGGACAATTTCCACCACAAGTTACTGTTTGATCCAATTGTTAAGATTACTGCCAAGTAAATGACTGTCACTTGAAGTTTAGAGGGCATTGAATTCTTCAATAAAACAAATTATTAATATTTTCACCTCCTCTTTAATAGTTATGAAGTCTTCAATCATTAATGCTTAGTTTAAGTAGCTCATATATTTTTAAATTCAAGACACTTTAAAAATACTCATTGCTTTAAAAAAACTTTATTGTATGCTTTCCTGATAAACATTAAAATAGCTATTTGAATAAATATTATAATTCTATGATAATTTTAATGACCTATTTAACAAAAAATGATGGTACTTTATCCATTTCTTCTACTCATAATATTAATTTCGAAGATTATTTAAAAAATAGGTATTTTCTATATGCAAAACTCAACTCAAAAGCGATTTTTATTAAATAACGAGGCCATCAATACTACACATAGTCCAGCCAACATGACTCAATGCTATAAATCACCCACCAGCAATCAGCATTATCTTGCATCCAATATTAGTCCCAATAGGACTACATCTCCAAGCTTTCACCTTAAAACCAAAATTAGACTTGTCTCTCCTCAAGGACATTTCAACGCTACTATTGTAATGCCCAAAGAAAATAACCCTCCTAGTGAAGTACTCTCAAAGTTCTACAGACCAACCAAGACCCCATTATAAATTGAGCTGGGAGGTCGACCTCCCCAAGGAATCGATTCTTAAAAAATGTAAATTAATCAAGCAAATGCCAAACAAATAGTGCACTATCATTAGAACTAAAAAAAATATGTAAATTCTTCTATGAATGCTGGTTTCAAGCATCCACCTCCACTCTTATAGCCAAAAGAACATTAAAGAATCATTAAAGTTTTTAGACCTATTTCTCCCCAAAGAGTATCGATCAATAACAAAACATTTGACATTGGTGCTATAAAAGAGAAAATAGTTTATGTTAATCCTCAACTTCAAAAACTTGAATAGAAAAAATTAAAAAAAAAATAGCCAGCGAGGGAATCTACTAATTAACTACCAAAAACATAAACCAAAGAAAAGAAACTATGGCCTGACCATATGGTGATTCTATAGTAGAGTAATTTAGAATCACTAAAAGACTCTTATGATTTTAATATCAAGGAAATACAGCAGCTCCAAAGCGAGATACAGCAAAACAGTCAGGAAATTAAGGAATTATTATAAAACAGCAGAGTGAGTAAAAATAGCTCAAAAAAACATATTGAGAGTCAGTAATAATTAAAAATAGAGGATAAAATATAAAATGCTAATTTTAAACATAAAAATAACCATTCGTAAACAGATTTCAACATAAAAAGAGATAATTAGGGCAGCCGTAAGATTACTGAATCTATAAAAGTATAAAGTCAAACTCCAACAATTGGATAAAAAAAAGAAGCCCTTTGCAGTCATCAAACTTTGATCAATGAACTAGATTTTACAGCCAAACATATTGAAAGCAGAAATTATTACTAAATGGTCAAATTGAGCAAGGATTAAGCATCGGTTCAAACGGAATCAAATGAAAACTCAACTGCACATGAAAGTAATTCAGCAAAGGTTGAATCAAAGCTAAATCGATTGACTCTAACTCAAAATGCCGAATATTCTATCAAAATAATGAATTCTGCCTTTCTTGAATTATAAATGTAAAAGAAAAATGTCCTTGCTTATCCCTCTTCAACTAAACTGAAGACTAGCGTCATTTAAAAAAGAAATGACTAAAGAGGAGACTTGAATTTGTGTTCTCAACCTTCACTGGCCTATTTGCTAAAAAATTAAACTCATATAATTGAAAAGTAGGAAGGAAAAATAGTCAAGCAATAAGTTATCTAAAAATAAGTGAAATCAGTCCAATCAGTTCAGTAGAATGCAAAAATCAATAAGTCGATGAGTCACAAATCAATCAAGGAAATAGGGTTATAAAATAAATAAAGTAATAATATTGCTGTTTCAACTTTGAAAATTAGCAAAGCGAGTAGCAATCCTTTTTCGCAAATATAGATGACAGAACAAAAATAAAAAGTAGTAGCAGAGCTTGTGAAAACTTAATCAAAAATAAAAAAGAGTAATGGCGTAAATTTAGAAACCGAATCTGTATTTAAGAATAAATCAGTAAAATCAATAAATCAGATTTAAAAGAAATTTGTTGTGCCTAAAGTCTAAGTTTAGCATTCTATTCCTTCGGCCAAAGGAAAATAACGTAGATTCAGTAATAAGATTTATCTTTGATTTTATAATTGTCTTAAAATAAATTACAAAATATATTAGCTACTCAAAGATAATGGCTATCAAAATATTCATAAAAATTTGATTAATTTATGCTTGTTGATCAATCACTTTCCATCTCTCTCCAGATATTATTTCTCGCTATTATTGAAGCTATAGGGATGATCGTCTTAGCATTCCTTCTCATAAAATGGTATCAGAGGGAATCTCTCTGTTGCATATCTTATGATTTAAGGATTATTCTCAATAGAAACTCCATCATGATTAAGGTGCTACATTTATAGTCTTGTAAATGACCTGAAATTTAAAGCTTTCATATTAATTAAATCGAGACAAGGCAAATTCTTGAATATTAGTTGAGTTAAATTCTGGTTTTCTTCAATACTTAGTTTCGTTAACACCGGGAAATCATTTATCTCCAGCTTAGTAAGTAAGTTACGACCAATATACAATTCCTTCAGAGTTGGGCAATTTTTTATAGAAAAGTCTTTCAGTTTATTATCTGAAATATACAGGACATGCAAAGAAAACATATCTTAAACGTGGAAAGAGGTAAGATTATTATTATTCAAGTAAATTATATTTAGAGCAGGAGGCAGTTTAGCGTAGTCAATAGTCTATAATTTATTGAAAGACAGGTCTATATGCTACAGTGTTGCTGGAAGACTGAATAAATTGATGGTTTTTATTTCATTTCCAAAGGCATCTAATTTCTTCAGTACTGGTAAATAGTTTGATAAATTTTAGAGGTTTAGGCTTGTCAAATTATTGTCTCCAAGGTCAATCTCCAAAAGATGAGGTGGTAATGACTTCATGTCAAAACTTTTCAGTTTATTATGTGAAAGGTTTAGTCTTTCCAAATTGGTAAGTTTTTTCCAATTTATTTCTTCTATTTCGTTATCATGTAAAATTAATTCGGTAATTTCAGACATACTCTCTAGATCTGAAATGTCCCTGATGTGATTGCCGCTCAAATTGATAAGCTGCATCTTCTGACATATTTTCACCCATTGAGGCAATATTTCCATTTTAGTCTTTTCTGCAAAAATGAATTGAATGTGTGTTAAGCTTTCTTCAATCCACTTGTACTTTGAATCTTTCATTTTCCCCTCTTCAACTAACTCCTTCATTTTTCTCAGTTTTTCATTATTTGAATTGAATTACAGGGATTGATTTTTATTTCTCAGTACGCTTAAAATGCTGTCTCGCAGTATTTTGTCTCTGCATTTTTTGGAAATGTCTTTGAGTTTATCAACGATATGCTACGTTTTTATGAATTTAATTCTTTTTAAAATATTTAGACAGGCTTAATCTTCGCCGATAGGCATGATATAAGTATACTCTTGGAATTTTGCTCCACTTCTAATTTTACTCGTTATATTTTAGTATTCAACATCTTTCTCCCGAGTATTATCTTTCTAAAGAATCTATTTAGTGATTCGAGAAAGGAAGAATATGCTTTAAGACTATTGACAATTGAATATACTGAACTATAGCTCAAGCCTCTTGTGATTTAAGGAAAATATTAAATAAGTAGTCTTTTCATCGTTTTTAGTCGCCAATTGCTTATAGCTATTAAGTTTTTCAATTTTAGAGCTTGTCAGATGTTCAATGATCCACTTTGACATGTCTTAATCCTTCAACTTCCCCTCCTATTTAAATTATTTAAGTTCGTTTTCACCACCAAATAAGACAGCTTCCACCATTTCATGAGAAGATCCAATTAAACACGCATTACATATTTCGTTTTAATCATCCCCTCGCTTCAAAAAATCTAAATTCTATTAAAATTTCAAATTTTAACACTTTTCGCAAACAAACATTTTTATTCCTTTTTTGCCTTATTTTTGCATTGAAATATTTGCTGTTTGATCATGCATTTATGATTTGTTGTCTCTTACAGATTCTTAGGCTTTTTATTGCTTTGGCTATTTTTTAGCCTTCTTCTTTTATTTTCTAGGTTCATAATAAAGATCTGCAGATGAAGATGAAACGATAGGATCATGCTGAGAAATAATAGTAGCACATTCTGATAACACTCCGAATTTTCCTCTTGTGAGTTCATATAGAAAATGCGAAAACATATAATAATTCATTTATTTGCCTGCTATTTTTTGGACTGACATCTGCAGTTCGCATTGTATTTTGCCCATAAACAAATAGTTTATTAAAATATTGTTGTCTTTTGTATCGAGTTTGTTTTTAATGCGAACTAACTCAAACAAAGGCTCTTTGTTTTGTTTTTAGCCTGTAAGTAATTTTTTGTCACTATTCGCATCAACTTCTTCAAGAATGTAAAGAGTTTTCAGCAGGCGAATAAAGGATGCTTCACTACAATGAATCTTAGATCGCATTAAATCACCGATTTTAAAAACCACCAAATTAATCTCATATTCTTTCTCAATGGCATACTGACCTTCGCTAAAGGAAAGAGTAGTCTTTCCAGCATCAATCAACAGTTTAATTAGCTTTGAAACATAATCTTTCATGAATTGAATGAGCAGCGCATTTATCTTTGATGCCATCACTCTTGTTTAAGTGTACCTTTTAATGAGTTTGGAAAGATTTTAGGTGTTATCTTTAGAGAAGAAGGTGCTTTGAAAGACTTTATTTCTGGTGATTAAGTAATTCTTAATTTTCTATTTTTTTGGTCTTTGATTAATGAGATTGTTGTATAAATTTTACTTTAACTATTTTTTTGGATAGATGATTTCGTGGGTGAGAGTTTTAAATGGATAAGTTCGATTCAGAGTATAGACTTAAGGATTATCAAAAATGTTTTATAAATTTTCAGCCCATTTTGTTAACATTCGAAGTACTGCAGAATGCTTTGCTGAGAAGTTTTTGTCCACAACATCCTTTTTACTGAAAGATTTAACACTGTTTGGTATCTTTTGACCAATTTAAAATTAGTGTGTTCTCTTCATCTCCTCTATTTGTTTTTATTTCATCGTTTCTGGAATCAAAATGGCTTTGGAAGAATCAGCAAAAATGGGTTTGCGCATGTACTCTGAAATTGCTTTCTTTGTCACATTATCACCAACCTCTTTTAGTTTCTTTTTCATGACTACGTCAGGACTGCCTTTACTGCATATATTAAAAAACCAGCAACCATTATTTTGTTCAGGAGGTTATGAGGAGGAATCTTAAACTAGTGACTTTCTTATTTATTTTTAACCTTTTAAATCTGCTTAGTCATTCTCCCCATCATTTTCTTCGTCATCTTAGTTCAACGCACTAATTACTTTCTCATAAGAATCTTATTGCGCTACCCAAAATAGATTTTAACTGAAAGCCACAAATTTTTAGAAGAGAGTCTGTCGAAGGGAGTCTTTATGATCAATTTCTCCTGTGGATTGAATGGCTCGATTAATCACAGTCATGATATACCCAGTATAGTCATTATCATCACTTACCCTAAGTTTTAGGTTTTGAGTATAGAGAAAATCAAGTTCCTCGTTAAAGTTTCGGTCTATTGAGAGCATTGCTTCTCTCATTCTTGGGGTACCACCAGTTGGAGGAGCTTGTGGATAATAAGGAGCAAGATTGGAAAGAATCTGATTGATAGTGTTGTCTACAAGTTAAATTAAAGCAAATCTCAATTTTTTGCTCTCTTTTTTGCTAATGAGATCCTCTGAGGTCAGTGTTTCCATAACTTCCTTAAAAATAGAATACACATTCATCAATATATTCTTCGAGGCATAATCTTTACTTTAATTTTCCTTTAATTTTCCTTATATGAGGAGATTAAAACTCGCTGACACGACATTTTACACAACATCGACTAAATACTCTTCAATTTTCTCACATAATTTGGTGTAAGCCTTTGATTTCATAAAGGAACCCTCAGCATTTTCGCTCCTTGATAATTCTAATACAAATTAGAAAGGATGAGAAAGTAATCTATCTCTGGGGTCCAGATTGTTCTTATACTGCTCTCCATATTTTGATTTTGGAATGCTTTTTTTATTGGAAATACAAACAACTTGAATCTTTTTGCTCGAGGCAGCATCTTCTCCTTCGTTTCTAAAGTCTGTGTTGTTGCTTCCGCCAACGACATTGTTGTCTTTTTTGAATTCAACTTTTTAGAACTTTCCATGTTAGTTCATAATTGTCTTCATCACATCTGCGAGAATATCCATCAGGCGAGATTAATTGCTGGAATTTGGCTTAGAATCTTAGTTTCCTCTTTCTTTTTGTGGTTACTGCGAATTTGCTGGCTGCGGTCTGAAAGCACTTGGGTTAGTTAGATACTTTGACATCAAAAGGTTTGTTGATTTATTTAATTTTATTGAATAGATTCAGCCGATCATATATAATTTATTTATTTATCATTATCGGTTAGAAAAATCTTCATAACTAGCAAGGCTAAAGCTGTTATCGTATTCACTGTCTATTTATTCGAAATTAATGTTTGGGTATTTTTCTTTTAGAAAATATAAAATTTAAGGTTATCCTGCTATAACGACGCGTTCTTGATTGATATTTTATACTTGAAGGTGGATAAAATTATGTGGAATTAAAGAGCTCATATCTATCAGATGAATAGATGGCAATTCTCTCAGTTATAGCCAAGTTAATAGTGAATTTTAGTGGATACACAATTCAGTTAAAGCAGGAAAATCAATTACTGATAGCTTCCTTAGATTAGTGCCGCTGATGTCGAGTTATTTGAGAGATGGACAATTTTTAATTTAGAAATTTTAAAGCTTGTTTTGATTAATGATAAATTATAGGAGGCAGGGCATATTCTAACACTTAAAAGAAGTGAGATGGTTATTGTCTAAGAAGAATATTTTTATAGAGGGCAGTTTGAGGTATTCAATTTGTTATAAATTATTATAAGAGAAGTCCAAATATTAGAGAGACTAAGGCACATATTTCAGATTTAATGTTGTGAGTTAATTACCATAACAATCTATTTTCTTCAAAAAAGGGGGTAAAATTTAACAGTTAAGATCTTTTATATAATTATCTCCAATATCAATTTATAACAGACTTTATGGAAGATTTTACATCGAAAACCTTTGGAGATTGTTATCGGATACATTTAATCTTTACAAATAGATAAACTTCTTCCAGTTGATCTCCGTTATTTGATTCTTTTTCAAAATGAGTTCTTTGATCTCAAGCATATTTTCAAGAGGTGATAAATCTTGAATTTTGTTATCACTCAAGTTAAGAAGTTGTGTCTTTTGGCACATGTTAATCCAGTTGGGTAGAATTTATATATTCATTTATTCTGCAAAGATAAATTGGATATAATTAAGGCTTTATTCAATCCATTTAGATCTTGAAAGAGAATTGTTACCTTTTTTGCCAAATAATTTGTTCATTAGTTCCATTTTTTTAATATTTGAATTGAATTAAAGAGACTGATTTTTATTCCTTACGATATTCAAAATGATTTCCTTTAATATTTTTTATTAGCATTTGGCATTCACTGCTTACAATTTTTATAAAGCTTACTCACATTTTATAAATTTAATTTTTTATACAACATTTGCGCATGCTGCGGTCGAGCTTATTGGAACAAGATATGTATACTCTGGCATATTAACTGATTTCTTTATTTTTTAAGTAATGTTTTAGTATAGAACATTTTCCTCCTTTAGCACGTCTTTTTCCCATAAATCTTTTGTTATCTTGGAAATATAAAATATATTCTAGGATTTCTATTTGTTAAATAAATTAAATTAGAGCTCATTTTTCTTAGGATTTATTAAAAATACTAAACATTTCGAGGCTTGAATAGACAGGTCTTAGTAATTAGTTAGTTTTACAATTTGTTGATTGTTTAAGTTTTGAATGATCCAATTGGCGATGTTTTCGTCTTGTAATATTCTTTATGCTCTGTGTTATTCATGGGGACTGATGTTTCCCTTTTAAATTATTTTTTCTGTGGCTTGATTGCATGTATCAACTATACATTAATTACATATTTATTTTTCCTCATCATTTCTCTTAAGAAACTCCATATTTTCATCAAATTTTAAATTATCACACTTTTTACATACAAATATCTTATTGGTTCCTTTTTCTTATTTTATGTTTAATTTAGTATATAAAACTTATTCTTTTATTATATTTTTTATATGGCTTACTTTAACTGTTGTATTCTTTAGGTCCTTGGCTTCTTAATTCCTTTTAATAAATTTAGTTCTTTTTTTGCATTTTTTAGGCTCATAATAGTGATCAGATGAAGATGATGAAATGATAGGATCATATTAAGATATAATGGTTGCGCATTAGGCTAAGACTCCGAACTCGCCTCTAGAAAGTTCATATAAAAAATGAGAAAAACTATAATAGTTGAGCTCCTTGCCTGCTGTTTTCTGTACAGACATCTGCAATTCACATTGTATCTTTCCCATGAACAGATAGTTGATAAGAATGTTATTGTCTCGTGAGTCTAATTTATTTTTTATTCTCACCAGTTAAAATAATGCTTTTTAATTTTATCTATCGCTAGTTTCTTCCATTATGTAGAGGGTCTTTAACAGGCGAACAAAAGTTGTTTCGCTGCAATGAATCTTAGACCTCATCAAATCCCCAATTTTAAACACAACCAAGTTAATATCATATTATTTCACCATTGAATATGAGTCTTCTTCGGTTGTCAGACTTGTTTTGCCGGCTTCTACCAGAATATTTATCAAAGAAGAAACGTACTCTTTCATGAATTGAATGAGTAAGGCATTCATCTTAGATGCTATTATCCTTGTCTCAGTATATCTCTTAATAAACTTTGACAAATTTTGACTAGAATCTCTCGCAAAGAAAGCACTTTGGAAAACTTTATTTCGAGTTATTAAATATTATTTTATTTTCTACTTTCTTTACCTTCGATCTGTGATTTGCTTGCACAATATCTGTTTTAGCTCTTTTTTAGGATAAACTATCTCATGATTTAAGGTCTTAAAGGGGTAAATTCGATTTGTTGTGAAGGCTTAAGGATTATCAAAGATATTTTCAAGATTTTCAGCCCATTTAGTTAGTATTCTCAGCACTGCTGAGTTCTTGGCTGAAAAATTCTTATCCATCAAATCTTTTTTACTGAAAGGCTTAACGCCCCCTGGTATTTTTTGCCCAATTGCAAAATCATGTCTTTTTTTCATTTTGTTTATAGTTTTTTATTTGTTAGTTTCTGGGATTAAAACAGCATTAGAAAATTATGCAAAGACAGTCTTATGCATGAAATCTGAAATCATTTGTTTTTGATTTTAATTTTTGCTATTAATGACTGACTTTTTCATTTTTGTAAATACCGTCTGATTCATAATGTTATTCTAATCAGTCTTACTATTGCCAAAAAATGTGCATTCTCTATTGACTTATGGTGTTTATGAGAAATCGAAATGTTAAAATTAATCTTTGTGATGAATTGTCTTGACCTCGGACTATTTATCAATGCTCGAGAATCTTTAAGATTTGTATTCAAATTCCTCATCAATTGCCGGATCTTTACCCAAATTGTGAATGATATCATTGTAGGAATCATCTTGGGCGACCCAAAAAAGATGTTAACTGAAGGCTACGAATTTTTCAAATAATGTTTGTTGAAGTGGATCTTTTGGATCAACTTCACCTGTCACTTGAATGGCTTTGTTCACGACTTTCATTATATATTCAGTGTAGTCTCCGCTTTCTTCCCTTGTTAATTTGAGATTTTGAGTATAAAGAAAATCAAGTTACTCATTGTAGTTTCTGTCAATAGATAGTAGAGCTTCTCTCATTCTAGGTGTACCGCCTGTGGGTGGAGCCTGAGGATAATATGCGGAAAGATTATCAATGACTTTCTTGAGAGTGTTATCCATAAACTCGCACAAAGCATATCTTAATTTTTTATTTTATTTTTCGTCAATGATGCTCTACTTCCCGAGAGTCTCCATAATTTATTTAAAAATTGAGCGAACATTCAACAGTATGTTCTTGGAAGCATAATCTTTGCTTTAGTTTTATTTTAATTTTTCTCCAATCAGCAAATTAAAACTGACAGAGACAACATTTTCCACTACATCGACTAAATATTCTTCAATATTTTTGCAAAGGGTATGATATCCGTTACTTTTCATGAATGAACTTTTTCCATTTTCACCTCTGATTTAGGAAGAAGCGATTTCTAATATAAATTTGAAGGGGTGGGCAAGCATTTGATCTCGAGGATCCAAGCTTTCCCGATATTTCTACCCAAATTTTGATTTCTAAATGCTATTTTGATTCGAAATAATAACAATCTGACAATTTTTATTTGTTGAAATGTATTGATCTGCCTCCTCGTTAAAATCATTATTTTAATTGTCAGCATTCTTGATCGGGTTTTCAGACCAAGAATTTCTATTTTCATCCATGATAGTTCTCATGACATCAGCAAGAATATTCATCAAATGAGAATTTTTATTTAGTCTTTTGTTGTCCGTTTTAGGCTATTCTTTTTGAAACTGCTTGAGATTTTGTGGTTGTGACTTTATTGGAGATGGAATCGTATTATTTTTTGTTGCTTTAAAAAACATTGTTGTTATATTATAAATTAATAAGAAATAATAATTATTGGATTAAAGAGGAATATCTATCATCTCATTGTTTTGCAGTAAAACTCAGCCGAATGTTTAATTTACATTTTATACTGCTATCATGATTGATTGTTATTGTTTTCAGGTGTCTGTTTTAGCAAGATATGATAATATTATCGTTATCAAGAAATAAAAATTTGTCAGTTCAAATTCAAACAGCAAAATAGCAAAATGATCTTAAACTTCATTCCTCAAAAAATATTTAAAAATATTTCCATTCATTTCTCCATAAATTAAATAAAGTATATTTAATTGCTTTCTCTATAACATTACAACATTTCTCTTAAATCCTCCAATTACT
>Ga0302191_10000554_pt1 | contig 23970 bp, 19 predicted proteins | sample II_Bog_E3_1_FD_198775 | JGI IMG/M metagenome (GOLD analysis project Ga0302191, IMG submission 198775) | Peat permafrost microbial communities from Stordalen Mire near Abisko, Sweden - II_Bog_E3_1 | ecosystem: Environmental > Terrestrial > Soil > Wetlands > Peat | place: Sweden: Abisko...
ATCGAGATTTAAAACCCTAAAATTTGCTCATCGACATGCATGGAAACATAAAAATAGTGGATTTTGGGCTTAGTAATACATACAAAACAGGAGAAACATTGAAAACAGCATGCGGATCACCATGCTATGCTGCCCCCGAAATGGTCAGCAGTAAAAAGTATAATGGTTTGAATGTCGATATTTGGAGTAGTGGAGTAATTTTATTTGCAATGGTCTGCGGATATCTCCCTTTCGAAGATAGTAATACTTCTAAGCTTTACAAAAAGATTCTATCGGGTTAATACACTCTTCCTGAAGATGTGAGTAGTTAATTTTAAGACATCGTTTCTAAAATATTGAAAGTTGATGCTTCAAAAAGATATCAGATTTAATAGATATATAGTCATCCTTGGTGTGGTCTAGTACAAGATGTCCCCTTGAAGAGTGGAATTATTGTCGGATATAATATAATTCCTACTGATCGAAAAATACTTGAAAAACTCTCGGCACTGGAATTTGATATAGAATACGCTGAGCGTTGTATCTAAGCCAATAAGCATAATCATATAACAACTGCCTATTATTTACTTTTGAAGAAGGAGAACAAATCGGGATATAATAGCACTTGCGATATTAATTCGTTAGCTTTTGACTATTCTGCCATTGAGCCTTTTAAGAGAATTCCAGGACATTAAAAAAGATATCATGTTTACGGGAGGGAAAACTCTCCAAACCTAAAGCTAGATAATATCGCTATCAATATTAATAAAAATAGGGATGTTTATTCAAAATTAAAGCCGCCAACCACGAAAGTAGAAAGCAAAAGATAAGACAGGCATCATATATTAAGTTGCTATCTTGATCGGAGCGAGGATAAAGGTAAAAAATATTTACAGTATTTTACTGGAGCCAAAACATTTTAAAATCATAAACCTTATTTAAGAACTTAAAATCAAAGAAAAGTGGAAGTATTTTCAGGAGGGAAACCTAAACAATTAGCAAGACAACATTTTCAAAGTCTTTACTAACAGCGGACTTGCCCAAAAGATGAAAATGAATTGTTGATTCGAACCAAAACCTAATATCAAGAGGCAAAACAGCCTCCTTCAACAGTGAAATCAAAGCTTCAAAGATATATCCAGAAAAGAGGAGCAAATGAAAGAAGTCTCTGTGAGAAATCCAGGTGAATATTATTCTTATTTTCTTATGTTATATTTTTACCATACCACACTAACATTCCTTGAAGACCTATTTTATAAATAAAAGCTTCTTTATCTTTCAATTTGAGCAATAAGGACAGTTTCTTTATCTGTTGAGCTTCAACTCGAAAATTATATCAGTAATTTTTAAATATTTTGAATGCTTTTACATTTAATTTAATTGGTGGCTACAAAGGATGCCTCGTAGTGAATCATAATCGGAAAGATCACGATCTAAATCCAAAGAGCGTACATATTATTTTATACAGGTGTCAATGGGAAAGAGCCATCTCCACAATAGGACAGTATTTCTAGACTTATTCAGGCACATGCCTATACATAGGCAACATTGATAAGAAAATTACTCAGTAAAAGCTCACTGCCCTCTTTGCAGATTTTGGAGAACTTTAATATTGCTACATTGTCTATTAGCCCCATACTTCCTCAGATCGAGCGAATAGTAGAGGTGAACCTAAACAATCAAGAGGATATGGATTTGCAAAATACAAAAACAACGACGATGCAATTAGAGCTCGAGAAAAACTACAGGGTTATGACTTGAACGGAAGACGGATAACCGTGGATGTGAGTAAGCGAAGCAAACCTCGTGAGCCAACTCCTGGTCGCTATCTAGGTAAGATTAGATCTTCTCCTGTGCGCAGATAATACCGCGATCGGAGGTCCTACTCTAGGTCATCAAGCAGATCTCGATCTAACAGGCATAGCAGCAAGAGATATCATCATGAGAAGCGCCGCAGACATTCCAGGTCGCGTTCAGATTCTCACAGAAGACACAGATCAAGCTACTCCAGATCACCTCGAAGATGATATGTATACCAAGCCCAACCTCAACTTATTATCAACAGGTTCAACTCTCCAGCTCAACTCATTTTAACAACTAACTCATACTTCATCCATATATAACTTCAACTTCAAGGGAGGTCTTTCAGTTTGTCCAGCTTGACTAAAGTGAGGCTGGCTTTACGTGTCGTTATTGTAAAGATGTGCATTTGATTATGCAATCAAATACCAAAGTAGAATCAATAATTTCTGTTTTCATGGATGGCAAATTATCGACTGGTCAACAAATCCATAATTTTTTGAGGAAGGATGAATGAAACAAGCAAATGCTGCGGAGCAATTAAAGCATAATATCTGAAAAGATTAAATTATCAATAGAAAATCTTATTTGAAGAAGCGCCAATTTGCAAAAAATGAACAATAAATAGTTTGTCAAATAAATTGTTCAAAATCCCTTTGAGTCATAAAAAGACTTCAAAAGAGTAATGATCCAACATTCTTAATTAATTGGTTCCTAAATATTGTATTTAGAAGGCACCCAACACTTTATCTGAGTATAAATAAGATAGGAATATTTAATTAATATTTTCATTGCCTCTATAATATTAACAACCTGCCTTCGGTAGAAGGAGGCCAAAAACATTTTCCGTATATTTATCTATTATTTTAATCATAAATAAACGATATATCATTTTTTCTGATAAATGAGGAGATACAGCTTCGACGAATCCAGTTCTACTTCATCGCGAGACACATGTTCATCGTTGCACAAATACCATCTATCCTATTCTTCACACAAGACATGACTGGTGTAATGACCGAAGTTTATTTATCCTGTATGCTAAACTGTACTTTTCAAACTATAAAGCCAATTAGTCTCGGCTGTATCCTCACTCAGAATAGATTTGAGATTTAGCTCTAGAGGAACCTATACTCTATCTTTAATCTTTTGTTTACGATTCCAGCCAAATCCAAATCTTTTTAATTGAATAACCAGTATTTCCGGCAAGCGAAATAATTTAGATATTTTGCTACACTTTTTTTATTTTTTGCATTTATCACAAGAATAGTCTTCAAGCTGATATTCTGTTGATAAGCTAGCTGTCAATAGATCAAAAAGGCTGCTGCTTTTTTTTCCTAGACTTATGGGCAACCCCCAAAAACTATCAAAACTTAGGGAGCGAAATCCACAGCCACTACAAATCATCATAGATTGAGTTTGTCCCTGAAAAAAGTCGCAGACAATGGAGTCATCTCTTTGTTTGAAATACTTCCACCAATCTTAGGCCTAAATAAAATGATAATTTACAATTTTCTTGACAGACTATTTTGAAGGATCGCCCTTAAGCTCCTGATATTTAGGTTTTTACTTTATCCTAGACATTTCTTCATTAACACTTTACAAAAAAGCAGTGAGGAACTACTGGGAATCCTGTTGAGAGTTATTGTCAAATCTTTTCTTTTTGCGACCGAGGATGCTTTTAAAATCTGATGGAATTATTATTTCCTTCGATCCACTCTTCTGAATAGATTGAACAAGTTTCGAATACGAAAACGACACATTTTTTTAATTTTTCTTTATTTCCAACTACTTTTCCAGAGCAACGCTAAACTCGACCACAGAAAAAAGAGATTGCAAAATGGCGTTCCTTACTTATTAAAAAAATACATGTAGCAGGTGTTTCCAAGGTTACGAAGACCGCGAGGATGTATTGATTTTAGTCTTATTTTCTCTATCTTCATGCTCTTTTGAATCAGATCTATTTTTTTAATTTCTTTAACGAAAGAACTTCTATCATTCACCGGCTCATTCGCCTTCAAATCATTGACTCGATCTTTGCCTGTAAAACTTTAGGTGGTTGCTAATGGTTTTTGTATGCCTACCTGACTTGTATTTTCACTTTGGATTCCTACAGTCAGCAGATTATTTTGAGAAGGTCTTGGATGTCGAAGATCTTCCATAAACTTGGCCTGGAAAATTCTGAGTCCAGTAAGTGAAAACAGTTTAGATGAGATACTATCATCTCCAGCAGCGATTTTGGGGAGTTTTTTATTGGATGAATCTCGTTTTTGCATAGAAGGCAGTATTTCTATAAATTATTAGACTAAAATAACAGATAGCATCAGTTAAATTATTAAAGTGAATTACTTGTCTGGCTTAAATATTGGGAGTGTTTTAATATCTACCAGTTGTTTTTTGTTTTTATTCATCTCAAATTATTACATTTTTATGTTTGAACAAAATGTCACTTTCTTTAAATCGTGTTAATCGCTTTATAATCATCAAATATGTTATATAATCTGAAACAGGATTCTAAATTTTTTTAGCAGAGACTTTCTAAAATGGCTGGTGATATCATATCCAAAGAGATCATTCATTGTTAATAAAACAAAAAATATTTATTAAAGCATCCATGGGAACATGTGCGAGCAATATATGTGGAGATAATAGTTCGACAACAGGACCAACTCCACTTCATGTTATCAACATAAAACCCTAACATCCAGAAGAATCTCACCTTGAGGGATCATTATCAGCATCGCAAATCATTAACCAGGGAGGTAGAATCAACTCAAAACCTATCTAATTGAGGGAAGAAAATACAATAGTACATACACAAGCTATATAAAATGGGAAGAAACCAGAAGTGCAAAATTTATAAGTTCAATAAACAAATGGAGCAAGTATTATTGAGATAACTTCGTTTGATGAACTGCTCTTCGAGATTAAAAGATTGATTATGAAGCATCAGAATCAATACTAACTATTGAGCTCTTTCATATTCAATGAAATCTTTCAATAGTATGAATAGTTCTATTATTCTCCAAATCAAAAGATTTCCCTTATTACAAAACTTCTTAATTATATGGCTGAGTGCCAAAACCGATCAATTTAGGCATAACCACAAAATCAAAAATATTTTTAAAAGTTCGGTGAGTAAATCACCAGAATTCAAAATTAGGCTTTTTTCGAAAACAAGAGTTTTCTCAGTATTATGAGTTACATTGCAAAAAATGAAAATAAAAACGATTCATTCCTTGATCTAAAATTTAATATGGAAATGGATGAGGCAATTGCTGTAGCTGGCAAAGTAAGGAATTTTTTCGAATATGATAGCAGGACTTTCTTCTTTCTAAGCAGTTATTTCATGATTTCTTTCAATAACCTTTAAAGACAAAATAAATCTCTCTCTTAAATTGAATCTACTTTCGAACAAATATTAAAGAAAATAAGTTAATTATATCCTCCCGCTCCAGAGATACTCGATTCAAAATAAATAAGATACCATTAGACTTATTAAATCAGTAAATAATAGTTAACTTATGAAAAGATAGATTTGACTCTGATAGAAGAGAGTAAACGGAAAGAAGCCCTTATTGAGTTTATTTTAGCTCAAGCCGAAGAAGCCTCGAAGAATTATCAAAAATTTATTGATCTTGTCCAGGATGTATGCACTGAAAAAGGAACTCACTTTAAGATTGGTGTCAAAATAAAAGGGCAAAGTCAGCAGCGTGCCATTTAAAGAGTTATGGAAAAAATGTTAAATAAGACTTTTAAAAAATATACCTTAAAAGATTTTAATAAAAGAAAATAGGCTGGAAAAACAGTTGAATCATTTTATGAAGAGGAATAAAAATTCTATCACGAACAAATGACTAAAATTTATAATACAATAAAAGAATCAATCCAATTTGAAGTTTCAGATATGCTCAGGGCAAAATGTTTGTTTCATAAAGTAGAGGACATCAACGATTGTGCAGATAAACTCAAAAGCAAAATTGAATAAAACAAATAATATAAACTAGTAGAGTTAGACAATAGATTAAGGGGGTCAACAAACACTTCAGATATAGTCTTTAAGATATTAATTGGCAAAACAGTGGCTTAGTTGCAACTAGCCATTCAATTCAACATTGCCTACAATTAATTTGCTCATAAAATTTACGAAATTGTTAGATCAAAATTCTTCTCTTCGCTTACGATGTTGAAGGTTATTAATGTATCAATGAAGAATGATTTTTTAGAGGAAATAAATAATTGCTTTACATTAAACAATCAACGTCGAACTCATTAAAAGCAAAAGGGTATTTATCAAACATCAGATACATTCAAAAGTCTTGAGGGAAATTTGCAATTATTCCTGAGAAGAGTAAATTTCCAACCAAATACAGATAATGGAAGAGATCTATCAATATTAAACAATTTTCAAGAACAATTATATAATTTAGAGAGACATTAAAACAATGTTGAACTTCCAGAAAGTTAAAGGGAGAAGATTTTTAAAAACAATGGAGAATACTTTTCAAGTTCATACAAGCATGACTTATCTTGCCTCTAATTTGAAAAATATCTCAAATTTATTGACGGAAAACATGAAGATAATTAACAACAACTTTTGGAGATTTATCATACATACGAAAACATAGCTGATCAAAAGAGATTTAAAGGAGATCTGAAAAATGCTTTAATTTTCTACGAGTTAGGAGAGCAGGCCATTGAAAAATTCCAACATTTGAATCAAGGCCAAGGATTGTATTTTATTGGCTGGATATATAAATAACTTGGAAATTACGAAAAAGCACTGTAATATTATCAAAAACGTTTATAGATTGACGAAAGAGAAAAGGAAAAAGGAGCAATTCATTCTGAAATTAACTATGCAAGTACTCTTAACAATATTGGATTTGTGTATCATTGTATGGATAAAAACACCAAGGCCATCTAATATTATGAAAGATGCTTATAAATTGAGGAAAAAGAGAAGGGAAAAGGATCAGTTGCCTCTCTGAGTACTCTTAATAATATGGGTTTGACGTATCTCGGTGAGACAAACTATTAAAAAGCATTATAATATTTTGAAAGATGTTTATAGATAATATAAAAAGAGAAGGGAAAAGGATCAGTTGAATGTGCAACTATGCTCAATAATATTGGAGGAGTGTATTCTGATCTTTAAAATTATGATAAGACATTGGAATATTATGGAAGATCTTTACAAATTACCTAAAGAGTGAAGGGAAAAACATCATTTGACTGTGTGAGTATTCTTGAGAATATTAGTTCTGTCTATAAAAATATGGAAAATTACAATAAAGCGTTAGAATATTATGACAGATGTATAGAGATATAAGAAAATGTAAAGGGAAAGGGTCAATTGACTGTGCATATACTCTCAAAAATATTGGATTGATCTACAAATGTCAAGGAAAATATGAAAATGCGCTAGAATATCATGAGAGATGTCTTTAAATCCAAGAAAATATAAAGGGAAAGGAATCAATTGACTGTGCATTTACTCTTTAAAATATTGGATTGATCTACAATGACTTAAGAAAGTATGAAAAAGCGTTAGAATATTATAGAAAATGTTTATAAATTGAGGAGATTGTGAAGGGAAAATAATCAATTAATTATGCGATTACTCTCAGTAATATTGGTGACGTGTACATGTCACAAGGAAAAAATGAAAAAGCACTTGAATATTATGAAGAAAGCTTATTGATCCAAGAAAATGTTAGGGGAAAAGAATCGATTGCTTGCACAGCTACTTTCAACCAAATTGGAAGGGTATATTAAAAGTAGGGAAAATACTCAAAAGCAAGTTAATATTATGAAAGAGCCTTACATATCACGGAAAAAGTGAAGGGTAAAGGATCAATTAGCTGTGCAACTTATCTTCACAATCTTGGATTAGTGTAAAGTACTCAGGGGAATTATAAAAAAGCAATCGAATATTATGAGAAATGCTTATAAATTAAGGAAAAAGTTAAGGGCAAAGGATCAAATGATAGTGTAGTAACTCTCAACAATATAGGCTTCGTGCATAATTGTCAAGGAAACTACTAAGAGGCGCTTAAATATTATCAGACATGTTTATAGATCACTGAAAGAGGAGAAGGCAAATAGTCAATTGACTATTCCATTTATCTTTGCAATATTGGGACAGTTTTTAAAAATCAAAAACACTATGAAAAGGCTCTTCAATAATACACAGCAGTTCTGTAAATTTAATAAAAATTGGTAGGAAAGGAAGATATAGAATGTGCATTAACTCACATTTACATTGGATAGGTATTCAAATTTCAGAGCAACTACTAAATGGCTCGTAAATAGCTCCTGTGTGGCCTTTAGATTAATGAACGAGTTTTAGGAAAATAAGCGATTGGTTGTGCTCTTCCTCATCATAATTTGGGAGATGTTTACCAACTGGAGGCTAACTATTAGATGGCTCTCAAATAATATACAAAGAGCATGTAAATTAAATAAAGGATCTTAGGAATATAATCCTTAAAGTGTGCATAAACTCTTTGGAGTCTTAGCACTCTATATTAGAAAATTGGTAACTTGTAAAAAATGATTGAGTGCAAAAATAGGGCTCAATATTTAAAATAAAAATTTCCTCAACACAAATTTACTTTTTGATAATCTTTTCGTCTAATTTTATTACTTTGTATATAATCTTGTTGATTTTCAAAGATTGAGATAAAGTTTAAATTGTCTTTAAATACTTTATTTTAATTTATTTATTTTATTTTCAATACCAAATTTGCTGTTTTACTCACATGTACTTTTCTTCTTTATTATTGGCTGGTGTCTTCATTAATTTCTTACTTTTGCTTAACATTTACTGAATATTAGATAATTTGAATTAAATTATGGATGGCTTCAGTGAGTAGGGTGGACAACCAAGAATAAGCTAGATAATTGGCAACATCGGAAGTGAAGAGAAAAAAGGAAATCGAAAATAAGTGCTCAATTTAGCTAAATTAGGTTATCATCAATTATTTTATCAGCAAGGACAACAACTTGTAGTTTAGGAACTTGGAGGTTGGTAGAGAAGTTGCTCCTTAAAGCAATTTTATTCATTAAAAGAAATTCATGAGAAGGGCATTAAGAAATTCAAGTTTGCCTATAGTATGGAAGAGTCAGACGGAAATAAAAGACGTCGAAGAGGTAACTCAATCGATACAGACATTAATGGATCATTCTATCTTAACAACTGGCTTAGTCATGAATAGTATCCGTGTTAAAAACCACCCCCATAAGAAAAAACCTCAATTTTACTCTACGAATTACTATCTTTACGCTGGAGTAAGGCTTTATAGTTGATTGGAAGCTGGGAGAAAACTCCTGAAATAGCTACTTTGGAGTATATCCTTTTAGGATTTAAAGCCATATCATCATTTTTAGTTGAGGAAGATAAGTCGCTTGCTGACCATTTCCTTGGTCGTTCAATGCACGAAATAAGGATTAAACAATCTTCAGAAAGTATCGCGGGAGGGCACAGTAACTTTGTTAATGTTCTCTAAGAAGATTCAAAAGCTAAATTTTGGGAAATTAGATCGATACCCAGAAAAATTGAATGCTTGAGGATTAATTTATAGTTTTTAGTAAAATTTGTAAATACTTACAAAATTCGAACGGAAGATTGTTATCTGCAATTATGCTTTAATTTTTTAGGAAATTCAGTAAACCAATAAAGTGCCATGATCCCGTAAGACAAAGATTATTATTTACTCCTGCTAAAATTGGATTTAAAACTTTCTGATAGGTTGAATTTTGCATGCAAGCTGCTGAATTAAAAGAAAAGAAAGTAATTTTGCAGTGAGTTAGAGGAAAGATTAACTCAATTTCCACGACTGTAGAATATTCTTTTTTATACTGCCCACCCACCTTCTCGGGGAAAATAAGAAAAAATATAGAAACTCTGCAAATGCTACCTCGACAAATACGGGGATCTTGAGACAATAGCATATTTAGCACATTAATTTTCTTTCTTGAAAAAATACTATGGCCAATTTAGGCAGGCTTTACAATTGGCATATTAGCATAAGGAGTTGGAAAGACTGTAAAATTATAAATGGGGTAGCTAAAAAGATGGATATAAAGAATTTGAAGAAGTCAAGAGAGGAAACAGGAGGGTTAATAGTTTTTTTGATGTTATCAGTGTGGCAGAAGAGAGAATTGGAGATTGGCATTTATCAGCTGATGCCATCAAATTATGTGAAATATGCAGTAAAAAAATGGTAATAAATGAAAACTTCTTAGAATGTGGAAAGTGCCAGCACGGAGGGCATATAGCCCATCTCTTAAAATGGTTCTAAGAATACTAAAACTGTCCTCATATTGACTGCCCCTGCCTCTGTAACTGAACAATACTGATTTATTATCGATGTAATTAAAATAGTTCTTATTTATTAAATAGTTAATTGAATGAATGAAAGTATTACCACTAATAAATGAATCATATTTCTACAATCATCTTCTCTTTTTTGATAGTATATGATATATTGGCATCAGCCTATTATTATGACTAAAATTCTTTTTCTGAGTAAATGTTTTGGCATTCCTAGCATTTACAATGCTCACCACATTTCAAGTTCGCATGATAACATTCGCAGTATCCTTTTTTGCATCCTGATTTTTTGCAATTACAACTTTTAACCATTTATTTATTTTATATAGTTGGACTAGTTGATAAACTATGCTTTTTTTTCAAACATTAAATAGACCGAATTCTCTAGTCATTGTAAGCTTAAATATTGTGGCAATCAAGGCAGTTGCATCCTTCACAAGTTCGATTTAATTTAAAGCAGTCGCAATATAGCTTTAAACATTTTGTCTTTTTGCAATTGCAAGATATTTTCTTGTTTATATTTTCATGAGAGAATATATCGCTTGTTCTTTTAGAATTATTTTGAAATTATTACCCCTCTTATCTTGTACGTTTGTGGTCTTCTTTTTAAGGCATTGCTTCAGGTATTTAGAAGGGCTGAGCCTCTTTGTTTTGTTCCAAACTAAGGCTTGTTTTAACCAAATTTAGTTTTTATTCTCCATCATTTTATGTTCTGCTGAGTTAATTCTAGTGGTTTTATCCCTAAGATTCGAAAATAATGCGACTTGAGATTCCATCATGAATTCCATCATCTTCAAACATGACAAGGAATTTAGGATGTTACTTTCTAAATGGAGTCTCCACAATGCAAAGCTCATTTGAAAAGGAACAAAATGAAGAAATCAAATTCTCATCCATTTTTGGCGGGAGGGGGAGAGGGGAAAGGGATGAGTAAAAATTGATTTGACAGTCATTTCGCTTTTTAATTGGTGTACAAGGTAGTAATAGGCTCTATTTTTTTGGAAAATACGGTAGGTCTACAGTTAGATGACTGTTTGAATTAAGGTATCCACTTTTCTAGCTCATATTATACGCTACTACCTAAATATTTAAATTTAAATTATCAATAACAAAACAAAACCTTGCATTTTTCCTCAGTTTTATCCACTTTGAATCAATTTTCTATCAATTTTGATTCCACTTAAGTTATATTTTTCAAAGGATATTCCTAATAATTGCTAAATTCTATGGGACCTAAAGATTAAAAAAATATTTATAATCATAAATTATTGATTTAATCAATAGTTTAATTGGACATTTTCTATTTATAAACATATCAAATCAGCAAATACTATTTAATTCTTCATTCCGTGAATTCAACAATTTATTTGAGAATCAATCGATAATTTTTTTAAAATAATCTTTTGATAGACTAAGATATCAATATAGAGGGCAGACATATCAATAAGATAGACTCTCAGTTTATTTGCTCGATGGCATTGAGCATAAAATTATTAAGTGCTCCACTTCTTATTTTAGCAACACGTTCTGACATATTTTTTCCTGATTTGACAATTTTGACATATACCTTTTTACAAATTTGCTTCGTTTTTTACAACATTTTTTAATTTTCTTTCTTTTGGTAGTCAGCATAGACTTCTTTCTATTCATTGTATATGTCTGAAATAGAATTGAACATCGTCAGCTTTGGGCATTCCAATAACTATTAATCGTCAATCTATATTGTTTCTTTGGCATCAATCTTTTAATTTTCTCTGATTAGCTGCCGAATTTTTTCCGCCTCCTCTTCTTTAGTTTTTGAACACTTAAGCTCTTCTTCGGTAACGGTCGTCAATTTTTTATATTTATATTCGGGATGAAGAACTTTCCTTCTAAATTCTAAATTATTTTTATCACTAAACTCCTTTAACACAATTTTTATCTGCTTAAAGTAGGCATCTCCTTTTTTTTTTTCTGAGGTTTGGTGATACAGCTTTTTGAAGAAAATATCTTCCATTTTGTTGGAAATATAGGATAAACAGACGTGCAGATCTGCTGCATCTGATAGAATATATTTCTAAAATGAATCTCTATCTTGTTATTTTACTTTAATACGAACTTCCTCTACAGCCAAACGAATTGATCGGAAGAATTTTTTCCTTTATTAGAAACGAATACCAATGATGATTAATTATTCAGGATTTGTTGTTTCCATTTTGCAGTGTTTTGAATACCAGTCAATATCCTTTTTCGCCTAACGAAGGGCTTACAATGGAAAATACTTATTCGATTAAAACTATTTTTTAAGTTGATCGTATTCAATTCTATCTTGAACTGAAGTCCTTTTAACAACTGGATTTTTAAGGATTTCTTCCTTCTCTCGCTGACTCTGGTCTTAGACATCTTGAAGCCGTTGAAGAATTGCTTGCATCCTCTTTTTTTTAGGATCACATTCGTTTTCGACTGCCATCGTCTAATGTTTTGTTTGTATCTTATTATTGTCTGAGCTGCTGCTACTAGAGTTGCTATCTTAAATTTCGATGCTATTGCCTGGGAACCCAAAACAATAAAGATTTACATCTCTGTGGGAAGAAGTTATTGATTCATTTTTGGGGGCACTGTCACTATTCATTTTCAATACTAGTTAAACCTATAATAAATCAACGAATGATAAAAATAGGACTATACCGCTAAAATTTAATAGATGAAAAATAAATTTATCAGAGAATTGTAACTTGTGTTTATCTATTCATGGACTACGCATTTAAGAATTACAAAATTTTTAAAGGTTTAGTCTTCTCATCAAATGCATACATCTCCAATCGCAAAGTCGATTTCAATCCTTAAATAACAAACCATAAATTTAAAAGAAGCTAGCGCACCTTTAATTTGTATTTAAAAAGTTAGGATTTTATAAAGATGAAGATCATCAGACGGGTCCCCAACTCATGTCAACGAATGCGTGCAAATTTGGGTTACCACAAAGAGATGAAAGAGTATGGTTTCCATAAATTTGTTTTTTGTAGACATTTCCACCTGCCAATGTCCATCCTCCAAACGGTACGAAGTCAGCAAATGATTTGGTTGAAGAAACATGTCCATCAGTGCCGTAGATGGCATATGAAAGCAATGCTCCAGAAGTGCCAACAGAATCACAGGTGCTCCCAAAGAAAGCTTTCCATATGGTACCCGTAGAGATCACTCCTATGGCTGTTGATGGAAGCCTTTTAATAGCATTGATGGCTTCTATCAAGAAATTACAGTTATCTGTGTGGCTGTATCCAGCCCAATCACATTCAGGATTCACACTTGGCTCAACTTTAAGCCAGACTCTAGCCTTCTTTCCTTGTAATGCATCAATAGCGACTATTTGACTAATCACACTGTTCAATGAGTTTATCTGAGAGGTGGCATTAATTCCGCGGCAAATTTCTATGTTCGGAGCGAGAAAGAAGCCAGCAGCATTAGCATTTGCAATGGCTTGAGCAGCCAGGGGATCAACTCCAGCTGGTGAATGAGAGTTCTGATAAATCCTAAAGCCGAATTTGGCCTGTGAAATAATTCCATCACTCAAAAGACAATTCAAAGCTGTTACGCTTAGGGGTCCAACATGGGTAGCAGCAACGAATTCTCCAGCTATAGACCAAGTTAGGAGAAGAAACAGTAAGATGGTATAGAATTGCTTCATCAACTAATTAATATATCAATCGAAAACGGTAAAAGAATTTAAGATCGTAGTGAATTCTACGATGATTTTGTTAACTTGGAAATTGGCGAGACTAAATTATAAGTCACACCATTAACTTTGATTTTTGCTTGACCTTTGCTAAGATGTTCTACTCTAATTGTTTTAAAATCGGTTTCTTCTAAAACTCCATCTTTATAACACAATAGAATTTAAAAATAAAACAATTCAGCTGCTGACTTGAATGGCTGATGCTGGCAATAACGATATGATAAGAATGGTCATGAGGTCAGAAAGTCCTAGCTAAAAGGATAAATGATCGATGAATGATTTGAGTATGATTTAGGGAAGTTCAAATAAAGACCATAAATTCAATATTTTAATTTAAATAAGTGAGTAAGTTTTACTCCCGGTTATTTTTATTTTGGATGCTGATGTTTTGAATAAATTATATTGTTTCATTAGACTGTTAATATTTATATTCAGTATTAGTCGCATCAATATTAAATCAAGGGATTATCAAAGACATTTCTATCCTTAGTGCTAAAATTAAAACTTCTCCAATCACAAGCAGAGATCAATCCTTAAAAATGGTAAATAAGAACTTAAAAAAACTTGGATCTTATTTTTCTTAAAAAATGAGATATGTTTATAGATGAAGATCATCAGACGGCGCCCCAACTCATGTCAACGAATGCATGCAAAGCGGGGTTACCACAAAGCGATGAAACGGTATGGTTTCCGGCAATCATCTTTTTAAAGATCTTTCCTCCTGCCACTGTCCATCCTCCAAAAGGTACGAAGTCATCATATGATTTGGTTGAAGTAACGTGTCCATCAGTGCCGTATCTGGCATATGAAAGTAATGGTCCCGAAGTTCCGATAGAATCACAAGTGCTTCCAAAGAAAGCTTTCCATATGTTAGCCGTAGAATCCACTCCTACTGCTGTTGATGGAAGGTTGTTGACAGCATTGATGGCTTCAATCAAGAAATTGCAATTATCTGTGTGACTGTATCCCGCCCAATCGCAATCAGGATTCACACTTGGCTCAACTTTAAGCCAGACTCTGGCACTTTTATGTAAAGTAGCAGCATCAATAGGTACTATTTGACTGATTATATCAGTCAATGAGTTGATTTGGTTTGTAGCATTAAGTCCACGGCAAAGTTCTATGTAAGGAGCCACATAGAAACCAGCAGCAGCAGCATTTGCTATGCCTTGAGCAGCAAGTGGATCAATTCCTGCTGGTGCATGAGAATTCTGATATATCCTAAGCCCTAATTTGGTTTGTGTAATAATTCCATCACTCAAGAGGCAGTTTAAAGTAGTTCCACTCAAGGGTCCAACATGGGCAATAGAAACGAAAACTCCAGCCAGAGGACAAGCCAGGAGGATGATCAAAAAAATTGAGTAAAATTATTTCATTACTTAATTAATACAACAATAAAAAAGATGCCTCCAATTTCAAGATCGAATTGAACTTTTTGATAATTTTGAAAAATTGACATTACTGTTGCTGGCTGGTCAAAGGAAACATTCCTTTGAATTAAGTAACGCAATAAAATCAGCTGATCAATTAGATGATTAATGTTGGCAATACCACTTACTCAGCATGACCATTCAATAAAGGAAGTGAAGTCCGAATTTAAAAAATTCATCGGCCATAAATATTTTTTGTGTGATTTAGAGAATTTAAATAAAGAAAAATCGATAAAAGTAAAATTTATCAAAAGAGCCATTTTACTAATCTTTAGAGTGTATTTTGAATTTCTCTTCATTTTGAGAACAAATTTTATTCTCTCATCAACCCACCACCACTATTTATCTTGAATAAATCGTTTCAACATTAAATCAAGGAATAATATAAGATCGTAATTCAAATAATAAAATTTAATATAATAAATGATAATCGAAGCTTTCATTAGCTTGTATGTAATTATTCAACATTATTCAAGAATTATAGAGTAGTTTTACATGCATAAAAAACATAATCAAGATCATGCTTGCTCGGAAGCCTTTTGATAGCATTGATGGCTTCTATCAAGAAATTACAGTTATCTGTGTGGCTATATCCCACCCAATCGCAATCAGGATTCACACTTGGCTCAACTTTAAACCAGACTCTGGAATTCTTTCCTTGTAATATATCAATAGCTGCTAATTGACTGATCACACTAGATAATGAGTTTATTTGAGAAGTGGAATTAATTCCGTGGCAAATTTTTATGTTCGGAGCTAGAAAGAAGCCAACAGCATTAGTATTTGCAATGCCATATAACAACTTAAAAAACTTGGATCTTTATTTTCCTTAAAAAAAAATGAGATATGTTTATAGATGAAGATCATCAGACGGCGCCCCAACTTATGTCAACTAAAGCATGCAAAGCGGGGTTACCACAAAGCAATGGAATCTTCTAACTTTCGGCAATTATCTTTTTGAAGACCTTTCCTCCTGCCACTGTCCATCCTCCAAAAGGCACGAAGTCATCATATGATTTGGTTGAGGTAACGTGTCCATCAGTGCCGTAGAGAGCATATGAAAGCAATACTCCAGAAGTGCCGATAGAATCACAAGTGCTTCCAAAGAAAGATTTCCATATGTTAGCTGTAGATTCCACTCCTACTGCTGTTGATGGAATGCTGTTGACAGCATTGATGACTTCCTTCAAGAAATTGCAATTATCTGTGTGGCTATATGCAGCCCAATTGCAATCAGGATTCACACTTGGCTCAACTTTAAGCCAGACTCTGGCACTTTTATGTAAAATAGCAGCATCAAGAGGGACTATTTGACTGATTAGTGGAACCAATGAGTTGATTTGGTTTGTAGCATTAACTCCGCGACAAAGCTCTACATAAGGACCTACATAGAAACCAGCAGCAACAGCATTTGCTATGCTCTGAGCAGCAAGTGGATCAACTCCTGTTGGTGAGTGAGAATTCTGAGATATCCTAAGCCCAAATTTGTTTTGAGTAATAATTCCATCACTCAAGAGGCAATGCAAAGCAGTTGCACTTAAGGGTCCAACATGGGCAACAGTAACGAAAACTCCAGCGAGAGGACACGCTAGGAGGATGATCAACAAAATTGAGTATGATTATTTCATTACTTAATTAATATAGCAATAAAATAAATTCTTCCAATTTAAAGATCAAACTGAGCTTTTTGATGATTTTGAATAATTTGACTCATTCATATTATTGACTTTGATGGTTGCTCAAGAGTATTGAAATAAAGCCTAACATCCCTTTGAATCAATAAATTTCATAAAATCAGTTTGTCAGTTAGATGGCTAATGCTGGCAAAATCACTTGCTCAGCATGATCATTCAGTAAAGGAAGTCCGAACGAAAGGTCATCGGCAATAAATATTTTTTGTGTGATTTAGGAAAGTTAAAGAAAAACATGGATAAAATTAAAATTTAACAAAAGAGCTCATTTTGCCAATCTTTATTGTTTATTTTGAATTTCTCTTAATTTTGTGATCCAATTTTATTGTTTCATCAACCCCACCACTATTTGATCTTGAATTAGTTGTTTCAGCATTAAATCCAGTAATCGTAATTTCAAATAATAAAATTTAGTAGCATAGATAATAGAAGCCTTCAGTAACTTGTATGTAGAATTATAGAGGAGTTTTACATGTATAAAAGACATAATCAAGATCATGGTTGTTAAGGAACAGTTTTCTGATTTGATTTTTATTAATTTTACATTTTCTATACAATATTTGCGCTATTATTGCTACTCTATTTTCGCTTTTTCACCATTATCTCTTCAAGGGCTGTTTCTTCACCGTTTTGTTAATGCGAACGCTTGTCATTAACTCCCAGTTTTTAAATGGATTTAGATTTTTACTTTTCATGAAAATGTCTCTCTCCCATTTCAATTTTATTTTACTCGAATCCTATTTATTTTATTTATTTAAGGATAGATTTGGACTTCTTATTTTGATTATTCAGTATGATTGCCTCAATGTTCTCGACAGTGGTTAATCGCAATTCAATAAGCTTTTCCTTGAAGAGGGAAACAAACTTTGCATTATGTAAATTTGATTCAAAACTCTTGGATGCCAGGACTTTTCTTTAAGCCGGAGAATCAAAGATGCCGCCAATACCTTTCTCATTGCAATACATAAATGAAATCATAGCTGTGAGAATCATTCGAATATTCCAGGAAGAAGTCCATGTTTCCTTGTGATGATGAGTGAAAGTGGTGCAAATAAATGTGTCCACTTCAAATCTCCCATTTGGCGTTAGAAATTTGATTTTGGGTGGGGCAAAGGGATATTCGCCTGGTAGTTAAAGGAGGCCATAATAGAAGCCTCCCTAAAAGTCATCCTCCAAATTATAAAAGCAAAAATAGAAATTAAGGTGATTTTATCGCCGCAGAATAACTGAGGGAATGGGTTCTTTTTCTATGGATTGCATCTCTTTTTCGATTCTGATCAACGATATTGTCCTCATAATTAAGTATAACTTGTATACCTTTGGCAAATGACTAGTATATATGCTCTAACTCACTTGACAATTTTATAAAATAATCAACAATTTGACTCTTAAATTAAGACTATCAGACCAGCCCGGAAAGTTGACTTCAGAAAAGATAAAATAATATCTTTTTGATTATTTTTATTAAAGAATTAGATAACTATGGATTTTTATGATGAGTTTGAAGAACTCCAATTTATAAAAGGAAATTATTATTCAATTTTATAATCTTTTTCAGCATAAAAATTAGTCATCAAATATTTTTATTTTATCTTTTTTTATCATTTTTACCTTTTTTATTCCTTATAAATAAAATATAGAAGAGTATTGTTATAAGATTAAATCGTACACATCAAGAGTTATAAACATTGTCCCATGGTAGCTCACTGGCATCCGTCAGTGCCTTCTGAAGCATTTCTTGAGCAAATTGATTATCATGTTTGAACTTCAGCGATTTATGGTAGAAGCAAATTGCTTTATTAAGTTGCCCACTTAAATGATAGATGAACCCTAAAGAAAAGTATGTTTGGGCGTTAGATGAGTTCAAACTCACGCATTGCTCTAAGAAGCTAACTGCATTTTTATACTCCTTCAGTTTTCGACATGTATGAGCAAGATTCGTTAGGATGGTCTCCATCACCCAAAATGAAGAATCGGGGTGGCAAAGCGATAGAGCTTCCTGATGATTTTTTTTGGCTTCTTTATAATTTTTCTGTTTGTAGTTGATAACTCCGAGTTCAGAGTAAATCAAAGGATCAGTTGAATTAATCTCCTTGGCTTTCATCAATGAAAGAGTCGCTGTTTTAAGATTATTTGTCCTTAGATACTCCATTCCTATATATAAATGAGCTTGGGCACATCCTGGGAACAACCTTACTATCGTACGATAGATAGACATTGCCTGGTCAGACTCATCCTGGACGGCAAAAGAGTGTGCCATTCCAATCCAAGCAAACAAGAAAGACTTATCGAGAATGATGGCCTTTTGGAAATATTTTCTGGCAATCTAATACTTTTTACAGTGAAAGTAGTAAGTACCGACAGTGAACCAGCTTACTGGATGAGAAGAATAGTTTTCAACTAGATTATGAGCGCAATAGTAGAGCTCCCCAGTCAGGCCGAGATCGAGCAAGCAAGTCGCATAGATTGGAAGAATCTAAAAGCACAGTGGATCCTTTTTGATAGCTTTCAAGCAGAGTTCATAAGCTGCTGGAATCTGATAGTTTTGGTACAATGTTTTTGCTTTGATGCACAAGATATTGATATTTTCCTTTGCAATCAGAGTTTAAAACAAGTTTTATTTCTTTACTTCCTCATCTCCAATAAAGGGAGCGTTGGACTATAAATCTTTAATTTTTGATAGATAAATTTTTCTCAGCCATTGATCTTCAGGAGGAAAGACTAAAGAGTTTAGTAGTTGATCTTTCTGTGCTCCTGTAACTAATTGGCAATCAACAAGTCGATTGAATGCCTAAACATTGGTTAGATCCTTTTGAATGCATTCCTGATAGCACTCGACTGCCATTAATTTATTTTATTGAGCTTAAAAGCATTGAGCGCGAATAAAAGCTTTACAGCTCTCCATCTTTTTATTGCAGTAAGTATTGTCAAGTTGCAGTTCAAGGGTGGCTAAACATTGATCATACTGTTTGTTTTGTAGGAGAGCGCGAGCAGCCAAAATCTGGAAACTTATGTTGTGACTGAGTAATTTGTATTGCTGAAATGCTGAATGCACTTTCTTGAAATCACCATTCCTGAAATAGCATTCTCCTAAAAGATAAACTGTCGCCAAGTGACTACCGGATAGAGTCACCAACTTATCGCAGAAGAAGATAGCATCTGCATAGTTATGCACGTTGAGGTTATCGATGGTCAGCTCGTACAGCCTCTTAAGGCATTCATTTCCCAGCACAATAGTTGGAAAAGTATCCAATTCTGCGAAGTGGTGTTCGGGATGACTTCCGTAGTAGGGTTGTAGCAACTCTGCTAAGAAGAAAATGCGATGCGTTTTGGTGGGAGCGAATATGGTTGGCTTTTTGCTTTCTCTGCTCATTTTAAATTTAAATTAATAGGATGATTAAATCATATCAAGTATAATTATCTTTCATAGAGTTTATTTTAAGTTTTCAGTGACGACAAGCTTAGTTAGTTTGTTCAAATACCTTCAAACTTTAAAAAATTATCTTTATTGATAAATAGAATACAACAAGTTAAAAAATTGGTCTCACTTTGGCTTGTCAATGTTAATATTTAAATTTGCTCTTAAAGCCCTTTATAAGCAACAAAAATAATTATTTTTTGTCCATGGACTCCTATCAATACTCCAAATGAAAAACGACAACATAAAACTCACGGAACTGTAATGTTTGCTATGAAAAATTGAGATATATTTCTAGAGATGAACATCATCCGTTGGGACCCCAACTTACATCAGTAGTCACATGCCAAGCGGGGTTGCCACAAAGAGATGAAATGGTAAGGTTTCCGTAAATTTGCTTTTTGTATACCTTTCCACTTGCCACTGTCCATCCTCCAAAAGGTACGAAGTCATTCAATGTTTAGGTTGAAGAAATAGGTCCATTCCTGTTGTAGTGGGCATACGAAACCAATGCTCCAGAATTGACCATAGTATCGCAGCTGGTTCCAAAGAAATCGTTCCATATTTTTGCTGTTGATGTCACTCCTGCGGTTACTGATGGAATGCTTTGGATTGCATTGATAATTTCAGTCAAGAAATTGCAATTGTCTGTGTGGCTATATCCAGCCCAATCACATTCAGAATTCACACTTGGCTCAACTTTAACCCAAACTCTAGGACCTTTTCCGAATGTAGCAATATCATAGGTTACTAATGAGTTGACCAATGCACCCACTGAGTTTATTTGAGAGGTGGCGTTAATTCCGCGGCAAATTTCCATATAACCACCGATAGAGAAACCAGCTGAACTGGCAATGGCTATGGCTTCTGCAGCCAAAGGATCAACTCCTGCCGGTGAATGAGAATTCTGATAGATCCTAAGACCAATTTTCTTTGTAGTTCCTAAAAACCACCCATCATTCACAAGGCAATTCAAAGCAGTTAGGCTTATAGGTCCCACATGATTTAAACCCACCCAAGGTGCTCCAGCTAGAGACTATGCGAGAAGAAGAAATAATAAGATTGCTTAAAATGGCTTCATCTAATATTTGTATGATAATGGAAAACGGTAAACAGATTTTAAGATCGTAATAACTTCGATGATGACTTTAAAGGTTTGGAAATTGGCAAGGCAAAAGTATCAGTTACATCGTTGGAGTTGATTTTGTGGTATTTTTAGATGATTTATTTGTCGAAATGGTCTTAAAGTTTTGGTTTTGAAACTGTATTTTTATAAATAAAATAGAATTTAAAAAACAAAAACAAAAATCATAAAGTACGAGATAGCCATTGCTTGATCAAAATCTCTCGTCAGATTTAATTGCCGTCCCTTACGGAGTCAATTTTAAGGAAAAACTATATTCTACATTACAAATACTAGTCATTAGCCTTATCTCATTGGAGGCAAACAGGAATTATTACTTTATATATTTGCTTTTAAGAAAAATTCAATAGAGTTCATATTTAATATGATGGGTCATTGAAATTATTATAGCGCGGATGTCGAGGAAACTTTCAACCTGATGCAAACGCACAAGAGTATACATGAAATAGTTATTGGGAACAGCAAGAGAGTCATCATCCGCTCTATCTACACGAATGAGCGTAAGTAGGAAAGTATTCCTAACAGCAATATGTGGACAATTCTTTTGCCCGGCTCATACTTTAGCTAATCTCAAAGCCAAAGAGAACGATTCGAAATCTCGACAATCTCAACAACCTCAAACTCATGAGGCTGAAGACTACTAACTACTAGATTCTAGTCGCTCAGACAAAGAGTTCATTTTAGTAGTAGTGAGGGCCAGAAAAGAGAAAGCAAGTAAGAGGAGGTTTGATTATATAGTTTGTGTTCAATAAATTCTTCACTCTCTGCATTATACAATATAAAATGGGTTCAAGCATTATAGTGTGCCTAAAAACATTGCTTCTCATCGTATCAAACTATTAAACTTATAGGGACATTCAAAATGGTAAACATGATCGTGAAGTCAACTGACAGGCTTAATTTTCATTTAAAAGTTAGAGATATTTCTAAAGATAAAGATCATTCATTTGGACCATAGATTAAGTCAACATTTGCCTGCAAAGCAGGGTTGCCACAAAGAGCTGGAATGGCAACGTCACTGCCAACTTTCTTTATGTAGACATTTCCACCAGCCACTGTCCATCCTCCAAAAGGTACGAAGTCGTCAAATGATTTGGTTGAAGAAACTTGTCCATCTCTTCCGTAGATGGCATAATAAAGCCATGTTGTTGAAGTGCCGATAGAATCACAACTGTTTCCAAAGAAGGATTTCCATATGTTGGCAGAACACTCCTGGGGCGGTTGATGGGAGACTGTTGAGAGCATTGATCGCTTCTATCAAGAAATTACAGTTGTCTGTGTGGCTGTATCCTTCCCATGAACAATCTGGATTCTCACTTGGTATAACCTAAATCCAGACTCTAGCCTTCTTTCCAAATCCAGCATCAATAGTTACTGCTGAGCTGATCACACTAGACAATGAGTTTATTTGAGAAGTGGCATTAATTCCGCGGCAAATTTCAATGCTTGAACCAATGTAATATCCAGCAGAATGGGCATTGGCTATGGCACTGGCAGCTTGTGGATCAACTCCGGCTGGTGAATGAGAGTTCTGATAGATCCTCACGATGATTCTGTCCAACACTCCTGTAACAACTCCGTCACTCACAAGGCATTTCAAAGCTGTTACGCTTTAGGGACCAACATGTGCTATAGGAGTAAAGGGTGTTGCGGTTATAGAGCAAGCAAGGAGGAGAAACAGTAAGAAGGAATAGAAATTCTTCATTGATTTAATTAATATATTCTAAAATGGCAAACGGATTTAAAAGATTTAAAGATCACAATGAAGATGAACTATTTGAAAAATTATAAGAAGAAATGATCAGTTATATAGTTTGTATTGATTTTTGCCTGGCTTTATCTGAACCTTTCCTCAAATAATCTTACAATTTTATTTTCGAACTTCCTCCATAGAAAAAAAATATGACATAAAAAATACAAAAAATTAAGCAAACTTGGCTAGCTAATGTTTACGATAACAAATTGATACATCATAGTTAATAAAAGAATTGCAAGCTAAAAGGGCCCTGATTAATTTTGTGTCTGATTGATGGAAGACTCAATAAATAGATAACATAGATTGACATAAATAAAATACAAAAGCTATTAATAATTGATTATTGCTAGCTTTCTCTTAATTTTTGGAAATAATTGATCTTTTCATCAACTTCGAGTATAAAAACCTCAAATACCGTTAACTATTAAATTCTAATGAACTGATAATTTTTAAGTTATGAAAACATGAAATACTTAATAAGGACGTATAAATTAATTTATCCTTTGCCTGCAGCATCAAATTTAATATCGATGGATGTCTTTTGAATGCATACTAAAAATGGAAAAACATCAGATTGGAAAGAAACTGGGAACATTTTAGTGGCTTATTTTCAAAGTTAGATATATTTTGGTGATAAAGATCATCATTGAGGACCCCAACTCAACTCAACGAATGCATGCAATGCGGGGTTACCACAAA
>Ga0302191_10000556_pt1 | contig 23950 bp, 23 predicted proteins | sample II_Bog_E3_1_FD_198775 | JGI IMG/M metagenome (GOLD analysis project Ga0302191, IMG submission 198775) | Peat permafrost microbial communities from Stordalen Mire near Abisko, Sweden - II_Bog_E3_1 | ecosystem: Environmental > Terrestrial > Soil > Wetlands > Peat | place: Sweden: Abisko...
ATTAAGAAAAGCAGTTGCCAAATTTGTGATTGATATCTTGTTAAAATCCAGCAATTTCGGCGTGAAAATAGCTATCGCCTATCCTTCCTGGCCATCTATACGACCTAACAAATATAGAATCTTTTCAGTTTGATTGGTATTTAAGATTTCCATACATTTGAATTTGGATAAATAGCTTTCCATGAATTAAAATAATAATCAATTTAGTAATAAAAATGAAGTAGTTATCAGCTCGATTGATAAAAAAAAATTATTGATTGTTAGACATGTATTGCTTGATAAATTTATTATATCTTCAATGCTGAAAATATAGTCTTAAAAAAGTAAAAATTATTATTTCACCTTTATCGAGCATAGGTAAAACAAAAGTAGATCATCTCCGTCTCATGGGCAGGTTTTTTTGGCCTCGCAATCCTTTCCAAGCAGAAAAGACTCGAATAAGAGCCACTTTTGCAAAATAAGCATCTGCGTATATTCCTCTCTGATATTTATTGGTTAGTCTCTCCTCTCTCATCAGGCTATCTTCCAGCTCTGAACCCCAACTCACCTCAAATTATGACTCCTCTTCGAAAGGTCCATAGGTTTCTCGTTTAGTGAATTTTGATTCTTCCCGATAATCTTGGTCTTACTCAATGGGGATATTCTATTTTCTGTATTTTTGAGTTTTTTCGCGATTCTTAAACATAAAACTACGAGCAGGTTCGAGATTTTCTTTCTCACGTTGCATGGCAAAGGTAGCCGTTGGCTGAGCAAGCTGAACTCTCTGCCCTTGCATCGACTAGTTTAGGGTGAATATTTATAGGCCTTTTATTTTAGGCTGGCGATCGATAGCACAAGGTCCACGAACTGATTTAGTCATTGGAATGATGGACATGGCTCCAAGAGAGACATCGTTTTGTATCGTATTGCGGTTTAAAAAATCTGGGTTTTCCTGTAAATCACTGTTTTATTGATCAGCAAGAAAAGATATTTTTTTGGAAGTGTTTTTGAGATCTGAATGTCGTGATCCATGAGACTCATTCTATTCTTCTTACTAATATTCCTTTGTTCTAACTTTGTCTAGCCTTTCAGTGGGCATGCTAATTTAATAGGCCTCTGTTTGAATTGGTCTGCTTCTAATTTCTTACTTCATAGCTACCCGCATCAAGGATTTCTAAATCCGATTAGTATGCGCCAGGATCTTCTTCATACAATTCCGTTTGCCATTGCCTTTGTTCAATATATGAAAGTAATTACGACCATTAAGATCAATTAAATTCTGAAAATCGTGCACTAAATTCAGAAATAAACCCCCTCCAAGATATTAAATGTCATTGCCTACAAAGTCTAATTATTGAATCTTGTCCTTATTTACAATGCGATAAAGTTATCTAACAGCTTCAATATGATTATATCTGATGCTTAGTTATTCAAGACAAGGAAATTGTTCGATTCCTGCAAGCGAATGTAATTAACAGTGATTTAAAGAAAGAGCGCGAATATGTTGCCTATAATAGGACTGCTGTGACAGATCGAGAGGAGTTGAGGGATGACTAAGTGATAGTTTTCCTCGTTGTTGATCAAAATAAGCCTCACCTGTTCGAATAAAGTCATCGAGCATATTGAACGATGTAATATTAATTCGTTTTTAACTGATAAATTATAATAAGAACTTCATGATAGGTGTTATTTAATAATCGCTCATAGAAAACTCCTCTTATTGAAAAGTTAAATGGTATGCTAATTCTTACACTATAAAGTTGGTATTTTTAGTATTCTCATTTAAATCTGCAATGATAAATTTATAAATCAGCAGTCTCTTTTGAATTTGCCAAACAGTTCGCCTAATATTTTTTATCGCTGTTGAGCCAAGCTTTCTAGACTGTCTCCTTCGTTAAACTATACTGTTTATGCCCGTTATGCAGCAAATCTGCTTCCTATTAGATTACTCTGTATTGCAGAAGTTTCCACTATAGGTTCACGCTGACTGAAAAAAGTTTCTGCAATGTTAATTTTTTATTTGCCTGGTGATTGGATGGTCTAACCATAACGTTTGCTATTTGGAGAGTAGGTTTTCTTGCGATTAAAGGAGGTGACTGGCTCAAATCTTAGAGCAAGAACAATATCAGTAGTTGTCAGTTTCGAGGCTACTTTGACCTAAATCGTCCTTTGGTCAAGTACATGCTTGTACAGCTATGAAATAGTAGCTGTACCCAACAGTTACTAATCACCTTGATAAAGCTCGAGAGTAAGGACATCAGTCGCTGTCACACACAGATATTTGGTGTGAAACTGCTTTAATTAATCGTAGAAGAGGTCATTAAGAACAAGATTCAATTTTAATGAAGAAGAACTCTCGCCTTCGCAACGAACTGATTCCAAGAAGACTTTAGCAGGAAGCATAACGGTATATAATTGATAACAAAACAGTAATCCTATTTAATAAGGAATGTAAATTCTCATAAAGATTGAAAATTCTGAATATAAAATTAATTGCTTAAAAGTGGTTGAGTATTTGTCTAAAATCAGTTGTAAATATGAGTTGCCTTCGTACCTACATTACTCATTTAAATCCCAAATAAAGTTATTTATAACAACTCTTATTCTATTTATTCCCAATCATTTGTCGGATGGAACCAGACCTTCACTATATGAAACATTCACTCAACACCTCCGCATTCAGAAATACCTGTCGGTTTTCAAAAGCCTCCAGATTTAAGTCCAACTAAAAAACGTACCTTACCATTAATCTAGTCCGACTGATTATAACTACAACATTCGATCGAAACCAAATTCTCGATCTTGCAGTTTTGGGATTGGAAATAGACTAGTTATGGTTAATTCTATGGCTGCTCCCGCTCCAAATCGCTATAATGTTGTCTGTTTTCCCAATGATAAAAGGGCAACCAGCTTAGGAGAAAGCAGGAGTAATGCTGTTTTTCGATCTATCAACAAATAGGTGTAAAAAAAAGCTGAACTTCCATCTCCTAATGCTTATAGTACAATGTAAAGATAGCCCAAAAACGGATTCTCATTAAGAATGAGACTGCCTGGTTAGATTGAGATATCCGTAAAAAAACGAGTGCCAGGGCCTGGCCAATATCAACCGGTCTAAATGTGCACATCAGGGCGATATGTGTCTTCTAAAATTCGTAATACTAGGTGCATCAGTTTTGGTTTGCCAAAGAGAGAGAATTTTAAAAGAAGCAGTGGCCTTGGTCCCGGCTCATGTATATATCTCTTGAAATAGATGATATCTTTAATGCAGACAGTTCTTTTAGTAAAACTAGAATTTTGAATATGAAGCGAAACAGATCAAAAAATTTCGGTAGCGGTCGCAGGAGCACTTTATAGGACAGAAGTAAAAGTTTTGTGCCTGGTCCTGGTAATTATTAATCTTTTTCTTTGTTCGGAGATCAGTGATTCATTTTTACAATATCTTGTCTTTAATTTTGGCCAGTTGATTAATGAGGTGGCTAATCGATGTTTATTTTGAAAAACGATTGAATTTTGGAAAGAGCATAGAGTATGCAAAACTGATATTTATAGGGAATTATTAAATATTTAAGACTATTTTACATTCTTAAGAACATATCTTTCTTTTTTGTATATAATTATTCCTATCATATGTAAAAGACTTTCAGCTCAGAAAGGTGTACCTCCTTTGTTGAAACTGAGTTTACCAAATCTGCACTTCCATCACTCATTGATTTTATTGCCATTGATAACATGAGTAAAGCCTTCTACAGTGAACATGATTGGAAATCAACTGGATGGGACAAATTAGAAAAAGCCGCAAATCATGTCGCTTCCTGGATTAAGGGATCAGGAATTAAAGGGCTCACTCTTTAAATTGTATCTGATATGGCTGCCAATTTGACTCCTCTTATTTTTGTAGAAATTAAGGGATAGATCGATGAGACTTTTCTATTTTATGGCCACTATGATAAGCAACCACCTTTTGTTGGATGGACTGAAGGACTCGGAGCCTACACCCCTGTGCTGCATCCAAACAAATAAAATCCTTAAAAACTATATGGTCGAGGTGGAGCTGATGATGGATACTCTTCCTATGGATCAATTTTAGCAATTAAGGCTCTTCAGGATCAAGGTCTTCCTATTCCAAGTTTCTTTTTTATTATTTAGGATGTGTCCTTTTAATTGAGGGAGATGAGGAAACTTCATCTGGTGATGTTGAAAAGCATGTTGAAAAACTGAAGGATCGAATTGGGCAGCCTAAACTTATCTTTTGCCTTGATAGTGGAGCTTTAGATTATGAAAGAATGTGGATAACTTCTTCCTTGAGAGGAATGGCAAGAGTCACAGTTAGAGTTGATACTATTCCTGAGGGTGTTCACAGTGGAACTTTTTCAGGATTAATTCCTTCTTCTTTCAGAATTTTAAGATCTCTCATTGAAAGATTGGAAGATCAAGAAACTGGATATGTGGATAAGGCTTTAGAAGTTGATGTTCCACCAAACAGATACAAAGAGCTCTATGATTTAGCTGCTGCAAAAGGAGTTGAAGCCATTAGACCCTTTTAAGTTATTGGTTAACTCCAAAGACCAGTAGAAAATGTCCTGTAATCTTTATTGCTAAATTCATGGAAACCTCAGTTAGCTGTTATTGGCATGGGTGGACTCCCTGAGCCTCAAAAAGCTGGAAATGTTTTACTTCCTTATGCTGAGGCTTGCATATCAGTCCGAATTCCTCCAACTAAAAACAAGGAGGAAGCTAAAAAGTATGTGGTAAAGCGATTAACGGAAAATCCTCCCTACAAAGCTAAAGTGACTGTGATTAATCCTATTTCAGCTGAGGGTTTTAATAATCCTTAATATCCTCCCTTGTTAGAGAATGTTTTAGATGAGGCAAGTCAAGCTTACTATGGAAAAGGGAAACTGGCCTTTGGTGAAGGAGCCTCTATTCCTTTTATGGGATTTTTACGTGATATTTGGCCAAAGGCTCAATTTGTTATCACAGGAGTACTTGGTCCTGCATCCAATGCTCATGGCCCCAACGAGTTTCTCCATATTCCTTACGTTAAGAAACTTATCTGTTGCATGGCTCACGTCTTAGCCAAAACCGCCGGAAGACTACCTTGATTCGTAATCCAATAAATTTAGACAAATATTTTAATACTACATAATCTTTTTATTGATTATAATTTTAGTAGGCTTTTAAAATTACTCAATTAAAAATAGAAATAGAAGATAGAGTCTGATATTTCCAACAAATATTATTATCACAGGGGTAAACAATCCTCAAATCAAACCCAATAATATCAATTTAACCTTCTGACAAGAATATTTTATAATTAATATTATTGATCAGGCTCATCTTTATTATTGATGAAAAATTCACAAATATCAGCTTTTATCAATGCTGTAATGATATTCTGTTGTATGCTTGATAAGTTTATATCAACTCTTTGACTTTCCATAAATACTTCCCGTCAAATCTATATTCGGCCCCTTCATGTTGAATAAATATTGAAAATGTTGTAATTTTATACTTCAATTTTGTTAATTCAATTGAGAGTTAGTTTTTTCGGTTCTTAGTCCTGATCACTGTGAGGTTTTAATAACTAATGCCCAAGAGATATTATTTTTCCACCCTATAATCAGTGACAGGAAAATATTGAGTTATCCATTACTTGCTTTGTTTCAAAATTTAGAATATCTTCATGAAGATAATATATAAGCAATTTTACTGATTACTCAGTGTAGCCAGTTCGTAGTAGTTTTTTAAGATTTCATCTATCACCATTTTCTTAAATTTAACGTCCTCCAGATAGTGCCAATTTTTTTAAGGCAGTAAATTTTTAATTGGGTCAATAGAAATTTGATCCATCATCCGCTTGATGGCATCTAGTTGATGAATAATCATGTAAAAAGAACAAATCGATATAAGTTAACTGTTTGTAAGCTATAGTTCCGAGTATTTTATTCTGCCGAACTGCTAATTGATGAGGAAATAGGAGCGCTGTGGACTAGCCTTACACCAAGAAATCTATAGTTCTGGTTCAAAATAAAGATATTTTTTAAGAAATAGTTTAACTTTATGATTTTTGGCAAGATAGTTGCTCCATTTTTTGATGAGAACAAAATATTCTTCCTCTTTCTTTAATTCAACTTTTTCCAATTCAACTTCCCATTTGCGAGCGAACTCCATTATTTTTTAATCATTACCAATATGAATCATATTCTCTTCGGCATAGATAAACAACCCCCAGTCATAAACATTTATTCCATTATTTTCACCAAATTTATATATAATGTCCCTGACACACCTATCTTCTTTTAAAGTGACTTATATAGTCACCTAATTAGCTGTAAGTAACTGGATTTTTAGTGTAATTATTTCCGGCAAAGGTTTATTTCTGTTTTAGAGAAAACCGCAATTAAAATCACCCACCTAAGCCTTTAATCTTAACATTTTTTGATCAAAATTTAAAGTATTTTATTTAGCGATATATTGTATTTAGTCTATAATCCTGATCGCATAGATAGAGCAAATTGGTTTATTGATGACAACTTCATTAAATTTTTAAGAGTAATAACTTTTTTTCCATTCCTATCTTTAATGCCGCTAATCTCCTTCTGAAAATCTTTATTGAGTTATTTTTGGATTTTTGATCTATCTCAGTAGAAGTTAATAATATTAGATGGTTTGTCCTTTTTTCAGTTGCATGCACTTTTCACAATTGCAGTTAAACTGTTCCGTGGCTGCATATTCATAAAAAGCATCATGGAACCCAATTTATTTGGAAATATATTTCCATTATCTATAGAATTGTTAACTGCGGTAAATAAAATTAAAAAATTATTCAACCAAAAAAGAGTGATACTCAATAATTTTTGATTTAATTTTGTTGGCTTCAAAAACACTAAAGTGCTCAGGTTTCAATTCGATTTTAGGAAAAATGGCTTCTTTATATTGACTCATCAGATAGACCTGAATCTTTAAAATCTCATTCATCGAAAGAAGGATTAATTGAGAAATGTTTGAAGGAGGAACTATTTGAAAGCGAATTGAAAACAGTGGCTCATTCTTTGGCTTCACTGTTCCTTATACAATAATCTTCATCTTTGGATTATAGAGAACATTGCTTGAATTATCTTAATACCAGCTTGACATTTTTAATTTTGCTTGGCCTTTTTTTTTACATTCACGATGATTAAATCTTGTCCATTTTTATTGCTATTTTTTTCTCAACTGCTATAATATACTCTCTATTTACTGATAAAAGTTGGAAGCGTCAGCCTATGAATGAAATGCAAGATGAACAGACTCGTGTGTTCCACATACAAAGACGATATTTTTATAATGTTTTAAGTTTGTCTTTTTAACAGCATAGCTTGTTTGATTTAAATTGAGTCTTTTGTAAATTTTATCCATATTTTCATTCTCATCTTTTTTCACTAAAAGTAGCATGTCGTTAAAAGCATAAATATGACATTTAAAATCAATACAAGTGCAGATAAACTCCTTGAAAAACTCCCTCCCCATTCTATCAGAAATGATGCCTCCATATTTGGTTTATAGTTTAATCATAGTTTCTGCTCTTATTTGCTTATCCATAGATTTATTATTCAGTTCATTTACATCTTCATACTTTTCAATGGTCCGCCCAACCCTGGCATAATCATTATGACAGTGTGGAAGTGCTTTATAATATTATCTTAAAAGAAGTTGATACTTTGGAGGGCGTTGAACTGGTTTTATGGTGTACGACTCTAAGTCTAAACTTAATTTGCTGAATATTTTTTAAGATTCAGGGTTCTCCTTGATCACCTTCAAAATCTATAAAGCTTTCATGAAATTGTTACAGTATTAGCGATAGATCATGAAGAATTTATGAAAGTACATGAGTTTGTCTCCAATCATAGTCGTATGAGGATTCCATGTGGTAATAAAATTATCAATGCACTGATACAAGCTATGACTGAGATCAATCATTGCTTTGATGTTTGTGAATATGATTTTGCCTTACTCCTCTGTGATAAGTTTGGCTTCCAATAAAGGTTCTTGGATATCTTTTTCTATAGTTTTTAAATCTTCAATATAAGTTTGCTCAGTCTTCAACCACTCATGTAGGATCAGTTATCGTTGCTTAGATTTTTGTAGTTATTTTCTCCATTTTTTTAAGCATTGTCCATTTGAGAGTATGATTTGAAGTTTCTTGATGGTATTATTTTCCTCCATAGACCAAGATTAATTTTGATTGGGATTCATTGAGGATAAAGTGTTTAATCAATATAAAATAAAAATCACTTAAAGAGAAAGATAACAATTAGATACATATTCAATCATTTCATTAATTCGATCGATAAAAAGTATAAAAAGATATATTAAATTAGGAACATTCATCATTTGCTGTCAGAATTAGTTTTATTCAGAAACAATATCAAATTCATAAAATATAATTAGATTTTATTTTACTATTAAGAGCAGTCAGAACTTACATGAAGGATATTGAATTCATTTATATCTTTATGAACTTGTTGCATTTGCGCTTGAGTTTGTTTAATGTATTTAAAAAAACAAATTGTGGGGCCTTAAGACTCTCATATATCCTGATGATTAATGAAAAGCATTTGACGTTATGTTTTTTCTTTCTTTGATAAGCAAAAGTTAAAAAAGTAAATATTGAATATATATCTCATATCTTGAGATTATAATATTTAAGTTAATAAATGACAAAATTTTATTGAGTCATTACATAGGAATTGTTTCTTTATCATGCTCATTTTAAGAAAGAAGACTTTCAACGATTCTCTTTCTCTTTATATATTTTATTATTAATATGCCTGACACAATAAGCGAAATTCCTCCTCCAATCGATAAACCGATTATCAGTCCATTTGAGCTCGAAGGTTCGTTTGATTCTATCTTTTAGCATTGCTTGGCGTCATTCAGCTGCCAACCCTCATTACATACTTAGCACTCTGTGTAATTTGAACACTATTTGCAATTGTCGATGCAGTAACTTTGACAGTGATGGTTGACATTAACATAATAATTTGCTTCACAAGTTAAACAGACATCGCCACTCGAGCACTAATTGCAATGGCTGATGACATTCAAACATACTTAGCATTTGTAGGAATCATTTAAAAAATAGGAAATATTTTTGCATTTAAGACACTTTGAGCCACTTGAGCATTCTTCACAATTCTGAATTGCTTTCTAACATTTTTAGCAGTAATATTAATGTAAAAAATAACTTTGATTTTGGCATTTTGTGCAAACACCTAAGCTTTCACATTCTTGGCAATATCGCATGGAGGGTGAACAAGGAACGCATTCCATTTGGTTATTTAAAAAATATTCTTTAGAAATGCATTGATTACAAAATCCTTTTTCCGTGCAACGCGCACAAGCTGCATCAAACAAGAGGCAGAGATGACAAAATCCAAAATATAGAAAATATCTATCGTCCAAACATTTGGTACAGGCATAAGTATCAACTTTGATTTATTGTTAGCATAAAAAGCATCCTTCATTGTAGTGGTCGCAAGGCGTGCACACTGAGATATTTGATTGAACCTCAGGGTAATATTATTTATTGCTGCACTAGGTACAATAATTAAGAGAAGAGCACTTGCCACATTGAGGATCAAAACTTTAGCAGAATTCGCATACCCCATCTGTTGTCAAATATTTATCAAAAAAGCATTTCGTACAATGAATAGATGAGGTGCAATTTAGGCAATTGGGAATAGTATTGAAACATTATATACACTTTCCTTCTTACAAATAAAAAGAACTGACGCAGCTAATACATTTGCTGGCAGTACATTAACTGCATTAGTAAAACTGTTTAGAGCATCGTATACACGTATTATTTAGTAGGAAATGAGTACTAATACAAGAATTACAAACTGAATGACTACAGTCAGCACAGTTAGAAATTTAGCAAGGAGAGCAGGATTTGTTGTCGTTTAAATAAAAGCCCTTTTCACAGAACTAACATTCAAAATATTAAGCTTAAAATGAACATACTGCACATCCTGTTTGAGTTTAATTACAAAATTTGCAGTGACCATCGTTTTTGTAGGTATTTTACACGCATTTCTGACAGGAAAGAAACGAACAAGTGATACAGAGATTAAACTTTGCCTAACAGCTATAACAATGCTGTTTTGATTCTTACAAATAAAATCCATCTGAACATTTTTGGCATTTAATTTAAGTAAGGCAATCCAAACATCCTTTCTGTATCTCAGAACATGAAAGACACTTGCCATGAGAAGGAAAGTATTGCTTATCGCATTTTGTACAATTGTCTAATGATCCCAAACAAGTTAAACAATTTTTTCCTTTGCAAGAAATACACTATCCCTGATTAAGGTAATACTCTTCGGACGAGCACTTAGTACACCTACCGTTAACATTGCATCCTTAGCAATAAGCTAAATTGGAGCATTTTAAACATTGATTTATACTTGTATCGAAGTAATAGTTTCGAAGGCATTTATTGCAAGAATTTTCATTTAAACAGATCAAGCAGTCCTCTGGACAAGCTTTACATATTTTCTAATTTTATTGCACCTAAAAGATGTAGTATTTGCTGGTGCATATTAGGCAATTAAATCTATCAGCACATTGCAGACAATTACTTGAACATGGTTTGCATAAAGTATGATCCAAGTAATATTCTTAGAAGCAAGTTAAGCATATTGTAGTGTTTTCACACTTTTTGCAGCCATCCATATTGCAATAGCTGCAAAATCCTTTGTTTAAGAAATATTCATCTTGACAGCTGAGGCAAGTGCTATTATTACTGCAGCTAAGGCATTGTTGGATTACTGTACTACATAACAGGCAATAATTTTATCCTGATTTATATGAATTATTGTCACAAAGATCGCAATGAATCTCAGATTGTAATTTTACGCAATTTTCACAATTTTAGATTATTAAGTGGCATAATTTGCATTGATTGTTTTTGAACCAATAATTTTGCTAGCAGACACAGTTATTTAGAACGGGTTTTGACACAAAATGTTGAGATAAATCACACAACAAACAGACTGTAGAATTAAAACATATCTTGCATCCAATTGTTGTGCACTTATGTACTGAGGTGTAAGTTGATAATTGACTTTGAGTATATTCAATAACGAAGTTGATGACGATAAGTATTCTAATGATATTGCGCATATATTAAGAATGATTCCTGATTGTAAATAATTTAATTATGATTTCTGAAGGCTAATAAATAAGAAATTATATGACTTTTAACTTTAATAATCAACCAATCAACATAATTAGCAACTCAATACTATCATATGCTTACTCTTTAATAATGATAAAGCCATAATTATTGATATTTATTATGATAAAGAAAGAACCACCAACCCTAGATCAAATAATTCCACGTTCATATTTAAGAGATGAATTCAAAGATATAGTTACAAAAATTAAATATTAGCATTATTTTTTAGTTTTTCGTATTGATATTTCATATATGCTTGAAGAAAAAAATATTTTCCATAGATGATCCCTGATAAAACATAGAAATATGAAATATATTTATCAAGGAATAGTTAATTTGACTTGAATTACAATTTCATATTCTTGAGTCATTTTAGAGTATTTAGTCATAAGATATTATGATGAGTTAAACTTGCTAAGTCTGACTTAGATGAGCAAGTTTTGCCATAACAATTTAACTTAGCATGCTTCTCGAGAGAGAAATCAAGACTTTCGTCAAAAATAACTATATTCCTATGGTTCTCAAACAAATTCCTCCCAACTTTGATGGATCCATCGGACAGCTCTCAATTTCAATGAGGCTTGACCTTACAAAAACTCTAAGACAAAACAATGAAATTGGAATATTCATCATTGGTAACTACCCTCGCTTCACTTAACTTGTTTAGGAGTCTATCCTCGAAGTCATGTAAGACAGTAAAATTTGCCTACCTGAATTCGGAACCAATATTAGCTATACAATCAATAATTGTCCCTTACCTCGACATAACCTTGAATCAATTGAATTTCTCTCTGCTGCTTTTGAGCAGTAAAATGGAGTGATGATATTTTTAAAGGATGTCCATATTTTACAGATAGGCCAACCATAGCTATATCTTTTTAGTTGGGTCTAAATATGGGCTAGTTTTTGTAACTGCACTGGAGAAAAGAAAATGATTAAAAAAAAGCAAACTCTCCTTGATATTGTGAAAAATAAAAATCAAAACTTGAAGGAGGTAGTTATAAAAGAAGTTCCCAGATGCAGCCATTGCGCTTCTAAGCTGACAAATATTGGAGTTCAAAATAAAATCTTTAATAATTGCCAAAAGATGAAAGTTTCTGTCAATATGAAGGGTGACAACATCAAGGAAGAGGTGTTTCAACGTGGCGAACTTTAAATATTTATTGATTAAAGTAACACATCTAAACTTAAAGAGGGGGACATCATCGATATCTGTGGATACTATTCTGTAGAACCGAGGATTATTAAAATTTTTGGAGATCAGATAATTGTGAAGAGTGAAAGCGGGCTATTTTTGGTTTGCTACTTTCCCTCCAGCACATTCACGAGCAATAACAATTTATTCTTCAGCCGACTAACAAACCTTAGCTGCTAATACATAAAATGTGATGATCCAAGAGACTAAGAAACAACATGCTACAACTACAAGAATCTTTTAAAGACAGTGAACTCGATCAAGTTTCCTTATTTAAATGAAAATAATTTCTCCACTCTTAAGCTTGTTATAATCAACTGCCTTTTTAACCAACTCCATCGCTTACCGATCCACATCATGATAATCACTGACTAAGTTTCACTTCTGGAAAAATCTGTCCGTTTGAGCGGAGTAGTTATAAAAAAATGGCCAAGCCTTTATGACAATCACTCTCTCCTTATATTCCTCAGTTCTTGCCATAACTGCATTTTGATGGTGACGAATCCAACCAAAAAAGATTTTGAATATATAAACAGTATTCTCCATCAAAAAATGCTCAACAAAGTAAATTTCACCTTTTGGATAATTACAGAACCAAACAAAGACCTGCGAAGTGAGCAGGCTATCTAAAAAATTAACGTGGTAATGGATTTATCTCTTTAAAAGAACGAGTATATCTGTAAAAATGTTTATGATGATATGATTGATTAAAAACTAGAGAGTTTTATCCACTAATGTGATAATATTGAGGTTACTATCCCAAAAGGAACTTAAAGACCAAAAACTCAACCTTTCCAACATATTGAAGAAGTGTTTGAGGGAATCGAGTGCAGTGAGGAAGAAAGAATGAAGGAACATGATTTAGCTCAGCGAATCTTGGAAAAATATTTTTTGAGAGCGAGAGAATATAAACATATTAGCCCCAATTCATTGGAGAATATTAAAGCTCTCACGGAAGGATTTAGCTATTTTCGAAGTTTTATGAGGGAAAAAGGGAAGATCAGTGAGAAAAAGCCATTTATCAACATTCTCGATGCAATTTTGGCAATTTTCATTGAGGAAGAAACAAGTCGTAACAAATATAGCTCAAGCAATACCTTATTCTCCAATTAAATCTCAAAGTTAATGCTCAATGAGGGTGACTGTGAATTATCTTTTTGGGACTATGAGGTGGACGAAAACTCCGAAATCGGTGAGGCTAAGAGATACCTAAAAAAGGAAGATATGTTCAAGCGTATCGTTGGCAAACTCATGACTCTTCTTTACAGCAATGAAATTTCATGATATGAGTTCATTATGATTCTCACCATTATTATGAAAATTATCATTATTTTTTTCTAAGTTCTTGAAGTAAATATACAAATGAAATAATTAATAATTAATTAGATATATAATTTGTTATGGTAAAATCAACTCCACTTCTCCGCAAGAGAATCGTCAAGAAAAGAACTCTTAAATTCACACGTTTCCAGTCTGATTTGTACGGAGGTCGATTGGCTGAAAGCTGGAGAAGACCCAGAGGTACCTTTCATCATAAACTTAGGCATTGATAACAGAATGAGAAGAAGATTTAGAGGCAATAAAAAAATGCCCAAAATCGGCTATGGATCAGACAATGCCACCAAATTTTTCCTCCCCAATGGACTCAAGAAATTTGTGGTTCACAACGTCAAGGATCTCGATGTTTTGCTTATGAATAATCGTACATTCTGTGCTGAAATTGCTCACAACGTTAGCTCAAGAGTAGATATTGTCTTATATTAGAAACGCGCTCTCATTGTCAAGCGAGCCCAGCAAATCAGAGTTAAGTTAACCAACTCTCGCGGAAAAGTTAGAACTGAAGAAAAGAAACAAGAAGCATGATCATCAGCAAACTTATTTAACATTAATTTCCTCGATTATTATTATCAAATATCAGTTTTTCATCATGACTTCCACAACTATCTTATAATCTCATAATTTATATTGATTTTATTTTATTCCTACTTTTTGAAAATGGACTTTAAAACTTCAATCTTACTTATCGGTGGATGATTATCATATAAATATTGAAGTTAGATTGATATATGATAATCAAAGATGAATTAAATCACAAATCAGAATATGTTCTTCATGAGTTGGATCAATCCATTTTCATCCATCAAATATTCTTACTCTAAATACGCATCCAATTAATCGCAAATCTAAATTTGTTCTTTTAGTAGCCATTAATAGAATTAGCCACTGAAGCGCATATTACTTTCTGGAGATTTTGATTTTTCAGAAGTGAATTGCATTTTCCTTAGTTTTATCTCCTTTTTCTCTGCAATTTTTATTTGCATTTGCTTCAAAATGCTCTTTAATAATCCTATCATTTCCTTGGGGAGGTGACTATCAAATCTTTATCCTCTGACTCCTCTCGCTTTTGTAAAATAGGTACAATAAAATGATAGTAGTAATTTTTTCAATGCACTTTTGATGTAAATTTATTTGTTTTTGATGTTTAATTTGATACTTAGATTACCATTGCGCTCCACTACTATTTATTTTTGACTTTACTCACGTTGAACATAGTCTTCAATTTAAGGATAAAATCCTCTGATGATGAATAGTTTTTTAAAGATGTCTTTTTCATTTTAAACACTGAAGATATTTGCTATCTTCAAGTCGAGAATTATTCCAGATTATTCTTAATTTTACTCACAACATATTCCATAGTTGATGAACAGGTTCAAATTGCTGATACTTCCATAACGAATGGTTAACTCTTAACCAACTTGGATTTATCGTGAAGACATAAGATAGAAACAGTCCTAATCTTCGTTATACCCCCACTCGCAGTTTGGGTCTTCGGAGTGATTGAGCAAGTCGATATAGGGTGATAAAAACGACATCTATTTATAGGTTTTGTATTTATGCTACTGCTGCAAGTGGACTGAAAATGTGCGAGTAGAAATAACGTTGTAGCACCAGCATATATTATCCAACCTGAAAAGCGAAGAAATTAGCCTATTAAATTCAGACCCCTTTTTTTCCCCATATTCCTTGATATAGAATTTTTTGAGTTTATTAAAGTCGATCATTTTCTTTAAGTTTTTATATAATTCTTGGATTGAGCTTCTTTTTGATGTACAACGTGATTACAATTCATGATCACCTTAAAAGAATTTCAGATTGCATTACATATAAGGCATTGAGCTATAATCTTTGGGCATTAGATCTAAGTATTGGTCCCAAATTTATTATACCAGCATTTTTTATGAAGAGTAATCTTTGTATTCCTTGCTAATCTCTTTTTGAAGCCTTTCTGACTAAATTGATTTTATCTTGAATCCACTCTCCTGCGAGTACTTTGATTTCTTTGGTGTCGATGTGATATCGTTACAACATTTTCTATATTTCTTTCTTTTCTCCAGATTCCAAGTTTTTTTTATGAAATATTTTTAAAATATATACAAAATTTTGATAGCCATTTGTGAAAGACAGTCCTCACTATCATTTATTTATTCTTCACTTTTGTGATTCATCTCTTGAAAAAGAAATCTTACAATATCACAAGTTCTCGATTTTTTTTCATCAATCAGCAGATCAATACTGACATTTATAATATTTTCTTCTTTTTTTCGAAGCTTATTACTGACGAGGCTTCGCTTGCTCCCTTAGTATTTGAAATATTAATTCAACTGAAATAAATTCTCATTATCTTTCAGATTGAGTTTTTCATACTTCCGCAGTCTTATTCTCAAGTTGTAAAGCTTGGTATTTTACATAATGCTTCGCTGATACTAATGTTTGTTATTGGTATATTATCCATTTTTACTATTATATTTCAATTCTTCCATTAATTCGTGTGTAAGAGAATAGTTCATGTCTTCAAACTTAGCATCTTAACGAACTATTTAGCTTTCTTCCTACTCAATATCTTCGCAAAGAATGTCCTCCTAAGTTTCATACGACTATGAAATCGTCTGCGGTGAGTTGAAAGTGTATTAAATTTCTTCTTGTTGACGGCTTTTCTATTCTTGGAGTTGAGATTGTAGGAATTGTAAATACAGCTGATAATCTCGTTCACTCTTGTTTTTTCGATACCTGCAATAACTTCCAGATGGTATTTTTCTACTGGATCTATTTCCTCTAATCATTTGATTTTGCAAGTCGACTCAGAATTCATATGAAACGCATAGATATACAAATGTATAAATCGTAAGGCGGACACTCGACGATATTGATTAGCAACTGTCATATTTCTTGCATTCACAGAAATTATATTCGTAGGGAAATGTTTTATTTATATTAATTCAAAATAATCTTTGTTTTTGTTATTTAAATGATTTTGGAAAAGTCAGCTGTTATTTCTTTAAGAAATAGATATATGACCAGAATAAAATGCTATTTAAAGTAAAATCATCAAACACCGATTTGAGTTTTGGTTTAAGGCGAGTATTTCTTTTTGAATTTGAGTCAAATCAAGACTCAATGATAAAAGTATACTACGAGCTCCATATTCAAACAAATTATAAGCTTTTGATTTATGATTATACTGATGATGATTAGTATAATTATAATTATATCTTGTTTTTAAAATTTATTTATAGTGATTGATAAACTATGAATTTGTTTTGATGAATGCAACAATAAACAAGCTGAAAAATATAACAAAAAACTTAATTATATAAACACAACGACAATTTTGTCAAATATCTATGAATGTACTTTTCTTGGAGGAAAAATACTCCAGCATCTCTATTATTATTTATAAGATTAGTCAAATATGCAAGAATTAATTTATTAATATTACTTGGACAAGAATAAATCAATCCATTATAAATAACTCTAAAAATTTCTCCTGAAACAAGGAATCAGAACGAGAATAATGAGCATAAATATTGACTATAAGGTAAGAGTAAACCACATTTTCATCTAACTAAAAGTTATAATGAAAGACAGCTTTATTTTGACGAACAAAAGAGCAACAAAAGTTTCTTTATTTTGGAACAAGAACTTTTAATAAATAATTAAGATCAAATGAAGCCGATTCTTAAAATATTGATTGCGAAGGTCAAATTTTTTTTTTTTAATGATGATAGATGCTTTTTTATTATTAGTTATCTTTTACTCTTCTTTGGAATTATTAATCTGACGTGGTAATAATTTGATCATAATACTTATTATTGCATAAAATGGATAAATCAGACTAAAAGTTGGAGTCACTCTTTCGCTCAACTGTAATTGTTGAGCCCAACTTTAAATGTGACGGGCAGCATGTAATGGACAAGCTCTGTCTTAGAACTGAGTGCAAAGAAGATGCTATTTTTTGTCATGATAAAAAGTGTGATCAATCTTTCAGAAAGCACAAATATTGTTCTCATATTGATTTGTCTGCGATCACCGATATGATATCAACCCAAAGATAAGTTCAAAAATAGCTGTTATTGAGAATTTTTGATATTGAAAATAAGTTGATTGAACAGCTTAATACTAAAAGAAAGGACATTATTCAAAAAATGGGAACTTTTGATCTATAATAGGTTGATTCAAATATCATTGAACAAATTTATTCCAAAAATAACTTTAAAGGTATTAAAGGAAAATAGGCAAAATAACTTTATGAGAATTTAATGAATTGCGAAAAGGAAAACAATTAAAAGATGGAAGAATTAATTGAAAAATACGAAAAATAAGCAAAGACAATAATGGTCATGATGAGTAATCTGAGAGAAAATATATTTTAAGAATTTTTACATGGCAAATAAAAGATTGACTCCAAGATTATACTTAGAAGAGAACCTGATTTTAAAGATCAGCTCACATTTATCAGTTAATCTTTCGGAAAACCAGTAAAATTTTAGCTCCTTTTTAGGGGATCTGAAAATTAATTTAGTATTGCAAAATTCCATGAAAAATGCGATAATATCGAACATACTTTTTCTATTATCCGTAATGAATTCGGAAAGACTATTGGGGGATATACTCCATTAAAATGGTCAAAGAGTGGAAACTGGACAAATGACACAACAGGGAGCTCTTTTCTTTTATCATTTGATCTCAAGCAGAAAATGAAATTGACTAATCCTCAATACGCAATTTATTGCAACGCAAGCTACGGATTAACATTTGGGGGAGGGCATGATATTTACATTGGTGATAAATGCCATTAAAATCAAAGCAGTTACACTAATTTTCCCCATTCTTATAACTATTCGTCTAAACCATACACTGCTAATCAGCAAAGTTATACTGCCTTTAGCGGGGCTACTGCCAACTACAATTTCCGAGTAACTGAGTATGAAGTGTTTAAAGTTGTCTATGAATGATTATCTAAATTGAGATTATCTAAGATGATCTTTAAAATATTTTTGATCAATATCTAAGTATAATAATTAAATCTCAGTAAATAATATATTATTAGTAATCCAATAATTTGCCGAAAGCCCTTCCATCTATTTTTTGTTTATGTGAGGATTCAGATAAATGAGTGTGATAAATCTTCTTATTGCTTATTTCAATTTAAATAAACTGATCAAATTTAAAGTAAATATTATTAAGTTGAATATGATATTTTAATTTCTTTAGAGTGATAATTATTGATATTTTAAATATTTTAATTTTATATAATTAACAATCATTTAGAAAAGCGAAACTTTTGAAGGAATTCATAGCGTGATTACTTTGCCACATCCATTGACATTTTTAAATCTTCCCTTCCTTACAAACTTACCAATTGATTTATTCCAAAACGAGGAGGTTTTTGGGGTCTCTCGATGCATTCGAATTTTGATTAAATATTCTTCAATCTAAATTTAAGAAGGTGTACCTTTATTGTTTGAAAATTTATTTTTTGTTATGGCGAGTCGAAAAGATATGAGCTCGATTTAAACTGTTGATTGGAGGAAAAAACACATTCGGTCTATCAACTTTTTTTGTTTTAGAAATTGTTACATTATTCACGCTGTATTTTTGATTTATATCTTTTATAGAGGATGGATTATCTTCAGCAAATTATTCAGTTTTGCCCTCAATTTTATTTTAAATTTATTTCAGTTACTTTTATGATAAATCCTGTTCCTCTGGCTCAGAGTCACTCTTCCCCTCAGAAATTTAATCATCTGACGCTTTATTTTAAGGTATATCATCCTGCTCATCCTATTCTTTCGTCTTTTTAATTGGAAATATTTTTGGACGATTTCTTTCCTCTAATTTCAGCATATATAGCCCTTTGCACAAAAATACTCCCATCTCCTTCCATTTTTTGGCAGTAAATGGTACCTCAACATGCTTGACCCAATCGTAGTAAAATCCATTGGATGATTCCATCGTATAAGTGAAAGGAACATTAACGACTCTGTTCAATACAGCTCTTCCAGTTGTCGTTTTCTCGCTCGTAATTCTAAAAATGCAAGAATAGAATCTAAAATATGAGGTGATATTTCCCAGCAACCTTGGTAACTCTCTACTATTTTAATAGTTTGACTGTTGGATATTGTAATCAGGTCCATACATAAATACATTTTTCTTTACTGAGTGACCATGTAAGTCAATATACAAGCAAAAGCGTTTTTTATGCTTCTCTTTTAATTATTTAGCAAATTAAAGCAGATAAAAGGTTTATGGAAAGGCATATTTCCTTGATTGATCGAAAGTTCGATTTAGGTCTTTCCCAAAAAAGCTGGTTCGATAGTTTCCCGCTGTGACACCATCTGGATTTATCATGGGTATAAAATAAATGATGTAATTCCTTCTGATTTATTTTGCTATAGTATCTTTACTCGTGAGGTATTATAAAGCTCCTTCTGCAACAAAAGAAGAGTTTGATTCTCCTGGATGGATTCGTCCGGTAATAAGGACTACTTTTTTATTATACTCCTATTCACTTTAATTTGTAATAGATAGAATTGGTATAGGAAGCCCACTCAGTGATTTCATCGAAGGTAATATTTTGGCATGAGAAAGAGTAGATAAGAACTTAACAAGTCTAGTGTAAGTATAGGGAATGCAATATGCGAACTGTACGGTATCATTAACCAAAGCAAAGTCATACTAAAACGACATCGTAAAAAATGTGCTTAATCTTCACTTAATTAGCAATATATTTACATATTTTAGAAGTTATATTCTTCCTCTTCATACAAAAAAGTATATCTAAGTCTTGATTGCTAGTATCTTACATTTTTGCCATCTTGCTGCCACTCCCTATCTTGCAATTTGGACCAAACATATGGTTTTAATCCCTAATTAATTTTACAAATACTCTTTGATAGAGAGATTTTTCTCTTCGGAAATTACAAATGTTGAATTTTATAGTTCCGATAAAATCTCCATTCTAGACTGTGAAATTATACCAATTTGTATGGCCTCGAGTATTTGTATCAACCCTCATAAATAAATCGAATTAATCGGTTGATGTTTGAACGGCAACATCCAAATTTCCACCCTAAAAATCTGAATTGAACTTTAAAAAGCAGTCCATAGCTTTTGCATTTTGAGGAAGTCCATTTCTAGCTGAAAATAGTTGATCTAATTTCTTATCTACAGGGTAAGGATTATCATAATGCCGATCTTCATGTAAGATATAAGAATTGTTTTTTCTTGGACCTTCGTATCTCAAAACATACCTAAATAGATGAGCAGTTATTTATATTTTTTCTTATTTTTATAGAGTTCCTTAACTATCTCATCCACTACACAATGATCATAATTGATTGAAAAAACGTTATTAGGATTGGTTCTACAATTTTTTTTTGGTTTCCATCCGTTCGCCATATCTGGTTCCAGAGAATAAGAGCGTTTCGGTAATTATAGAGGAGGATCTATATACCTCTTCTTCTCGTTTTCTTCCGAACCTTGCAGAATAATTTATAAATCCTTGTAAGTTTTTGAATATTTAATTTATTCCTCTTAGTCTTCGCTGTTGAATCTTTCGATCAATGTCTCACTGATCATTTTAATAAAAATAATGAAAAATTATATAACTAAATTTATTCAAGCACCTGATGACTCGATAAACCACATTGAAAAATTAATTTCATTTATAGTTTCCCCTAATTTTATATTGTTTCAAAATATTTATTTGCAATAAATAATTTAATCATTTTGTAATGTTCTATTTGCACGCCTGCATGAATTAACTCACTTCAGTGAGAGTGCTCCAAAAGCAAAGCCAATATTGTACCACCTCCACTGATACTACAACTGCAATAGCTAATTTAGTTTATTAGTACCATCGAAGAACAGAGAAACATATTCTTATCCCCAAAGTTTACCCTATGAACTACTAAGTATCTTCATTACAATTATAGAAAAGGTAGCAACGTTGATATAACTACAAAGTCTGTATAGCTAAATAGACTGAATGTTACCCATAATGATGATCTATCGTATTCTGGATCTTTTCGATGATAAATCTATTGGACAACTGCTATAGAAGAACTTAGATCGTCAAAAGAAGATCCAATGACTAAAATAAGAAAAGGATTGAAGGTGTATTTATGCAGCCAATTAATAATTGCTCCACAACAACAGTAGCATGCAGTTGTTAAGTGGGCACAACAGGATTTTTCTTCATTTTCTCTTACTGTGGCACCTTGTGGCTATATTATGGAGTTTATACTTTGATGAGTAAAATAAGGTGAAGAGGTACCCAAAAGACAGTTTGTAAGAAAGCCAATTCATATAAGTTGAGAACATTCTTCCATGTGATTTTGGTACAAGAAATTGGTTTATTGTTACATACTAAATATGCATTTTTCACAACTATCAAAGAATCTACTTTAATTATAAGTTTTACATATATTAAAGATGATATTTGACAGAAATAGCCATTGAAAAGCAAGCACTACATATTTCCACCAAGTCTTTTGTACTGTGTAATAAATATGAGACTGTTCTTTGATTATCGGATCAGATGATATGAAACATAAGTATTCAGCAAGAATAAAAATGAGAAGTAATCCATTGAGAATACTAAAAATGAGGATATCAACTATAAATTTAAACATTCTCTTTGCTGATGACTCCTATCCTTCTTTTATTTTTTACATTATTTTTTATGTAAAACCAATTGATTCTTCTAATTTTTTTGTTCCAAAAATAACACTTACTATCAGAACTACTACGACAGCAGCTATTAAAATTTGATATATTTGGCGATTTTCTATGACTTGGCTTGTAAAGACAAAATCACTATAAAGCACTAACATAGCAAAAGCTAATATTATTGTTAAATAGTAGTTTAGCCTAAGAAAAAGGCAGTAGAAAAATACAAAACAAATAAATCCTATGATAAAACTAGCTATGATTAGAGTGAAAATACTACTGAATTTACTTAAAAGAGTTTATTTGTAATTGAGCTACTCATTTAGTCCCATTGAATTTATTATTTTTTATTTGCTTTAAGACCAACAAATGTTACCTAATCTTGTATTTGGATGCTAACTATAGGAGGAAAAGATAGTTTTACTGTTAGAATCGGTAATCATGTAATCATTGAATTCATTAGGGCATTAGTTTACGCATCTGTAGTTAACGTCAGGGCCGTTAAAATCGATATAAAGGTATGGAAAATTTAGTGGAAAGTCAATATTGCATATTTTTCCTGAAGAGTCTGCTGGAAAATTGAGTATAAGCATATTTTCGATATTTTTGTTAATGAGGCAGTATCCTATGCATGATAAGATCATCATATTAGCTGCAATGAAAAGGATCCATTGGCAAGTAACATTCGATTTACTTTTATTCTGCGTTTATTTTGGTAAGGGATCATTGTCATCATTGTCTAAGGAATCCATATATATCCGTTAATATTGATTAATATAAAATATAAAATTATTTATAGGCTTTCTTTTTATACTTTCTTCATTCTTCTATTCTTATTATTCTTTTTTCGATTAAAGGCAGATACAATAATCCTGAAATTTTGTATGAATTATAATAGATATGCAAATGTTATCTTATATAAAATTTATATCAATATTCCTTGGACGATTAGTATTTGTATAATATTAGTGAAGGGACAATGGCCAAGTATGTCAACAATATCATAACTGTATTCGGTTTGGCTAATGGTATGATTGGAGGTACAATTCTTGTCCTGCCTATTCTCGGAATTACAACTGGCTACATCATTTCACCACTCTTAATTATAGTGATGGGCTTTATTTCATTATACACTGCATATTTAGTGGTTGTTCATCTTGGAAAAGAGAAAAACATCAAAGAATCCATTCTTGCTCATTTCCATCAAGACTATAGATACATGGTAGGCTATGGTATTATTATTTGGATTAACTAAATAACAGGTTTGTCTCTCTATTTTAAATTAATCTGTCTTCAAGTAGAGGGGCTAATTGGGTATTTATCTTCTTCTATTGAATTTGCAGTAACATTATTTCTTGTATTTTAAATATTAATCCTCAGAAAATATTAAATTGCAGAAGAAACTATGGCTTTTGGAATTATCAGCATTCTCACTTATTTAATATTTTTGATTTGGGCACAACTTTCAGCTCCCAAGGGAGAAAATTAAATTCCAGCATTAGGGAATCCTTATAGTTTAACTTCAGCTTTGCTGATGGCATTTA
>Ga0302191_10000559_pt1 | contig 23919 bp, 8 predicted proteins | sample II_Bog_E3_1_FD_198775 | JGI IMG/M metagenome (GOLD analysis project Ga0302191, IMG submission 198775) | Peat permafrost microbial communities from Stordalen Mire near Abisko, Sweden - II_Bog_E3_1 | ecosystem: Environmental > Terrestrial > Soil > Wetlands > Peat | place: Sweden: Abisko, Stordalen...
GTAGTGAAAGAATATCTTTTAAGTTTAACAATATTAAATAGATTTTTTTCTCAGTTTATGCTCTCATTTCAAGTGAGTTCCAATGTATTTATAATTTAACAAAAATAACATTTAAAGATTATCAGAAATCATTAGATTATAATCTAATTGACTCCTTTTTATATTCTTTAATTCAAAGACAAAATTCATCTGTCTATATTAATAAAAGAATACAAATGGGAGTCCTTACCTGGATCGCAATCACCATTCTCGGAGCAATTGGCTTCGCCGTCACCGGGCCTGTCGCTGGATCAATAGCAGCCATTGTACAATCAACATGTTATGGCGGAGCTGTCGCATCTGGCTCCATCTTCGCAACCTTACAAAGCATTGCTATGGTTGCACCCACACCTTGATTTATATTGGTTGTATTTTGGGGAATTTTCGTCAAAAAATATTGATCAAACATAATAAAACATGAATGCCAACATTTTAGTATTAACATTCTTAAAATAGGATATTGGATAAGTTTTAAAAATTCATCTAAAGTATTTAATCAGCAGCATTTGGATTTTTAATGTACAAATTCAAATATTTAAATTCTTTGAATTTTATACAGTCTTTCAGGCATTCACCTAAAACGAGTAAAATCGTTATTTATTTCCAAATTTATTAAACTTTAGGTCTAATTTAATTGCACTGAGTGATTAGACTTGTTTTTAATGGATTTTTTTAATTTTTAAATGTACATCTTTTCATTTGCAAAAATGTATTAAGATTAAAAAGCAATCAAATGAACATTCACCTCGCATTTAAATATCTCTCAGCTCATAAAGTTGTAATTTCCATTTTTCAATCAGGAAAGTACTCTATTTTTTTATGCCATCAGAAACCAACAGATTTTACTTGATTGACTCCTTTTTATATGCTTTAATTCCAAGCCAATCTCAACGTGTATAATAAAAAAAAATTATGGGATTCTTGACCTACTTCATCCTTGGAGCCATTGGTTTTGCTGCTACTGGGCCTGTAGCTGGATCAATAGCGGCTGGTGTACAATCAGCGGTTTATGGTGGAGCTGTCCAATCTGGCTCAATCTTCGCAATTTTACAAAGCATTGCCATGCTTGCACCTACACCTTGATTTATATCAGATTTATTTTGGGGAATATATCTCATCAATAAAATATTCTTTATGTATTGCTCTCTAATATTATTTTACCTTTATGATAAAAACAACTGCATACTAATTAGAAATTAATATTAAAATTATTCCAATAGTTTCTCTAACACAGAATCTTAAATTCACCTAAAATATAATTAAAAATATAACATAAACAATCAACTTTAATAAAAATTATTATTTTTATTAAATTTGAGTTGCAAATCAAATGATGCCAGAAGCTGAAGATGATTTCATGGATATCAGAAAGAGTAACAGAAAAATGATTCAGTTATACTGGTCGGTGATGCAGGTACAGGCAAATCTAATATTGTGTACTGTTATACCAAGGAAAAAGCTCCCAATAACATCATGCCCACAGTAGCAGTCGAGTTCACATCTAAGTTGGTCAAGTTAGACAATGGAACAACCCTCAAAGCTCAGATATGGGATACAGCTGGACAGTAAAACTATAGATCTTTAACTATGAAGTAAGTTTAAATGTATTCAGCTACTATCATAAAGTGATCGGAGCTCTCATTGTTTTTGATGTATCTAGGCGTTCTACTTATGAGCATATTCCTCAATGGCTGTAATCTTTACGTGAAAAAGCTGATGTTAGAGTTCAAATAGGATTGGTGGGTCATAAGATAGATATAGGACGACGTGAGGTAAGCAAGGAATAAGCTGAATTATACGCAGCTAAGGAACGCCTTTTTTACTGTGAAACTACAATCAGAGATTTATCAACAATAAATTCTTCATTCAAAAGACTATTTACAAGTATTGTTTAAGATATTTAGATATTTCCAATATTTTGACAAACTCAAAAGGAAAAACTAGTGAGCTTAAATTAAATCAAATCAATGAATAGACCAATAATAGCTGCTCATGTTGATTTTTAACACAATTGGTATTCTTTTTATTAAGAATTATTTTTCATATTAAAATTTAAAATTATTGATATTGAATACTCAATGGTAAAGAAATAAATCATTATTTTTGCTTACAGAGGTATTACCAAAGACAGATTACCATACTGACATGCACATTTAAACTACGAATTTTACCTATTTGGGGTATTTAGACAAGCAAATCACCTTCATTAAGGAGTGAAGCTGGCGCGCCAATGCGTTAGTTTCCAAGAAGGAGCATGAATTTTTATGGGAAAACTGCTTATTCTACTGTGACAGATCGTGAGCATTGCTCCAGAGCTACAAGCGGGTATCCCAAACTTTTCATTAAAATAATAAATTTCTGCAAATCTCGATTTCTTATTTCCACAATTTTGACGTCACACTCCATTGGTACTAATTCCTTACACTCTTTATGTAGCAGTGGCATTTATGATGGAACGACCAACATCGCATTCTTTTGATTAATAGTTCGTAGAATATGACCAAAATTATGAACTTTTTCCAGTAAAGTGGCAATGATGATGATCTTTGGATTTAAGTTATCTCGATACCAATGAGATAGTCGATGAATTTATTAGTATTGACAAAATTTATTATATAATACGTAATCTTCCTCCTTTTCCTAATTATTCTTCTAAATTTATTCAGTTATGTTTGCTACATTTTTGGGGACTTTCTTATTTTTCACTTTAGATTTGCTTTATCTTTTTACCTTTTTTGATGGTTGAATATCCTTATTTTAGTCATTATTTAGGCGCTTCATGTTACTTTTAATAGTCCTTCCACCTTAGGATTTGAAAAAAATATTAGTTTCATTTAAATACAGACTATTAACACACTAATACCTTTCAGACACTGCCTTACAAATTGCCTTATAAAATTCAGAACTAGATGATTCGTCTTGGATCACTTCATTAAGGATAGATTCGCTGTAAAATTTAGATAAACATCCGTATATTTATAATTTTACTCTATTTGATGGATATTCTTCCACTCTCTCAAATCCTAAAAAATCACATGGTGTTTATACTCCTTCACGGAATCCTTAAATAACTATTGAAATATTTTGGAACAGTTTTTGAGAGTCTTTATCTTGGGACCAAAATTTGCTAATATTAACCAGAAATGGATCTTAGGATGGAACTAACTGCAAATATTGATAGAGATAATATTGGCAAATTACTCTTAGGTAAGCAGTATGGCAGGAGATAAATTTTACCAATAGTTCATGAGTACATTGGATTTATTCTTGATTGATTAACTTTTTCTAAGGAAATTTACAAAATTATAACAGTTAATATCCAAGAGTCAATGCTAAGGGTACGCCAATATTAATATTATGCTTAAAGATGTCAATAAAATATTTCCTCATTTAATTTTTAGGTTCTTTCATGTTAAGTACACAATAAGCTCTGCATAGAATTATTGAAATGTATTGGCGAAGGAATGGATAGTTATCTTTTTCTATGATTTTTAAACACAAATTAATAATATTTCGAATTTGTGCCGATGACAGATACTATAAATTCGGTTTTGTTAGAAGAATGTAAGCTATTTGACTTTTATTGAGCGATTTATAAAAGGGTTATCCATGACTAAAAGTATCTCCGTTGATAATTTTTTATAGCAAACTGATGCATATTTCAAATATAAGATGATGAATTTATGTTTGTTTTATTTTTTCGCAAGCTAAAGATAGTATCCTCACGTATTCTTGATATAAAAAGGGAATATAATGATTTTTGAAATAGTAGTTATCTTCTGGAGAATGAGAAAGATATGTCAGCACAACTATTTATTGTTTATAAATGGGCATCTCAAAAGTGAAGACTTATCCAATTATGTTAATGTTTTCTTTAACACTACTTATCTTCATTTAGGTACAAATCATTTTTCTTACTTTTGCTTTCGCTCTCATTTATCTTAACATATAATAAGAATTAGCTGGCAGTAATTCTAATGACTCATAAATTACGAATGTCTTTTAAATGTATTAATTTACATCGAGAGATAAACTGTCTTTACATATGAACTATCGATAAAATGAGAGGATGTTAATATTTAAATGAATGTTAGACAGTTGACCCATATTTTCAAGAAATGTCAGACCAATTAATTAGCACAAATAACTTATTTTACTATATTTCTGCATCGATAGATAACTAGTGATATTTTTGGATGATAATATTTGGAAAATATCCTTAGATTAGCGTATAGGCAATTTCAATTTCAGAGTTAAGAGGATGTTTTCTAGAGCAATGCAGATATTTGATGGAACAAAATCATTTTACAGTGTCTTGGTTGCCAGCCCAAAAACTTGATTAACAACAAATAAAAAAGTTTGATTGGTACTTTACCATTTCTTTTTAAGGAGTTATTTTAAGAGCTAGTTTATTAACATCATGCTGCTTAAATTAAATATCTGCTTTTCATTAATGTAATCAGCAATGAGTTCAATTTTTAAAAGTATTGGCTCACTTGATTCCATAAATATTCTAATTTTTTCCTCGTTGAGCCAGTACTGTTCAGCAAATTAATCATTTTACAGTAATTTGCCATAGTATCTTAATTGAGAAGAAAGTTAAAATGTTGTCAGTTGGCCTCCACCAGATAACTAATTGCTAATAATATATAAATATCTTTCATTAAAATTGGTCAATTCCTTTTCTAAAGAGTTGTATCTGGACTAATTAATTTCCCTCCATAGATATTTCCATCTTTCCTGTCTCATAACAACAAACTCTTCAAATTTTTATTTCTATTCTTTTTCAAATGTTACCGACAACGAAAAATGAAATGCCATTATTTGCAAGATTTTACAGTTGGTTTTAATAATTGTAAATATTATTTACTTTTTTCTCAGATTACTTAAAGATTAATGGAGCTTTAGAATTAGGTATTTCATCTACTGTGGAGTTAAAGCCGAAATTATATCTTATAATTTTTAATTAGCTGTCTCATCTACTCCTTATATCATGCCAGAAATGGTTAGTACCAATAATTCACTGACAATTTCAGGCTCATAAAAAAAGATCTATCTCATTAGTGAAACGCTAGTATGAAATCTTTCTATTTAATTCTAATTGCTTTTGCGAAAATATTTTTTTAGAGCCAAGATAGCAATCCAATCCATACCAGCAAGGTAGCTGTTTTCAAAGGATAAATCATATAATTTATCTGCAATTTCGGTAATTTGCTTAAAGATGGTAAGATTACTGTTGTCATAGTAGAGGTCAGTTTTAAAATAAGCCTCAAACAAACTGAAGATGGAAGCGTTTATAAAATTGGCAGATACTTCTGAAGTCTGGCATTTATTATTTAGATATCTGATCAAAATACTTGAGAATGTGGGATAACTATCGCTAATCTTTAAGATTAAAAGTAAAAGAAAGCAATAGTCTGAGCTCTTCGTAAGTTTTTATTTTAGTAAGCATGCCATAATATCAATGAACTACTCGCAGTATTATTGAAACTTAGAAAGGCTTTGAAAAGCTAAACTTATTCCTCGAAATAGTTGACCTCTGTACTGGCTATTCTGAAACTTGTGATCTTCTTTATATTCAATCAAAAGTTTGATCAGTACCTTGAGTGATTCAAACTAATTGTTGATAGATCCTCGTATCAAAATGTTAACTTCTTTTCTTTATTTTAAACTTATTAATGTTTTAATTTTTGTAAGGAACACATCGATGGATTCCTCTTCATCTTATTCAGAGTCTTCAATTAGAATTTTCACTAAATTACTCAAATGCTCATCATGACTTCGGCACACGTATTACTTGAGCACTTTTAATTCATTTTTAGATGGACTTCTCACTATCTTAAATATATTCTGAATGAAGAATGGTACTTCCTCAACAGCAGTTAGCTAAACCTAAAATGATTGAAGGAATCCTCTTTCCGTGATTAAGGGTTGGAGAGATTTGTTATTTAAATTCTCTTTTACGATTTGAGTGAGAGTTTATGGAGATTGTTGTAGAAGCTGACCAAATTGAATCATGTAAATGAAATTATTAAATCACAAGTTTATCAAAACAGAATATTGTGATATCTCAGTCGTATTTTTAACCATTAACTTTATAATTCAAACCGATAAATTAGGCACTTTAATAATTATAAATGCAAATCAATCGATTAATAAAAAATCGGGCCATTCTACTAATTTGCGATATTCAATAAATTTTCGCAACCAAGACATATGGGCACGAAGGAGTGATTGAAGCATCCACTCTCGCTCTCAAAGTAGCAAATCTTTTTAATATTCCAATTATTGCTACCGAGCATAATCCAAAAATATTTGGCAAAATTGTACCTGCTCTCTCCACCTTATTCCCTCCAAAATATCATCTTTCCTAAAAAGTGTAAAAATATATTAATAAAGCACTTTCTCAATGATTGACTAAAAAGTAAAATTAGCTTTAGATTAATATCCATAAAGAAATCAAGTCATTTTGATTGGAATGGAAACTCATGTATGTGTACTTCAAACTTTTTTGGATCTTAAAGCCATGAATTATAATGTATTCCTACCTGCTGATGCGATAACGAGCATACGGCCATGGGAAAGAACTATTGCTTTATAAAGGATGGTCAGTCAAGGCGCAACACTAACAAGCGTGGAAAGTTTGACTTTTGAACTTTTGGGAAATTATAAAGACCCAAATTTTAAGCGAATATCAGGACTATTAAAAGAATTAGGAACTCGTTAGAAAGCTATAAGTCATTTATGATGCTAGTTCTATTCAATGAGAAGTATATAATTGACTAATATTAAATATATTGATGTAAAGTTTGTTACTATCATTTTTGAGTCCCACTCGCAGAGACCATACCACTTTTGACTTAGGCCCGAGCTACTTCGAAGTGGAATAAGTTCCAATTAATAGATCTGATCATTAAATTAATGGTATCCCCTTCAGTTTCTATTTGTTATGTCCTTTTAATTCGACGATAGTCTATGTTCATTCGTACAATTCTAACAGATTAGAAGTAAGTTCAATCTTAAGACCTTTGCTTAAAAATTTTAATGTAGCAGCAATAGAGCTGCAAAGAGTAAAGAACAATGAATAGACTAATATTATTGAAATAGAGAAAGAGGAAGGTTACATATCTTTTGGATTCTATGAGAGTTAGCAAATTCATCCGGTGGTGGATTGGCTAAAAAAATAAATCAATCAAAAGATATATATTTGGGGGAGAAGTATGGGAGCAGTAAGCGCACTTTTATATGAAAATAAGTATAAAGATGTGGACGGACTCGTATTGGATAGCCCTTTTCACAGTCTGCAAGATCTCTTAATCGGTCAATTCACTAATATCACTAACTTACCAAATCTCATTGGTAAAACTGTTTTGTTCTTCGGAAAATCTTATCTGAAAAACTATTTAAGATACGATATCGAAGAGATGGATATTGCATAAAAAATAGAAATACATTGTCCAGTTTTTATAATTGTAAATCCTAACGATCCATTAGCTGGAGCAAGCGGACAAGTCATTTACAATAAATGCAAAAATATTCGCAAACTATATTACAGTGAAGCGGAGCATTCTTCCTCTCGAGAGCCAACTATTTTATGGTAAATTATCGAGCAACTAAATCACTTGTAAAAAAGACGAAAGTATATGATAAGAAAGCCAAATTTAAACTAAAAATAAATCCCCAAATAATCTCCAGAAAAGAAAAAAGAGAAAACCTTACAAAAAAAGAAAATATATTTATCCCTAACCTCTTCTAAAAGTCAGTCTAATTTATTATGTAAAAAATGTTGAAGCAAGGGATATTGCTCCCATTTTTTATTTTTTCAATAAGTGATGTTTGTCATTTTTTCATCTATTTCTTAGAAGGGCAATTATTAAATTAAATTTTAGACTTATATTTTGATAATTGAGATGAGAGTCGGTAAAAAGAGAAATATTTACTCATCCAGCTCAGACTTTAATTGCACCACTTCTGAAGCAACCAAGTAGTTATTCTTGCTATTTTCTCATCTGAAAAAAGCGCCTCGGATAATTCAAGATTTATTTGGACCTTGTCTCTCTTCATTGCAATCACTCTACGAATCTTATCCAGAAATTAAACAGTTTGCTGATGAATTAAAAATATCATCAACTCTGCAATTGACAATGAATGCAGCCAATATGGCACTTTTTAGTAATTATCTAAACATCCTTCAAATCAAAAATATCAGTGATCAACTCAATAAAGCTCGAAAGATTTGCAACAGCAGCAAGGCGGAATTAGCACTAATGCTAAAGGAATATAAAATGTACAAATAAACTGCCAAAATAGTATTGATCAGACCTCAATATAAATTAACTGAAAAAATTGCCAAATCAAGTGGATCGACAATTAAGGAACGGTTTCAATCTTTTCCATAAAGTTAAAGCTTTTTCTATGCCTAACCAAGATTTATTACTAAAATATCATAACTCAACCATTTTCGCCAAAATTATAAGCATAAAGGAAATATTCTTATGCTTGAATACGAGGGAGACTTTATAATCGGGAATAAATCATATGCAATTATCAAAAACAACAGCTTCTAAATTTGGGAAATGACTAGCCTAAATCATCCTTTGGATATATAAACTGATAATCGACCTGAAAGTTGCTTACCTCCTGAAGTACTTAGTAATAGCTTTGAAATTGATAAAAAACATCCTTAGTTTCGTCCTGCTTCCTATTAGAAGCCAAGATTCAAAAAAGTTTATACTTTCATAAGTCATACAGAGAAGATAACATGCGCTTCATTTTCTACTGATGAATTTTACATAATAACTGGCAGCGTCGATCGAACTATAAAGCTTTGGTGTCTTAGATTAAACGTAGTACTTGCTCAATATCGATCCCATACAAAAACAGTTTGGGACGTAGATTTTAATCCAAGCGGTTATTATTTTTTGAGTGGTTCTGGTGATGGTCTTATGGCTCTATGGAAAACAGACTCTCCCGTCCCTCAAAGATTGCTTTTGCACGGAGGAGATGTATATAAAGTTGCTTTTTGTAAAAATCCTTCCTTTGCAATATCAGCTGGAGAAAATGGATTTGTTATAATTTGGCATCTGATTGATGCCCAAGCAGTTCATGTATCTATTTATATAATTAGAAAATTCGATTAATAAAACCTGTAATAAATGTTAGTTTAGGGCACTCAGGTAAATACTTGATCACTCTCGAAGCTGATGGCAGAGTAACTATTCATAATTTAATTTTGGGGATAATTGAAAGTTCTTTTTATTATTATAGGAAAACTCGAACTCAATCTAAATCGACTAAAGCAAAGATTCATGACATATGTATTTCATAGGATGAGTAAGAACTGACTTGTGTCACGAATCAATAAGTACTTTTATATAAAATGAACGAACTATTGAAAAATCAATCTAGCAACATATTTTTGCAGAACAATAAAATGCAGTAACTTCCAGAACAAAACATCAAACCATCTAACGGGTTCTTGATGCTGAAATCGGCTAGACTTAACTATTGTCATTACACTGTCCATGGGCTGCTAGTGATAGGTGCCGTTCATCACCAATAAATTTGATTATCTTTAATCAATATTTCTACTATTTTTTGTCATTTTGATCGGATAATATTATTAAAAATGTTAAATATTTGGTGAAAAATATTTTTCAACCAATTTTAATAAAACACACTAAAATCATAAACGAATCTCAATTAATGGTATTAATTGCAATTTCAATATCAAAAAATATGATAGTTAATCATTCTTTATTTTGGTTGGCTCATATCATTATTAGATTTCGGGAAATAATAGAAATAAACTAGCATCAATGATTAATATTAAATCAATCTTATCTTATCAAAAATGTACTCTTTTTATTTTCAATTCAATTTATATTTTGAAATACTAATCTATATATTTTGATTTTAATGTACAATGAACAAATGTATACCGAATGGAGTCAGTTACCTCCAAATCTTTTAGTACCTAATAGTCCTACCATTCCTTGTCTCCGAATTAACTTCTACAAAATAATCTATCTCAATCAAATTAATGCCCAATCAAATTAAATCAATTTGAAGCTATAATGGTGGGGGATGCAAAAACCACATCTTTTAACAGCCTCTTCTGCATCAAACAATGAACACATTGGAAGGTATGTTATTTGCTGCTCTATCTAAAGATTAATGGTCTATCTTCTTGATATGAAATTATTGAGTATTGAGTTGACAGCCAAAAATAGAGTCATAGGCAAAGCCTATTTAAATTTTGTGCTTCTCCGAGGATGGAAAGGATAAACATTTGATAGTTACGTGGATATCAAGCAAAGTAATAAAAAAATCGGTTAAATTTCATATTCGATTTAAATAGTAACAATGAGCAATCCTTTTATTCACCTTCAGCCATAAATAAAGCCTAAAATTGAAATTAATTAGCATAAATAGAATTTCAATCATAGGTTAATTAATTTAGAAGCGTAGTTGACACCAAAATAACATTTTATAATTAATGAGTAAACAAATAAAAAGCGATAGGAAAAAATCCCTGAAATTATTATCCAGCCGAAGAGAAAAATACAGGAATAATAATCATATAATAGTATGGAAATACCTAGACCAATCTAAAAGTACTAATATCAGAAATAATATTTGCCTAATAAGAAAAATGAGTATTTGTTAGAGTGCTAACCTGTCATGAGGTTATTTAATTAAGCCAAATATTAAACTGAGTTATTTCGTTTGGTTTAAGACTATAATCTGCTTTTCAATAAACCAATTTTAGGCAATTTAATGGAGAATAATATCGAAAATATGATCTAAATTTAAATAGTTAAAATAGAGACGGGAAAAGAAGGGCCTTTTCAGATATAAATTACATTACCACTTATTGATGGAACGAAAAACTATTATAAATTGGGAGCTGGAGGAATTGTTAAACTCTTCATCAACGGAAATATTAGTAATAAGGAATTAATTTCATATCTAAAGGACTGTAATATAGAGTTTAAATGTGGTTCTAAACTATTAGGAGAAATAAAATTAACTAAAATTCTTTCAAAAAAGGGAGAAGTTTTGTCTGTCCCTTTGTTTGAGAGATAAAATAAAAAATAATTTAGTAAGAAACAAAGAGGCTCTTGTTGGATCAAAGCATTACCACCATATAAAAGTTAAATATAAAAATAACCAACGAAAATAATATAGTAAAAGATAATAAAGTTACCAGTCGAGGAGGAAAAATAGGAATATGTACTCATTAGTTTAAAGAACTATCATTCTCTTGAAAGGAATAAGAGAATGATAAACTATTTTGTCAAATTAAATGAGAAAGATAATATAGAACTTGCCAATTCTAAAACAATCTGGAAGTGTTAATAAGATCCTGTATTTAATGAATCCATAACATTTAAAGTAAAATCAAAAATAATACTGTTTTAAATCTATGATCGACAAAAAAATTCAATCAAACTAGGTCATGGGGAACTCAAAATGATTAGTCCACTCGGTATTAATCTATAATTACCGATTATCAGCAGGTATATGAATAGTGAAGTTGTAATTGGATATCTCTCGCTTGATTACGTAAAAAACGGATTATAGAGTGTGACTAAAATGCAAACTATTCTAAAGGCTTATGGAGAAAATAAGCTCTAAGATAAATAGGTTATAAATAAACTTATTAAATAAAATGATGACATTCCTAAAAAGTAATTATAAAATAATCAATAGAAAAAATAATTTAATTAACTCAAATAAAATATTTTTCACTCAATCAATTAATCTATCCTGAGTAATTCGGCGTAATTTTAACATCAACAAATAGGATAGAAATAAATTGATGAAATAAAATAAGGAGAGAATTAAAAAAATGGATTCCGAAGGGATCTTTCATTACTTGAAGTTCACAATAAAATATTTACATTCTTGCATTCGAAGCCCAGCATCTTGCAGCAGGTTATCTAATAAAAAACAATCAAAATTACATAATTTGTAAATTTAATGGGTCCTCTCTTAGATAATCAAATTATCAATCACAAGGAACTATACCTCCTAATTTCTCATTATTTATTTGCAAGCTAATAAACTAAATTAGTCAATAAAATGAATTTATAATAATTTAAAGATAGTTTCGATGCATTTTGTACATATTATTAATAGTCAATAGAGGAGAGAGATATTTTATTAAAGAGTTTGCTAGAGTTAATCGACAGCACGGGGATGACTATCAATGAATTAGAATACGATTTAAAAAAATGTCTTAAAATATGGTAGAAGATGAACGATATATTTTATGGTAAAAAGAACAATCAGATCAACATAATTTAAAAGATCAGATAGTTTTATCAATCATAAGTAATAAATAAATACAAATAGAATACTTTCCATCAAATGCAAGGTAGTTAGTTTTGTGATATTCTTCGGAAATATGAAGTTTATGAAACCACAATTGGAGAAGAAATAATATGCCAAAAACTCAATCAAATAATTTACCATCAAATTTGCTGCTTACTTATTGAACTAGAACCAAATATTGAGTTTTATACCTTTCAGGAATTAATGGAATTTATGGGGGAGGAATAAATTGTTTTGAGCCATTGGTAAATTTTAAGTTTATAAGAGTATTTACAAAAAAACTCTCCTGCAACCTTTCGGAAAAATAATAAACACCAATTTTATAGACAAGAATCAACGAAGAAGGAAGTAATCCCCAAATATACTTCTGCTGAATAAATAAATAAGCCGACTATATCCAAATCTCCTACTTTTGGCTATCTTCATCAGCCCTAATTTATAAAGCCAGAGTTAATGACTTCTTAGAACCAAATGATAGACTCGTTAGCTATTAAAATGAATAATCTTGCAATTTCTCCAATTAATCATAATAGTACCTTGTCATACAATCCAGTTCGAGCTGTTTTCTCCAATCTTAAATTCGCATTATCAAATTTATACGTCAACGATTATCGAATTCATTTGTCGCTAAATTAAAAGAATTAGCAATCAGAAAGTCAGAATCTTCTTTCTAAATAAAATTATTCATCCAACAAATCAAACCAATAAAAAATTGGCAAATAAAGATAATAAAAAAATTCTTAATATGATTATTCCAGTAAAAATGAACTTGATAAGCTAAATAAATTAGATGATAAAAGTCAAAACATTGATAAGTAAAGAGATAATTTACAAATTTGCCTGTAAAACATAGAGAAGAATTTTACCTATAAAGTTGAAATCTGCTTTTAAGAATAGCAGCATCCAATATAGTTCTAATGCATGCATAACGAATGGACAGGAATTGTTAGTGATGATGGATAATATTTGGGAGGCATTTTAATTTACTGATTATCAATAATTATAATTTAGAATAGTAATAAATATTATCATGGAATTAAGAGATTAAGAAATATATTATCTTGCCTTTTACTGTCGATCGGCTTGTATGGTTGCAGTTATTTTACTTTTCATAAAAAAATATTATATTTTTTAGATTATCAGAAATCATTAGATTATAATCTAATTGACTCCTTTTTATATTCTTTAATTCAAAGACAAAATTCATCTGTCTATATTAATAAAAGAATACAAATGGGAGTCCTTACCTGGATCGCAATCACCATTCTCGGAGCAATTGGCTTCGCCGTCACCGGGCCTGTCGCTGGATCAATAGCAGCCATTGTACAATCAACATGTTATGGCGGAGCTGTCGCATCTGGCTCCATCTTCGCAACCTTACAAAGCATTGCTATGGTTGCACCCACACCTTGATTTATATTGGTTGTATTTTGGGGAATTTTCGTCAAAAAATATTGATCAAACATAGTGATAACATAGTAAAAACATGAATACAAACATTTTAGCATTAACATTCTTAAAAACAGGATATCGGATAATTCTTTTAATAATTGAATAAAATCAGTTTAAAGATCATCATAAGCCATTATAGTATCATCTATACAATGATCAAGAAGATATATCTCTACTACTACTATTATCATCTATTAGCCATTTTTACATATTTTTAATTCAAGACAATTATTGTAGAAAATATAATCTTAATCAGATATTTGTCAAAGTAAAAGTGTCTATTAATCAAATCATTTCATCTTCAACGATGGTAAACTGCGTTTGTCCAAAGTTTTAACTAACCCTTTTAATGGCAGTGCCTCCCATACTGCATGTTTTCCCAATCTACCTTGATAATCAACTAAACTTTTATCGCAGCTCAAGCAGAACCAATTTTTGCGAGCAAGAGTTGAATCTTCTGTATTTTCTTCAGCTTTCATCAAATGATCTGCTAATCTATTAATCTTTTTCTACAAATAAATTAAACTTTTCTTTGTATCCTCACTTTCAGCTTTTTTACCCAGGAAAAGTGTTAATTCATGAACTTTATCCCAAATATTGGCAATCTATTGATTTACTCCTCCGGCTGCTTGCTGCTTTTTCTACAAATCTCTTACTAATCCAATTAAATAGGCCCTTTGATCATGTAGTTTATTATTAAAATATCTCTTAAGGTCCTCTAATGCTTTTGGATCGACCCCTCCCTTTCCTTTATTTGATTCCTCTTCTGTTGCAGTGTTTTCTCCTTTATTTTCACCCTCACTATTTTTTTTATTGTCAGCATTGAGAGATTGATAGAACTAAACATCCTCTCTCAAATTTTGAAGATTTTTCTTCAATTAATCTGATCGAGCTATAGCTATGTTATGTTTTCTATCAGCTTGAGCAGAATTTTCTTTGATAGTTTCAGATGTTCCATTTATTAATTCACCCAACCTATTGATATCTAGATCCTTATTGATGAGCATATCATATATCTTTTTTATTTACTATTCGTATTCGTTTATAAATTTCTCATGCTTCTTTTCAATTTCTTCTATCTTTCCTCTAGACTCATTTTTAAATCGATTGAACTCATTTTCAGTCACAAATTCTTGTAAAGAGTTCTGAAGTTTAGAGAATCTGTCATTAATTTGATTTTTAAAATTAATGCTGAGCTCATCGTTATCAATATTGCCATTTGAACCTTTATTCCTCTTGCCGCTGAACTCTTGATTTTGATTTCCAGAAGGCCTTTATTATTTGGGATGCTAAGTCTCAAAATTCAAGATATCCACTTGTAAATTTTTGATTTGTTTTTCAAAAGTTTAGCTATCTTTTCTCATTTCATCTTGCATCTTCTTCTGTCGTTCGTCTAGTTCAGATAGAGTAGAACGATATTTTATATCTTTTTTCCTGAGGTCTTATATCAATACTTTTAATTCTTCAAAGCAAAGCTGAAGAGTATTGACCTCTACATGCAGCCCTTCTATATCTTTTTCAACTTCACCATTATCTGATTTCTAAGATTGACTGATAATATTATCTACCCTATTCGTTGCTTCTTTGATTACCTCCTTCACTGATTCTTTTAAATCAATATTCTCTTTATTCTAAGCCTCTTCCAGTAATGCGATTGAATTAGGACGGTTAGCATTGATAACGCTACTTCTTCCTAATTTAGAAGAACTTTATCTTCGGGCAATAGTTCCGACTGAATCTCTCTTAATAGCTTTAGCAGAGCGGTTGTTAAGAGTCATGACCTATCCTTTTAAGGTTGCAATATCTCTTTTCATATTATCAAAAGAGCCTTATAATAGTTGTAGTTCAGGCATCTTATCTTTCAGCAAATCAAGTTGATGAAGAATATCTTCAATTTTTCTATCAGTAGCTGAACTTCTTTAAAATGGGGGACTATACTCCACTACACTAATTTATTTTTTTGGAGGCTCTGGCTTTTACTCAATTTTTGATTCTTGCTTTAGTTATCTCTTAGAGTCATGTCTTGACTATTGTCTGATCCTTTACTTTATTTATTTTTTATCACTTTCTTTCGCTGGTGTAATTGATGGTTGCCCCAAAGTATTTGGATTGTTCTAAATTTTACTAATTCTTTCACTTAAATGCTTAAGTGCTTGTTTCATGGTCTCCTGTTCCTGTAAGCTTTTCTGTCTTTCAAGTGCTAATCGATCTTCCAATTGATCAGTTTTATTGATAACTTCCTCAGTCTTGTTCTGATTGAGGAGTAGAGCCTCGACAATCGACTTAAAGTTCCTCTCTAATTTGTTTTAAGCTAGGCTGAAAGTCAAAAGATTCGTAAACTAAATGCCGCTTAAAATTTGTTCCTTCTTTTGCTGATATTCCATTTTATTAAATATATAGAAGAAAATATTTGAAACTCCCCACAAATAAAGAATTACCATAAATGAGATAATTCTTAAGTATTCATCAATCTCATCTGTATACCGTGCCTAATATCTAAATTGGCAATCCAAAATATCATAGTAGACTAATTGAAATGCTGAACTATTTTGACATTGCTTCTAATTCAATAAAATAGATGAATTTAATTATTTTAGCTGATCTTAATCTTTAGTCAAAATTCAAATTAAATAATCATTTAAGACCTCGATATAAAGTCATAAAATTAAAAATTAAGCCTATTTGTTATGTATAATCATTGGAAAGATTTTCCAAGTGTTTATTTTATTTATTTGGAAGGATGAATTCGAATTTTTTTAACTGCCTTCAGAACTTATTGATATTTGTTTGCTTGACTCGATAATGATATGACCGTTTTATTCTAAAAATACTTTTTTTATTTCTCTAAATCTTTTAATCTTGAAAATAGGTTAAGACAAAGTCCCGTAATTTTCTATTTGCTTATTACCTAAAAATTCATTTTAAACTGCTTCCGGGCCTCTTAAAAAATATCAGTTACCACTGACGTCTTCTATTTATCATTAGACTTAAGCTGATTAATAATGAACTTTCTTTCTGTTTTTTAACAATGTCTATCCACTTACAAACATTTTCCAATAATGATCTTTTATTATTGTACATCTATTAGTGAGTCAAAATATTTTTCAGCCATTAAATTTTAATTTTCTCTTGATTTATTAAGCTTTTCAATCTAAAGGTCAGCGGATTTCATAAGATTCTTTTAATTTTACTCTTTTTGAAATAATTAAATAGTTGTAACTAATTCATTTATTTGAAATTCAAGATATCCTAGTAATTTTTTGGACATTTAAAATTGCTCTACTTTTGGACCCCAATTCTTTTTTGACATTTCAAGAAACGTCCCAAAATATTTTGTTGAGTGATCAGATTTCTCCAATATTTTAACTATTCTAACAATAAAGTTTGTAAGGTATTTATTGATGATTTGAATTCGATCATCCAAGGAAAAACTACGACAAAACTCCTATTGAAGTTTGGTTTTAAAAAAATTCAAGTCATAGTCTAAGCCATTACTTTTGCCTTTGTATTTATCGAGTTATGTTTGGCATGATTTTAATTTTTAAGAAAGACTAATTATTTTTAAGTCTTTCTGCTTTAATAGTTTAGAATACTTACTATTCTCAGTTTTAATTCCTTTAAGCTCCTACTTAATGATGTCTATTTGTTTTAAGGAAGTATATGAACTTGTTTGAGTCAAAAGGGATTCTATTTATTTATGTGAAACGCTTTTTTGAAAACTTATCTGATAGGCAGTAGCTTCGGTTTGCGATAGCATTGATAAAACTATTATAACACAGCTGTCATGCAAACTAACACTCAAATGCTGAACTTCTCTTCTAATCAATTAAATATTAAATAGAAAATCTCAAAAATAAGCTTCCTATGCTCAAAAACGATGTGGTTAATGCAATTGATTAATTCCATTAGCATTTTCCCTACACTCTATTTATCCATACTAAAGTGATTTTTTCATTAAGCAATCTTTTTGGCAAATTAAAAATGTTAATGATGTGTCTCTAAATCTTTAGATAATCAGCCTATATATGAAGCAATCACTTCTAAAATAAAATAAGCATATTATGCGTATAAATAGTTTTATCTAATTCATCATTAGTAATAAATTTAAGCGTTATTTTATATTTTTTGTTATTTTGAGCAAAATGGTGATTTATACCATAGAATTACTTGTTATGGATGAGAATTATTGATTTTTTGTGATTTTTGTAATTGTTTTATTAACTTATCCTTATCACTATTATAATATTCAATAAAAAAAGGAGAACACTTGTTTGATCAGCAATATCAGCAATAAAATGAGCTATGGGGATTTTTTTTACAAATAAAAATGTAAAAAACTGCTTTTTGCCTCATAATAAATATCTTTTTACAAATCTAATTAAATAGATGAATGAAGTTGCTTTAAATATTCAATAAGTCATTAAAATTCAAAAAAAAATATTATTCTCTAGAATCATAAATAAACAAAATATTTTAAAAATGATCTTGACAGCTTCAAAAGAACAAATGCAGTATCATCCTAAAATTACTGATTTCTTGTTTCTGTATACAGATGGAAGACATAAAATTCTTTTCAAAATCTTAATTATCAGTGTTTTATGAGATTTCAAATATATTCCCATGATAAAATAATATAAATTGATCCGCTTTTCATTTTTAAAGGCTCAATAGATATGAATTTCTCTACAATGAAAAGGTAGCATTTACTAAAAGCAAGGCAAATTGCTTTAAATGCATTAAGCATTGGAAAGAAATTATAAAAAGTGAACATAAAGCATCATCCGATGATTTTATTGACATAATTTTTCATTTACAATTATATAATTCTCATTAAACTCTGGAATAGTAATATCGTATGTTTAAAATATTATCTTTCCAACTCATAAAAAATAGATGGATCAAGCTCTGTCTCTAATGAATAAAATACCCTAATTATTCTAATAAAAGTCAAAATGAGTATTATTATTTTTTGTCAGCTCTAACTTGCTCACTAATTGGAGATACACTAATATTTTCTCAATATAAAAATATAGCTCCTTTCAATAAAGATCTACTGATTCGTTGATGACTTGACTTTTTAACGGCATCAGTTATTTTATATTAATTCCATCTGGATTTAATTTTTTTATTTCTATCTTATAAATTGATTTGATATAGGGTATGGGATCATTTTGTTAAACAAGAAGCCCTGACACAAGTGAAATAAATCTTATGGGTTCAGATTTAATGATATCAAAAAACCTTAATAACGTCATTAATCTCAGAAAGCAAGATTTGAGAATTTCTGCCTATCCAATCGAACGCCTCAATGATGTCACTAAAACTTCATTGATACTTGTGGTATCTAAATAGACTAGTCCGGAGTTATTAGTTAAATTTTACCTCATCTATTCTTTCTACATCAATAAATATGTAACGAATAGCAAGGAGAGATTAAAGTATGAATAAAACTTTTATGAACTTACGAAAGTTTCTCATTAGACAGCATAAGAACAGGAAAAAGTACGAGTTTTCAAGTCTTAATACTTAAAGGAAACTAACGATGTTAAAAAAGATTTATTAGTCGTCAACACTCTTTTTAATAGCAAGTTTATAATTGAAAACACCAATAAAATTCCATTATTCACAAACGATCCAAAAGACATTGGTCATTTAATTTTTCCGATAACTCGACTATTTCGAGGAATTAAAAAGAATCATGAAATATCAAATTTAAAAAGAACCGACCCGATCTTCATTGTAGCAGTTCTAGAACAGGACGAGTAGAAATTACTGCAATCAATATCAAAAGATGCTTACTTTTCTTTCTCCATCTTTATGAGAGGCTTCACAAGCCTAAAATTCGCTCATGAAAAAATGAAATTTATTCGAAAGGAGAACAGTTCATCTAAAGTATATTTATTTACCATCAACTTTCCATTCAAGTCTTAAAAAATGGAATCTATTTACGATAATGGTTATTATATCTGCGCTAATGCTGACTAAGCCATCAAGAAAGAGGGAGATGTTATTTTTAATATTATGAATACCTTCAAAATAGGTGAAACATCCAATTTATCCAGCAAAGAAATTGATCTATAATATGGATATCTTCCCTTTCTTTACTATGCCAAACATGTGGATAGGAGTCTTAGTGGCGGTGATGCAGATCTCATAAAAATTTTCGAGCTTTGTAACGCTGTTTCTAGACATTACTTAAAATCACAATCCTTTTTATTTCGAATTATTGGAGGAAAGGATGATTCAATTAACGTTTCTAATGCTATTTTAAGTATTCCGGCCAGTAATCATGCAAATAACGATATCTAACGTTAAAATCTAATCAATAATCTATTAGATGATCACAATTATCAATAGGCTTTGAATACCAGTCAAAAAGGGCAGTCGTTTATGTTAAAGGCCAAACAATTGGAAGTGTTATATGAACAAAATTAATTCGTAAAGGCGGCATAACTACTAACATAATTAAGCAAGAATCCAGCTAAACGAGAGAATAAGAACTCCTAGGCTAATGAAATAATTGAGTACATCAATGCTCGCTTAGAAATGCGCGAAAAAAGATATAAAGCAGCACTAAAAAGATTAAAAGCTTTGCATCTCATAATGAAACAAAAATACGGCTATGATTATGAATTTATTGGAAGAGATGTGATTTCCAGTATATAAGAATGCTACTGTAAGGGATAGCCTAGGCCTTAAAAGGAGGAAATTGTTACGCCAGTATAGTGGTCCATTAAATCAACTAATCTCAATCTCAGGAGCATTTCCACAATATGATAGATATATGATATCGATCAACCATTATCTTTTAATTAAAACTTCTCTTAATTGATATTATTATGGTAACTTCGAAGTATCTCTTGACTTTAGTCATAAAATTGCTGATTTTAACAACTTACAGCAAATTTAAACTAGTCACCAGGATAAATAGGCCAAAGCCATTTTTTGCAGAACTAACCAGTTCCTGTACTACAGTCGGGAATAATAATTAAACTGTATTAGGTTTCGGCAACTGTTATTAAAATATTTACTATATCAATCTGCAAGTAGGAACACCATCTCAATCAATGAACGTACAGTTCGATACTGGTAGTAATATTCTTTGGCTTCCAATCACAGGGGCGAGTGGATTTCATCCTTTACAATCGTCAACATACACAACTACTTCAAATCCTGGCAGTATTATTGTAATAAAAATACTATATAGTATGCTGATGGATCCACAGTGAGTGGATTTTACGGTAGTGATCTTGTTAATATGACTAACACGTCCATTAGCGTTTTTCCTCAAATATTATGGGTAAATCACGGTATAAGTTATCCTCCTCCTATTCAAGGCTTAATTGGTATGGGCTTTACTACCACTCCTAATTTTTTAGATCTTGCCTATTCTAACAATCAAATATCCTCTCCTGTCTTTGCTTTGGCAATTCGAAATTTCTCTTTTCAATCATTTATATACTATGATGGGATTCCACAATAAATTGAAGATAAAACATATTATGTGCCGGTTGCAGGCAATACATATTGGCAGGTCAGAGTTATTGGAGTTACAATAGGAGATATGGATTTAACTTCGGTTTCTGCTCCTTTTGCAATAATCGATTCAGGGACGAGCTACTTTTTTTTCAATCAAAATCTGTTCAATAAGATAGTATAAAATTTCTTTAGTTCTTGCAATAATATTGCCAACCCTCCGATCTGTCCGTGCGGTCAAGACTTATACCCAACTTTTGCATTTATGTTTCAAGGAATCTAAGTATATATTGAATCTTCTCAGTATATGACCAATATATATAATTCTAAGTGCACTTACTTATTTGGTACTCTCAGCACAGTCCGGTCAATACTCTTTGGAGACATATTTTTTCGAAACTATATCATCACTTTCGATAAGAAGAAGAAGAGATTAGGATTTGCAGGGAATATTGGTATAATAAAGAGTATTTAGTTCAAAGGAGTAGTTATAGGAGGATACATTCTTTTTGGAATATTAGGAATCATTTTGGTTGTGGGAATAATATTTTTCTGCAGTCTATAATAACTTGAGCTTAGTCAATCCACCTATGTCTCAGAAATCACCAATCCATTGCTAAAATCTAATTCTTCAGGACTCACGTAGAAATTATTATCTTGATTGATATTTATATACAATCTACATTGACATGCTGTATTTTCAATATATTACTAGTTTTCTATGAGATAAGTATTAGTATAATACAGTTAATCAACCATTTTTCTCGATATAACGATTTCTCTCCTCCTTATACTCTTGCAAAAAAGTTTATTTCGCCAGTTTATTATGTTAATGATTTAATTTTGCAAAATTTTTCCTTTACTATACTTCATCTTCTAGCTCTCCCATTTACTAGGGTTTAAGTATGTCTTCGAGAGTCTCACGATAGCTTGGATATTTTTCCAACAAATTAAATAAAAAATCTCCACATTTTTCCTTTATCTTTGGAATTTTGGTCTTTCTTTTATTGAATGCAAAAATAAGAGCATCATTTAACGCTGGTGGATAACAATCAGCGGGCTGTGCAATTTCAATCCAATGAGCTACAAGTTGAAGTAACTCATAGACTAAAATCCAGTCATATTACTCATTATTTCTATCTATCTCATTTAGTCTTTGATTATATACAACGAGCACATTTTTGGCCGTACAATTTAATCTCTTGAGGCACTATCTCACATTTTTTCGATAGGGAACCAAAGGATCCGCTAACTGCGGGATTAGCAGATCGAGAAGTGGGCGAAGGTTGATGATATTTGCAATTCCTGGCATGTTTAGAATGTGCGACAATAACTATAAGATTTAAATGTGTCTATCAGGTAGAATTTTTACAATAATTTTGCTAATCAAGTTGACGTACTTTGCAATAATTTCCTCATTTTACAGGAATTGCTTCTAAATCTGGTATTATTTACTTTAAATTATTGAACCGCGAATTTGTTAGCCGCTTTTGTTTCAGAGGCAAATAAATTTTTTATCACAAAGGGCTCATATATTCCAAATATTTTTTCTTTAATCAGGGGTAAATGCTCATATTGAATGGATTTAAGTCTATCTTACTCTTCATTAGTTTGTTTATATATTAGCTGTTACTTATCTTTCTCCCATATTTTTTACAAAGCTTTTAAATATGAAGAATCCATCCTTTGCAAAACTTCATGCATATTGGCAAAGTTTAGATAGAATAATGCCTTTAGAAATTATCGTGCATGAATTAATAAAAATATACATTAGTATTTAGGTATTGATGATCTTTGAAGGTCAGTCTAACAATTTTTTACAAAATTAACTTGGTTATTGCGATACCTTTATAACAACTTCATTTACTTGATTTCTTTTATAATAGGGTATGATATTATTCGAATACTTTTAGAAGATAACTTATTGAGCTAGCCATTACAAGAGTATTTTCATTTTACAGTCCTTATTTATATGATGGATTTACCTGAGTAGTAGAGTGTCTCTAAGACCATTAAACTATTATTGCTTAACCCCAAAAGATTGAACAGAGTCGCCTACCCTTTTTTACGTATTTCTTCATCCTCTACTCCTCCTAATCTTACTATTTATCCTCCGATCTCCCTCCATAAAATCTAAAGTTCAGTGGGCATTAACGTCGAAGCTATTTTTTCTATCAGAAGTAAAGTCTTGAATATCATGGGTTTTTTATAACATTTAAGCAATGAAGTAAACATGATAAAAAGTTTACGTAGATCGGGTACTATCAACGACCCGCTTCTTTTTAAGTTTTATTATAGTTCGGTGAGGAGTTCAATATCTGGAATCTAAGTGAGAGTTTAAATAAGAACTTTATTATTCATAATATTATAATCAGCTGCAATGGATAATAACATATTGATAGTATTGTAATTGGAAAAAATCATTTATTCTAATTTAAGTTTTCATGTCCGTTTAATTTGCAGAAAAATATATTATTATTTAGCTCTTCTCTTTCGCAACCCCTCCCTTTCTTTCACCTTTTCGCTATCTTTGCATTCTGTCTCTAGTCTTACATAGCTTTTTTTCTATTTTTACTTACTTTTATTTATTTAATTGCCTTCGGTTGGATACCT
>Ga0302191_10000561_pt1 | contig 23881 bp, 7 predicted proteins | sample II_Bog_E3_1_FD_198775 | JGI IMG/M metagenome (GOLD analysis project Ga0302191, IMG submission 198775) | Peat permafrost microbial communities from Stordalen Mire near Abisko, Sweden - II_Bog_E3_1 | ecosystem: Environmental > Terrestrial > Soil > Wetlands > Peat | place: Sweden: Abisko, Stordalen...
AAGGAACCCGTAAATTCTATGAGCTATGAAACAAAAGCACAAATTTATGGATTAGAATTCCCTTATATTAATTGTATTGTTGATGAAGAATGGTTTATAAATCTTTAAGAAAAGAATACTCTCCAGTGGCTGGAATAATGATTAATCTATCTTTTTATAAAGGCAATATTTTTAATATATATTCTTAAATTATTATTTGCAGCACAATTAATCATCTAAATTATGTATAAGCTTCTTTAAAGTATTTATTTCACAATGAATATCGAATGAATAAGATATTAAACATTTTTTAAGATGAAAAATCCAGCTCATTAAAAGTAGGGATAAAATTAACAAAATTAATAAAATTAGCAACTCACGAAATGTTTATATTAGCATCATTGAGTTAAAATAGCTAAGGATAGTGTAAATCAAAATAACTTTTTCATTGTAGCCAATTTATGGCACGTTACTGTTTATTCTTCATCGTCGGAATCAGATTAACGAGCTTCATAGATAATATTGCTTTTATTGTCTTCACTATTTTCTCTTATCCATTCTTTATATTGTTATTCTTTTGACAATGCAGACAAGCTTTTTTTAGTTTCTTCCTTTTTTTTATATTAATATTCCTCGATTGATTTCCTACTGCTGCAGCAAAGATTAACTTTCAATTGAGTTATGATTTTCAAATGAATATACATGATCCCGGATAAAATAATGAGATAGATTACAAACAAAATGATCAATCTCGGCTGAGGAATGGCTACTTACAAAGAAATAATCCCCAGTTGATTTAAACATATCAAGGAGCATGAAAGTATTATTGTTGATGCGAAGGGTACCTTTAGAGGCAAGTGGTTAATTGCAACGGCATACATTATCGATATGCAGAGTATAAATAATAATATAATACTTCAACAATCAGCTATTTTTCATGCTCTGGTTTAATCCTATAATCAATCATTTCTTTTCACATTCTTGTATGGCGCAACTCCAAGGACGCAGTTCATTATTTTATGGCGGTTCAAATTTTGGATTGCACTTTTAGCTGATTAGGGGCTGTGATATTTTACAATCGCAGTTAATAGGGTACGGCCGAAGTTATCTTGCTCAATTAAACATTTTTCCAAAGCTCCTTCAGTTGCGAATAACTTCTAAATTTAAACAATAATTACGTAGAGGTCTTCATTGGTAAATTCAGGACTTAAGCCCACTACTTTAAGAGTTCTGGGCTATTTTGGTGCTTCTTCTTCTTTCTTTTATCTTCTCTCCGATTTTGGATTGTTCTGAAATTTTTATTATCTTTGCTCGCGTTCATCTCTCACAGGCCTAATGTCTGAGTATTGCTTTTTAATAAATTTGCGCTTAAATGGTCGATGATCATCAGTTTTAGCAAATTTTTAATTGTTGCGAGTTTCTCCATCATTATTGAATTTCTGATTAAACTTGGATGGTTTGGGCTTGAATTTCTAACATGATAAATTAAGTACATTGGTGTTGCGATTTACCTTGCGTTCGTCCTTTTCCTTTTTAATGAGATCGTCCAATGAAATATCTGCCATTTCTTACTCGATATGATTTAATTATGACTCTTAATTTAAATTAACACTGATTTTAGGATATGCTATAATTTTTCAAGAGATATCTTTTAATAGTTCAAGACAACCCATTTTATTATTAAATTTAAATGGAACCTTTTGGATTTTTTAAATCGAAGAACATCTACTTTTTTTGAACTAGGTTTTTTAAGGTTTCAATGAAAAAAATAATTTTGGAAAAAATGGCACTATTTTTAACATTGTTTTAGTGTGGATGATTAAAATCGCCTTAATTAATATATTTTAAATCAAATAGTAGTAAGACTAAACAAAATAATTATTGTTATCTGAGAGGAAAAATTGAAAAAATAAGATGTCTAAATAAATAAATTAAGTTGAAATCCTATATATTATCAATATTTTTATTGAAGATAAGATGAAAGCATAAGCCTTTACTTTAGAGGATGTAACAAAATGGTAACTTCCTCCAACACCTGAAACATACCCAAAAGAAGATAAAGTTATATAATATTAGCGTAGTAAATTTCCACAAAAAGCTAAAAAAATAATTGATAAATGTAACAAGAAAAATTTATAAGGCATTCAGAAGGCGATGAATTTTATTTAAAAATCCTTCAGTTCGGATACAAAAATACTATCAAATCTAATTCAGAAATTTGGAAAGGTAGTTCCAGTTTTCGCTGTCATATCAGTAATTTTATAACTTCATATTGAATCGATTAAACAATTTGCGACAAGCCAAATAGCAAAATAATTGTTTAATTTGATGTATTAGGATATACAAAATGACTATGAATTTGTCATAGTAAAATTAAGTGAAGAAACATAAAATTCCATTTAAGTGGTTGGAGATAAATGCTTACAAGTGTTCATAAATGTTAAAAATAAGAAATTTGAAGAGCTGATTAAAAAAATTATCTTTAGTGAATAATTAATTTAGATATAGGAATATATTTAAAGGCGCTTCACTGTGCTAAAGTCTATGATGAATCTTTTTCAAACTGTCAAAAGTATGCATATTATTACAGGAAAAAATATAAGCAAGGATAGTAAGCACTAAGTAACCTCATCTATAATATTGTTGGTCTTAGAGTTTCTTTAATGAAATCTCCTTAAAATGACAGTACATTTTAATATAGCTTGTATTGTCAAGCCCCTTATGGATATGCAGCAAAATGGTATAAAAAATAAATTTTCAATGATATGTTAGGTTATTTTGTTGCAGATTATTTCACTTGTTACTGTGATAGCCAATCAAAGGGGCAAAAATATTTTGAAAAATATCGGCAGTCTGTAATCTAATCATGGTAGAAATCATTATTATCTTATGGTGAACAAGATGAAAATCGTGAAAATCGTGAAAATTGTGAAATTATGTGATTGTTGATGACAAAAATGATTTAAATATAAACCAAAATGATTTTGATTAATTCCCACTAATGATATATATAAGTTAAATATTTTAAAACTATTAAAAAATGGCTGCCTAATACCAAGTCATCTTATCTATTAATGAAAAAAGCACTTGCGAATAAATTGAATAATCCAAGATAATAAAAGGCGATATGGCTCGATAAATTAAGCATTTTTAGCTCTTTAAAGATAATCAAATATTTATGGAATGTATGATATTTTGTATTTTACAGATCATTTGTGTGGTCGATTATGATCGATGATTCCTTTCAGCTTAAAAAATTGGTATCCTCCAAAGATACAAATGGCTGCAATTTCAATGTAGCTCAACCATTAAATTTTTTTAACTTCTCCATTTTGTTCTTAAAATATCAAATCTTCTTCTATTTTAGTCTCGTTAGCTATATGTTTCACATATGGGAATATGTTTTCAAACTATACAAGCTCAGTATAGGCTGCACTCACATCTTTCACCAATAATAGATTAGATGGAATTTAAATTTTTGATTTTTATAAACTGGTATGATGTCTAACTCGAGTGTTATATTATACGTATTTGTTTATCTCTGCACCTCCAAATCGATCCAACATTATTTTAATGCATAAGTTAAAGATAGTACCTTCGTTAATAAATTTATACCTTCGGGCAGATTAATTTATTTTCTGAATAGACCTTACTAAACGTCAAATATATTTTTTTATTTGCTTTCTGTATTTTCAAGAGTTATTCGATATCCTTATTATCTTGACTGCCCTGGAAATCTCTAAAATTTCATATCAATCTTTAATGATTCATCACCCTTTAATGAGTATACAATCATACACCTTTCCTTCTTTGAGTTCACAGATAGACTAATGCTGTTGATTAAGTTTAAGAGTACTATAAGGACAATAATCTTTGATATTGCCATCAAGTATTATATTATTAGCGAGATATGTGGAGTTAATGTAGCACGTTATATCACTAAAATAAAAATAAAGAATTGGATAATATCAAAAATAATTTAATCGTTTTTTATAATTTGGAGATCTTTACACTTTTTTGTTATTTTTTGCAAAATCATTTCTTTAATCATTCAAGTAATCTTTTATCTTTTGCATTTTTAAAGGAGATGTATTTCCAATTGATTTTTTATTTGTATTCGAAATTTACACGTCATTTACCACTTTTAGTTGGCTGAATGATTTAACTTTGGTTATATTTTAACCATTTGATATGTATGGAGAGTTTCCTGATTATTTAATGGGCATGATATTGATCGGCTCATAGACATAATTGCCATACTATTCTTTTATCAAGGAGTTTCTATATATCTTGTTATCCCTTTTAAATAGATTATCGTCTCTTAATTTTATATTTTATTTTGTGGGTAGTTGTGAACTGTTCCGCTATTTTCCTTTTTTATACTATTCTTGATTAATTTTGAAGTGTGCAGGAGAATGTTTTTATTTAATTTATTATTTTTTGCTGATGATCATAGGCTGACTTATTATCTGATTTAAATTGCCATTTTCATGAGAGTTCTCTAATTAATAATAAGGACTAAAGTATTTATTTTTATTTTAAATTTTTGCATTGCCTTACTAAAATTATTTCATTTGTTTTTACTTAAACGCTGACTTTATGGGAGAGTAATTACTTTTATTGTTTTTTTCAGGAGTATTCTGTGGTCTCTCAGGGGTCTTATTAAATATTCGAGCTCTCATTCTTGATTTAAACGGACTGAGGGAAGTTTATGGAGAATAATCTCTTTTAATACTTTTATCGAGATCAAATATTTTTAATCGTTATCTCGATTTACTTGAAGCGGATTCCTATTTTAAGGCAACACTTTTTAAAAGTTCGAAATTATGATTAGATGCAGATACTTGTGGAATAATTTGATCCCTTTATTTTTCTCTCGATTATCGAATAAGAATATTTTCCTTTTCTTTATCTTTATTAATATTTCTCGCATTGACAGGTTCCATATGAATAATTTTTAATTTTTACCTTGGAGTTGAATCAATTTCTCTTTTGTTTTTTTCTTTGCCAACATTGATGGGAAATTGTTTCTAGTTGATATTTTAATAAAGTTCTTGTTTGAGAATTTCTAATCTATTTTTTTATGGTAACTTTGAAAATTATCTACTGTCTTTAAGCATACCCTCCATATTCTTGTTCATATTCATTTTTATGATATCCAAACCTTATTATTTTCGATGAGATTTGAGAGATTATTTTTAACGATATGATCTATTGTCATCTTTTTTCTTAAAAGGAGGGATTTATTTCCATTGTTAGTATTGATTAGGAAATTGATCTTTATTTTTTTATTAAAACATTATCTTTTAATAGGAATCGTATTCTGCAGATTTGTTAATGATAGCATTAGTGAAGATATCTTTCATAAAAGGAGACTAGAGCATATTTTAAAAATATTTGAAGTAAGGTTCAGAAGGATCAATAAAGAACTCATTTTTAAAATTAATTGCACTTAAATGGTATCTGCGATAAGCTTTTTCAATCTTTTAAAATGGTCTATTTTATGAGTTAAAAGTAAAAGTATTTCTTCCATCAAATACCCCTTATTAGAGTATATTGTCTAATTATTGATAATTGTATTTAATACCCAGATCACATAGCATTGTTTGATTATGAATACCATTGGATAATATTTTAAACTAATCATCAAATACAATTGCTAATCCCTTATCAAAGCCATACCTATAAAATTTGTTGCTAATTAGTCTTAATTTAAGGAAGCATGAGTCTGAAATCATTTTGCTATTTAAAAATTTAATAAGAGAATGACAAATTTATTAATTTTAATGGAATTTACATTGTTTGATGAGATCTTGTAATTGATCAGAGCTATTTATTTCATGCTTTTATATCATTTACCAATTTTCATCATTAACAATTTCCAGCAATAAAGCAGTATTGTATTTTTAAAATACAACTAAAATATTAGTTCCTTTAGTCAATATTCCCTGGTCGTATTCTGTAATGATCAAAATTTAGTACATCCTAAAAACAGCAAATCCATGAATTTTATTTTTGTTCCAATGCCCATAACTATATTTATAGTGCTCGTGAAAAAAGAAGCAGTTTCCCGATAGTAAATTTGCCTAAAATTTAGTACAAGCTATGAAATGATGAGAATTAGATACATATATTATCCCATTTCCAGATCTCTACTCACGCTATTTATTATATTCTCCTTGAAATATGGCGTTTCGATAGTTAATCATTTAGGTTGAGCAAAAATGCTAAGTTTGAGTTGGAATATTTTTGTTATTTCGAATCATTGTGATTCCCAACTGTTATTATAAATATTCATATTCCTTCAAAAAGGGGTATTGACAACAAACTCAAGATGATGATAAAATATAAAATGAACTATCGACTGCTAATTGATGAATTTGTATTGTAGGTAATAATTGGATAAAAATCAAAGGCAGAATAAAGATTGTAAAACATAATCCAGCATATTTAGCCATTGATTTGAGCAAATATTCATATCCTGATAAACTTTATTCTCAACTTACGCTATTTTATTTCTCATGTTATTTAATTTATCTTGATAAAAATATATGTCTTGTCCAGGATTAAAGATATTACGATTCAAGGAAAGTTTAAGACCAAGGCATATACTCTTACAACGACAGCAAATGTCATTTTGACTGGCAATTTTACATCTTGTGCAGATAAAAGGAGTTTTAAATTCCTTTGGGCAGATACCCTTTATCATTAAGAGTAGATATTTATGGAATTATATTAGATAGGTAAGATCTTATGTTGAACTGAGCTTTTTATATTACGAAAGAGAATTCATCAGTCTCAAATAGACATTCTAAATAAGAACTCCATATAAATTCTGATTTACACTGTTTTACATACACTTGCCTGACTTTTAAACATTATAATAATTACCCAATTCTATTTCGTTAATGTAAAAATCTAAGAGTTGCAGAATTTATGCATTTGATAAGCTTCGGGTAAAATTTTATAATAGAAGCATCACCTACTCTTTATTATCCTATTATAATCTTGAAGGAAGGGAGAAGCCTGCTTAAAAGTTATTCATGTAGTAAAAGAATATTGCTTTTTCAATGATATTTAATGAATCATAGATTTGTTTCATTTATTATAAGCTTTTTAAAGAAAACTTCATGACAAGCCTAAAAAGAAAATCTTAGGCAGTTGTAAAGTCTTTAAATATACCATTTCTCATGACTCTCCTTAAGACTTTACTCTCAATTTCAGGGAAATGATTGACATATTAAGATGTATTCCATAAAAACTCCGCTTTATTTCTCATTTGAAGATAGAAAATAGTTTATTAAATTTAGTCAATGCCAATTTTTTACTGATCAACTGAGATATGCTCATCAATAGCTGTTCTGATTTTATGTTTCCATTCTGAGATTAATTGATACTAATGCTTAATAGCTGGATCGAAAAGGTACTCAATATAATAAAAATAATGATTGTTCTTCATATGATAGGCGAAAACAGGAGTCATTTCCTCCAGATTAATTTTAGAAATTTGATTTTTATCGATTATCTGCACTATGCCAGGCATAATCTCTTCATAATGATCTTTAGTCATTTGTGGATACATGAGAAATAATTTCATTAGAATGAAAGCCATGATTTAAATAGAAACTGAAGGTCTAATGCTTCGTAAAATTGAACGAATGACGGTCAGAATATAGTTAAAATATTCCTATTTCTGATTCTTATATTCCAATTTATTAATTTCTTCGATAGTACAATATTCGATTTAAAGAAGAGCTTTCAGAAGCTAAAGATGTTTTTTATTCTTAGAGATATATAATCCATGCTCATTAAATTTGCGTGCATAATAGTTTATATTACTTTTATCTTGCTAGTCAAACACAAATATCTCGAGCCCTTACTTTACAAATTTTTATCTTTAGTTATATTTGTCAGTCACATAAAAGAAAGTTTTCATATAAACATTTTTAAAGTCTTTTAATTTCTAGAGATATTTCTTTAGCCGTGTTTTATCAAACTCAGAAAGTGCCTTTTTTATATTGAGCCTTATAAGCCATAAAAGAGAAATTTCTAACTTAAAAGTGCCTTTTCTTTAAACAGAAATTAAAAAGAACAATTTATCCATAATTTATAAATACATGACCGGGAATTCTTTCTTTAGGTTTTAACAGTTGTTTTTGGCGAACCATATAAGAGAAGCACCTAGAGCAGCCTCTATGTCTCCGTTTGATGTTGCTTATTTCATTAAATTATTGAGAAGTTTAGAATCGATAGGATATAATTGAACTGCTAAAAGGTCTAAAGCTGGAATGCGTGATAGAAAAACTAAATCAACTTCTTTTGAGGGGTCGGACCACATTGAAAATTATTTATATTGGTAGATAAATCAGTCTAATTTAAATAATTTAGATTATGAACTGAGGTATTAAACAAGACTGATTAATGTTTAGTTTGGTAGTAATTTAAAGTTGAATGCTATAGTTTTTTAAGCTATAAATATTGTAAATATATCATAGATGACATAAGTATTATTGTTGAATAGGCATCATTTTAAATAATAATGTTAATACAAATGACAATGGAATCTTTTCGCATAATTGATTAATTAAGAGATAATAAGAAAATGTTTTAATATTTACGGAAATACAATATCAAATCCATTAAAGAGTATATCTGATTAACTCTTTATGAAGATTGTATAAGTATAAATTATTAATATTCATAAGTTGCTCTATTTTGCTTATTTTTTACTGCATCTATGCCTAAAATTCAAATTAGCTCTATCTTTTTTATAATCTTGCTTTTAATTAAATGATGGCAGCATAACTTAAATAATCCAAATCGAAGTTTTAGCTCAGCGAATATATTGAATAAGAATTATTTTCTTTAAGAAAGAATATTTAGGAACAAATTAATTAGACAAATATTCCTAATACTTCAGTTTGCTCATATCTTTAAACATCTATTCATGTAAAAAATGGCTTTATGGAATTGGTACAGAGAATTTAAGCTCAGTAATTGCTCGCTTAAATTCAAAGAGAGAGGATTGAAAGCAACAAAATTTTATTGTAAGGATTCAACGCAGTTAAAGTATAAATTCTATAATTTAGGAAAAATGGAGAAATCAAGTGAAATAAAGCGAAATTGAAATGATGGAATTTGAAAAATAACTTGAAAAATCGCAAAAATTTGAAACCTTGACTAATGTTCAAAAAAATCAGACTAACTTATAAAATTAACTTGAATAAATAGATAAAAAAAATCAAAGGTATTAAAAGCGTCTTCTATAAAAAAAACGCTTATAAACTATGATAATTTAAAAGAATTAACTGTACAGCAAAATCATCCCTGAAAGCACGAATAGAATTCGCAATTAACTCTAAAAAACTTTAGAATCCTTCATATAGAATTTATCAAGAATCACAAATAAAGACTTAGCGATAATAAATAAAATTTTTAATGATTTCAAGGATGAAAATAAAAATAGAATAGAGATTAGTTATTCTAAAGGAGAATTAGACTAAGAACTGTAGATAGTTATTTGTCCTTCCAAGCATGTTTATTTTCAAGCATGCCGTGCAAATGGAATTAAATTATAAGAAAAGGAAATAAAATTAATAATAGCCAGTGTTACACCCTACTATGAGAAATTGGTTATCGGTATTGATGGAATAAGAGACTTAACTAACGAAGATATTTTTTAAAAGTTGTATAACAATGAAGAAATCTAAACTATTTTCGAAAACCCCACCACCAATGAAATTCAATGCGCTATAAATTCTAAATACATAAAACTGAACTGGATCAATGAAGTACTACTAAATGGAGAGATGTCTCCAAAGAATTTTTTAAACTTAATCAAGTAAAGAGTATTTTGTGTGCAGCTGATGCAATATCTCTGCAAAAATGTAAAAACAGTAGATTTTTTCTTTCCCCTGAGTCTGAAAGGAGAATATTTTATTTAAAGGAATATGAAAAGGTACTTCTCATTTAATATAGTATCACTCAAGGAACACTCTAAAAGATAACATTTTAACAGTATCTATAACTGGTTCATACCCCGAATTGGTTGGATAAATATTTAGCTATTTATGAAGATGTCTAGTTTAAGGTCAAGTCATAAAGATCGTCCTAACATTTGACCAACAGAAATAGCAATTAATTGCTGTAAAGTGTCCTAAAAATTTTGAAACTTGAGGAATTAGTGTAGAAAAATCTGAATTTCTATTATAAAGGAACCTTTACAATCGTGTATAAAGAGCTAACATTTATTCTGATTGTTCCCAAGATATATCCTTCAGCGTATTTTTACTCTTATATAGGCCTTCTAAGATAAATATCATTAAGTGGTAAAATAAAATCAAAAACGAAGATAATCCTATTAATCTTGGTTAACCTCCTCTTTGGCGATATAGTGGTCGACAGACACCGTTAAATGATAGAATTTTGGCAATTTAACAAACAGTCAATGAGCAAATAACTTAATTTATTAAGAATGAGCAAATTAATGTTTTTCGAACATTATTCCAGTTGAATCGTCTTCTTACTTTGCTTAGTGACCCTTAATATTTTAATGAACAGTACTGATCTAATTTCATAATTATACGTCAATTCTTCTTCTTATTATTTTGAAAAAATACAAGCTTCTAAATGAAGTTGTTTTTGTAATAAGGACAAATTGTTGACTTTTAATACAAATCATAAAGATAATAATTTTTAAAGAAACTATATAATTAATGCTATGATTATATTAAATTGAGTTATTATTAATTGTTGAGAGTTAATGAGTGCTAACGAATAATCAAGTTAAGAGGCTATTTAAATATCCATTAAAAAACCGACAAGATAAAAGATAATCAGATAAAAAAAGAAAATAATCAAGCCAAAACCCAAAGAAAAACCACGTATGTCAGCCAAACTTAAGAATCTATTATAAAAACGTATTGAAGATGAACAAATTTTAAAGTAATTAGAGAACAAACCATTCGATTTCGGAGAAAATCAAAATACCATCATCAAGATAGCTGATAGCGCCAAAACAAAAAAGAATCTCAGAGATTTGGGGATCTCATTAGTTCATCTGATAAAAAAATAAAAACGAGTTGGGGTCAATCATATCGGCAAAATTATTAGTAGTTGTGACCATCTTCGGAAAGACATGAGTCACATCAGAAACTTAAAGAAAAGATGATATTGCAATGCCAATTATTTATTAATTATCACGAGTTAGCCATTTTTTGTTTCATCTCAATGATTTTATCATTATTGACTCTAATTTGCTCGCTTATCTGTTTTAATCGGCCAATGTTTTCAGCCCTTTCGTTAGGGCTGCATGTTTCGTTGGAAAGAGATAGAAGCTTTTATTGTTCTTCAATAAGCCTAACTGCTTCACGATTGATTTCAATTAGCATGGCTTTATCCAAATTATAGGAATAATTGTTAATTCCTATATTTCCCTTTTGTGAACCAAATTCAGGAACTTAATCGGTATCCCAATAATATGGAATATTTTAACGATCAGGCATCGCTGAATTGTAGACATCAGGTTCATTGCTATAAAATAGCTGCTCTGGTCTCTCTCTTTGAGTGATTGGTTCACAAGATTTTAAAATAAAGCTTTGTTCGTTAGAATGCTGATGGGCTTTGTCATAATTATCTCTATATTTTTATCTTGATTTTTCATTAAGCCTTTCAATCCCCTTTTATTGTGATTTTTGTTTCGAATTGATTGTTTGATTTGATTTCTTTTTGATATTTGATTTTACGTACGTATAAATTGGAGGGCGATTATTTTCCTGTGAAAGTGCATCTGGTTTAGAAATTTATGATTTTCTAATTTAATTTTTAGCTTTTTCTTTCCCGACACTTCTCGTTTCGTATCTAGGACACTATTAAATTTATTATTCGGGCAATATCTCATTGCCTTCATCAAATTACAGTTGAGATTAAACAATTATATTCCGACTTGCTTCTTATTTGATATGAGACTTAATTATGCTTTCTCGATTCAAATCAATTTCCTATTATCTTTGCTTTACCAATTGTTATCTTCTATTCCATTATTATTTCTCTCGCTCATGAGTCTCCTTAATTTCCCGAATTTATTGAGAATGCTTTTTGAGGCTACTGATGAGTTCTTCATTAGTCTTTTCAAATTTTTCCTTAAAATAATTGATCTCTTTATTCATAGAATTGATAATTTACTTTTTTTCGATATTTTCTTGTTTTAATCTCTATAAATTTCTAACTATTTATTATCTCTCTCTCCCATGTTTATTCTCTCTCTCTTTTAAGGTTTATTAGGTTTTGTTTTTGATTTGAAAGATCTCCTGCTTTAGTTGCATATTTTAATTTGTAAGTGACTCAATCATATCGACACTCTTGCTGTATTTTTCAATTATTGATGTTGTTGATTTTTATTTCATGTCCTCCAGCATTTTGTTTTTTTATTGCAGTTTTGAATTGGCCTCTCTTAGCTTTTAAATCATTTTATTTTGCTATTAAATTTTGAGGCGAAACTCATCTATATTCTTGAATGATTTAGTTTCAATCTATTTTAATTTTTGTAGTTATCTTTAGTATTCTAGAAGTCTTCCCTTGTTTTAATTATTCAACTTTTCGAACAACTTCATCTTTTTAACATTCTATTCTTTCCAATCTCTCAATTTCTTGTTTTCATGAATAAACTCTTATAGTTTTTTGGTTTTTGGTTATAAGGATTAAATTCTCTTTTTCAATTACTAGTTTATCAAGATCGATTCATTTATATTTTTACTTTTATCATCTCGAAGGGTCTTAACGTTTGTCTTTAAATACTAATTTTATTTTTGTAGCTCTTTTACCTTACTTTGGAGATCAAGCATGGCATTAACATAAGACTTGCTTTTTGTTACAGCAGAATTATTGATTGCAGGTTGCTTCAAAGAATTGAAGGAAATAGAATTATTTTCCTTTTAAAGTGATTAAAAAGTTTAGTTTCTTACTAAAGTATGCTAATCTTGTTAATATATGGAGTTTGTGCTCATTAATGTCCATTCATTTCCAAATTTGGGTTGTACTACAGGTGCAGTTTGCTTTAACCAATGTTCAAGTTGCCTTGATGATATAGAATCATTCTCATTATTCTAATACTCTGAGAATACTGAAGTTTTTTGCTTTTATCCTTGTCGCATGATAACTAACCGAAATTATTTGAATATTATTAAAAAATTATATCAGATCACCCTTATCAAAAGCTTTTTTTATGAATTAGATTGTAAATGCTACTACGCCTGGGCTTTACATTTGTTAACTAAGGTAATTCCGCTTTCATCTAAGCAATCATATCATAAAATTCACGCCAAATCATAAATTATTTTTGTGAGGGAAGTGGTCTGAGTGAGCTAAGTTATTTGATTGCTTCCTTTTACATCCATTGATAGTTATAGTATTCTTTTCTCAATGATAAATTTTTCCAAATATTAGGAGTTTTCGACAGAAATTTCGAGCTCATCCTCTCTTGAGGAGTATTATAGAAAAAATTGTTATATTTAGTTGTATAAGATTCGTAAGCAAGCCTTGCCAGATAGAAAGAACTAAATTAGAAACAGCATGGATGAGTAGAAATTAATTGATTTACACATTCTAAAAATTAAATATAGATTGGGGAAGATTAATGAATTTTTTCTCTTTAAAATCCTAATCTTCGACTGAAAGGGTGTCCAAAAGAAATAAATTATTTTTAAACAAGAAGACTGAAACCATGCATAGTACGATAAAAGGGATCTATAATAAGTTGCACAAGTGCAGATACTTGGCACACTCGATCAAAGCTCATATTTTATTACAAGAGAACTTCCTTTGGTGCCTAAATTCAAAAACAATTACTTTCAATTGATCAACCGCTTGATAAGCGCATTTTAAGAGATTTGATACATCTTAATACCATTTTCCTATAACTTTGAGGACAGAGTTATCTCTTGCGTAGTTGATAATTATTTTTTTAAAGATGCTATTAAGAGATGAAAGATCTGCAAACTTCATAGAAAAATCGATATTGTCTTTTTCTCTATAGGATAACTACTACTCTCGCATATCAATGACGTATAAATCACGACTGATATGTTTCAGATAAGTTCTATTATATTTATTATTTTATTGATTCACTTTAGGCCGGGCTCCTCTCCAAAGTCCGCTTTTAAAGCAATAAGAATAATATGAAAGGACTGGAATACGATTTCCATTTCTTATTTTTAAGCACTACTCTAATAAGTTTTTCTAAATGCTCTTGGAAACTATCTAAATGACATACTTTTTACAAAATATTTTGGATAGGTTGGACATAAGGTGCCTTTTGAATTTTTAACTATCATATACAATTCCCAGTCCATTCTCATTCTTTGCATTTCAGCAAGACAATCATAACTAAGAGCTTCTTCATATTACAAAGAATTTTTCAAAAAAAATGGAAGATGGGTGCACCCAAAGAGTATTGTTTGATATATTTTCTGAAGATCTGAAAAAGGCTTTATTTTATAGATAATGCCAGTTCTCATTTTTATGATGATTTCTTTTTTTTCAATATCGATTTCTTACATATAGCCATAGGGCAATGATATTGGTAAACAGGTTTCTTCAATTTTATTATTTGAATTCATTTCTCCGTTATTTTTAGGGTGAATTTAGTAAAGGGCCAATCTGTAATTAGTTATTATTAACTCTTGTCCTCCTTTAATGATTTTGGAATCTCCTTTGAGCAATATTGGATAATGAATTTCAGACAGAAGTTCTTCTTGAGACAGGAAATGCAAGGAATGAGTTGATATTTCTGATTAACAATCAAAACTGCAATCTGGAGAAAGCGGATCAACGTCAAAGAGAGATCGAGACTTAAGTTAAAGAATATTTTCAGTTTTTTATTGAGACTCTTCTTGCTCCATTTTGTGCAAGAAATTTTAATTGAGTAAATAATCTAATTCTTATTAAATCTCTTTTATTAAGACAAGCCAATAAGTTCAATATATATGAATGAATTAATGAAAGATTAACTATTTATAATTCACTTATCCAATGAATTTATTTCAAGTTTAATTAATAATTATTAGCTTAAATTTGAGAATAAAAATATATCAATTAGTTAAAATTAAAATAGGTGTTTTAATTTAAATAAAACAAATAAAATTGTATTTTAGTTTTCTATATGTTACTACTGCAATAAAATTTTCTAATAACAACATTGTTATTATTATAAATGCCAAATGAATATTTCAGTCTTTCAAACTGAAGACATTAACCAATTATCAAAAAATAGCATGATAATTCAAGTGAATATTAATTCAAATTATAGAAAAGAAATATATTAAAAATGTAGTTATATCAATCAAAATTATTGAGAGATCATATTTTCATTCACCTTGAACAATTTTGATAACTATCTCCTTTGTTTGTAAAGTAAAGTCGATCTGATAAGGATTATAAAACTAGCTAGTGCTCCAATTATGAGTAAAACTATAAATAGATGATTCTATTTTGAAAAATCTTTTCCTATATTTAGGACAAGGCCAATAATAATTTATACGATTCCCACCACAAAATTTCCGATAGCCATTGATAGAGTAGACAGCATTTATGTTTTTGACTTATCTCCATCTGTGATTGACATGACTTCATTACCAGCACACATATTAAAAGCTCCTCCTAAAAAAAATCCAATAATTTCTGAAATGACCATTGTTAATATAATGTTCATTTGCATTGTAAAGAATAAAATAAGGCATCCGCAAATAATGATGCATGCATAAAAAAGACTGTAACTTTTTAAATTTTTATTAAAATTGTGAAGACACTTCTTTCCATTCGATAGTTATTTGTACTCATCCTCATTTACTTTTGCCTTTTATTTGTAAAAATATCCGAGGAAAGCTGACCCAAAGACAGTGCAAACGTTGAAAAACGAGGGTGCATATGTGGCATAATCAGCATAGTTTAAGTGAGTTAGGTAAGTTGGCATCCACAACAAGAATCCATAGAGAATCGATTTAAGCAGCGCCATTGTTAGCAGAAACAGTTTGTTTTTGTGACTCACCATGATCTCCTTTGAAAAATTTAAAAACTCAAAAAATTTGTCCTTGCGCGTCTTTTAGTTCTCAACTTGACTCACGAGGTGCTCTTAAAGTTCATCCGGCTTTACATGATCCCTGAAAGTGAAGCAAATTAGAAGGGCAAAAATAAAGTAAATAATTCCCCCCATAATCATCACATATTACCAATCAAAATTGAGGACCTTTAAGATCAAATTAGCAAGCAAAAAGCCGAGAATATTTCCAACGTCGCCGTTAGCAGACCATATTCCTAAAATTGTACCCTACTTTTCAACATTGAACTGATGACTTACCAAATATAGGAGAACAGGCCAAGCAGTGAATTGCCCAAAGCCGAAGAGGATCAGAGAGATGCCTGGTATTACGTATCTGATGAAAAAGGGCTGATCACCAATGGTTCCACTGCTATCTGTCAGGATCAGACTCATGATTGGGATAACAGTGTATGAGATGGCAGTGATTATTCCGAATATTAGGTAAATTGTGGTCTTTTTGGTGTGTCCTTCAATGAAAAATCGAAGAAAGAATCCTATTCCAAGAGAGATATAGATCAATCCATCGAAAAGGCCCAGGAATAATGAATCCAGTTAAAAAGCTTTTTAGAACTTTGGTTTTACAGCGGAGTAGCTCATTCTGAGGATGTGAACTGCCACATAGGCAAGAAAAGTCAAGACGTACGTCAGGTATTTCATAATAAAAAAACTAATATTTCTTTTAGCAATATTCTCCTACTTTTTGATCACATATTAATATTCTACCTGTTTTTTTTATAAGAGATAACAATAATGTTTTTTCATTTTGTTAAAAATTGAAACACTTCACAACATATATACTTTTATTAATTTAGCTTCTAATGATCAAAAATGATGAAATTTTATCAAAACAAAGATGTTTTAATCGTCTTTATTTTTAATTAACAAAACTATTCTCACATTTACATCAAGTAATATTCTTTCCATTTAGATAATTTGCTAAAAATTGAAGAAAGGCTTATTAAAGGAGATACTTTTTCGAATAACATCAATATGTTTTTCTTCTTAGTTATTTGTATATCTAATCAATGGAATCATATTATATGTTATCTCTCTTATTTTTTACTACCTTATTAAATTAAATACAAATATTGCAATAATTATATTAAAGCAATCAAGAATTAATTTTCAGTCGAATCTCTTAGAATATTTTTTCAATATTTTTATTTGTAAAATTTGATGATGCTGAATTTATGTCTAATGATTCAATTATCTTCAGTAATTTAGATAACTATTCATTATAATCTTGCTTTCCTCGTAAGAAAGATATCAAGTATGCCTCATCTGTATTTTTTTCGCCCAAGAGTAAAGCCTCAATTTGACTGACTGCTTCAGTAAGCTATGCTCTTTCTTTTAAATACTCTTTTTTACTTCCGAGTTTGGAGTGCTATTTTACTACTAATTTATAAATCTTGAGGGCAAGTTGGCAAGTGATTTATGGATATAAGTTTTCGTTTATAACTTTATCCATGACTTGAATTATCTCTATAAGTCGACTGTGAATTTCTACTCCATGGACTTCTTCCTCTATCTTATTTTTTTTTTTGAAATTTTTCCCATCAATAGAGGGTTTATTTTCTTTCTATTGGAAAATGTCGTTTTCTTGTTTTGGTAATTTATTCATTTAAGTCAGTGGACGATAATAAGTCAGCTGTTGATTTGAGAGATTTAGTTTTCCATTTTTAAAAGTAAAGCTGAGGAGCTCGTCCCATGATATGCGTTTGAAGTGATCCTTAACTAGAGCTCGTTTTAACAAATCCTCTAAAATCGGAGAAATAGGATTAATATCTTTATTGAACTGAAGTTATTGATGCTATTGCAAGTTGATTAGTTTCGCAATAGAGCTTTCTTCATAGGGGCAAAATCCATAGACCATTTAATAAATTACTACTCCTAAACTCCAAATATCTGCTTTTATTGTATATATTTCTCCTCTTAAAACTTCAGGAGCCATATAGATTGGCGACCCTAGCATAGTTTGAGCTAAATCTCTTTGGCTTTCCAAACTTTTACAAAAACCAAAATCTCCTAATTTCAGTTTACCGTTATGAATCATAATATTTGAAGGTTTTAAATCTCTATGCATGATGTTGCTGGCAGTTAATATTCTAAAGGCTTCTAAAAGTTGTTCCATATAATCAAAAATTTTAGGCTCTTTTAAGAATCCATTTTTATGGATCTACTGATCGAGAGTGCCTCCGTTGCAATATTAATAGAAGAAGTAAAAATTATTAACAGTCTTTAAGATTTCGATAAATTTAACGATGTGGGGAGAATCGATTTTGGAAAGAACTTCGATTTCATTGAGAGTGCACTCTTATAATTTAGGATTTTCTTTGAATTTGCGAGCTAGGATGACTTTCACAGCCACTTCTTTTCCGTTGCGACTATCGACTCCTCTGTAAACTTTGCCATACTCTCCTTCTCCAATTTGTTCGTGAAGTGTGTAGTTTTAGATAATTTTTACCATCCGTTAAAATGCCTATCCAAACGAAATTATAATAATTCAAGAAAAAAGGCTATTATACAATAAAGGATATTAATTTGAATGCATTATTTTTTTAAATAGCAATTGATCGTCATCAACTCATAATAATTATTTTATAATAAAGGAAAGAAAGGAAATGATTTTTCATATGGATTGGTAGAAATAAGAGGACACAATTATAAGTGACTAAATATATGATTGTAAAAAATATATCTGGTCCTTGCTTATCATAATGAATATATTTAATAAATCGCAGATAACACTAATTTTTAATATTGAAATAGCTAATAATAAGGTATTTCTCACTAATTTAAGTATATAAATATCTGTCAAACATCAATGGAGAATCAGAGAGCCTTGCTATCTATATTTATTCAAGGAGGAGCTTAAAAATTTATCGATAATACAAGTGCTGTTTTGATGAAGAAAAAAAAGAAAATGCCAATTCCACATCCTTCTTCACTAATCAAAGAGTTTTCTCTCTATAATTTTATCGAGAAAAAACCATTCATATTAGGCCACAATGTCATTGAAACTTAAGCCATAAAATGTATGGAGGGAAATATACGCAGTAAAAATATTTTCGCAATAAAGAATGATTCTCTTTTTGAGAATATTAACAAATTTCGACTACTGTATTAAAAATTTATTAGCATTCCATCATTCCATCATTCCTCCCTATAATAATCATATAATTGCCAAAGGAGAATGATAATTTTTCGCAAAAGTAAATAATTTCTATCAGAAATATTCTAGGATTAAATTATTGATAAACAAATAAGGCAAAATGAATTTAACTTGAGAAAAAGTTATTTAGAGCAAGGCAGAAATCACAACAGAATATTAAATATGATTGACATGAAGATAATTTCTTACAAAAATGAATTGGAAATATTTTAAGAAGAAAAATAATTAAGAAAAGATGCTTACAAGTATAGAAATGTTTAAGCTTTAGACTTGTTCTATAATTGGTCAGAAGGACAGGAAAGAATTAACATGATTATTCATTTTCATTATGAAAGGTGGATGAAGTAATTATGCAAACTCACTCTCTTGAAAGATATATCTTATCAAAGAATTAGAATTCAAGGGGAATGGGAATCAAATTTTATTGTAAACTAAGAGTTTAATCTGATTAGTAAAAGGATAAACGGAAAAATGCTGTATTCTATTGAATAAGAGATGAATAAATGCAAAAAGCAATTCCAAACTATTCATTAAAATCGTGAATATATGATCAGGGGGAAAAAGCAGGGAATAAATTTTAAATTATTTTAAAAAGGATAAAAAATGTTAAATACCAAAGATCAAGAAGATTATAAATTTCACAATTATTAAATCAATCCTTGTAATGAAAACAATATTTACCATGATCGAAGGCAAAATATCCATCAAAAATCAAATCAACCTAAAATATAATAAAATAATGTAGTCAATGATTAAATAAGTGTCTAATCAAATATTAAAAACTAAAGAATCCGATCATAAATTAATCCAAATATTCAAAAATACTATGTTTCACAATTGATGGCTGAATTGCCGAAAGTTCCATAAAATATACGTTCGACCCAAAACAATTATAAATATAAACAATAAAAGATAAATGGTCCCGATATTAAGATAAAGCAATATAGTTATAATTATAAAAATAGTAAATAATTAAGCTCTTCTCGTTAAAATGTCGTCAATGCCATGAATAGTATTCCAAAAAAATATTCAAAAAAATCATAATTTAAATTTCCAATAAAAATATAGGCTTTTTAGATGTATTCTACTGACTACTCAAATATTTGTTATAAAGCCGAAAATATTAACTTGAAAGAACTTTCCCTACGATTTATTCAGGATCGATTAAAATTTGGGTAGAATAGAGTGAAAGTTTAATATCCTTTTAATTGCGATGCATAAATAGAGGAAGTTGTGATTAAAAGCATGCATATTCTCAATTGTCTGGGGGCATAAGTTTACTGTGAAATGGAATCAGGATATGAGTTTTGGAATTAAGTAGATTAAATTGATATTTTAACTATTAGTTTGATCACATAGATGCCAGTTAAAAAGGTTGTTATACTCTATGGAGAATTTGTTGGTGGAAAAGTAACTCTTAAATGATAGTAATCTCTAATATATATCAAATTTAATAAAGAATTAACAATTATTTCTATAATATTTTAGACTTAATTGGCATATAAAAGGTTCGAACAATTTATTAATATTTGTCATTGTATAAGCGGTTATTTTGCGAAATTTAAAAACAAGAGTTATAATAGTTTTACAAATAAAAATATTGTTATTTTTAATCATGAAGGAGTGGAGAATATTTTCCAATCCAGGAAAAAACAATACTAACCACCATATTTCAGTCGTTTCAGAATGCACCCTTTAAAAATCTATGGTAGATGATATCGACTACAAGCAAAAATGTGGCAAACTGATCAAGCAATTGGCATAATCATAGGTAACTGCAATATTAACTAAGATACTCAATAGAAAATATTAAATTAGAATTAATCATTTTGAACGATAAATTACAATTTATCAGACAGAAGTGGAACAACTATTCAAAGTATTTCAAGTAACCAATTTGGATGAAGCCTATAAGAGAGCTTCATAATTGATTAATAGCAGCAGTCAACCAATCGATAGTAGTAAAATGGTTTAGTGGTAAAACATTATATTAGAATACAAAAAAATCATCAATTCCCAGCAAGAAAAGTTTAATAAATTGCAATAACAATACAATCTTGCCCAATAACAATATCTATCATCATCGTAAAAATTGAAAAAATATTAATCATAAAAACAATCTAGGGATAGTATTTAAAACAGCAACTGGTAAGAAAAAATACATTTACAAAAAGACATATAAGAGAAAAATGCAAAGATAAAACTCTTATAAGAGGAAATTTTGTATTTGAAAAACTCAAAAACTCAAACTATTGAAGAGAAAAGGTAAAAGATTTAATTCTTAGAAATAGAAAATTAAAAGATCAAGCTTCTTGAAGAGAAAATTTAGCATCTCGCAATTTCATAGCACCAAGCTGTATCTTAAGTATTAATTAGATAATCTAGAAAAACATTATAAAGAATTAACTTCAAAAACTTCAAAAAACGTATGATATATATTTGATACATTTTGCGGACATATCCAATAAGGTGGAATAATAATTAAATTAATTAGCAAAAGAAATGATTTGCTGCCAACAAGAAAGAGATAGGCATGCATAAACGATCGAACTATTGAGACAATAGGTTCAATTATATTAAAACAGGGATAATCTTTCATTTGGAAGAATAACTCATACAGAGTCTCAAACATAGTAATCTCGAACAGAAGCTGATTATAGAAGTCATCAATTTAGCATCTAATGCCTAAAAATAATCATCAACACTTTATTAAAAGAGAACAATGGATTAAAAAATTTAATAGTGTTACTTTACTCTAAAAATAGCTACGAATAATTTCCTGAATAAGTGGAAAATGAGTTAAAGTATCTCTTAGATTAAAGATTAAGCATTAGGCAATTGTAAAAACAAATCTATTCGGACAAAGAAGAAGAAACTAATTCCATGGGATCTTCAGTTAGAAGATGAAATGATATTGATAAATGAGATTTTATATATAATTTCTATTGACTATCAGGCTTTCAAAGATTTAATATTTTTAAGTCTTTACAGAATGAGCATGCATTTCTTTTTCGATTGTTAAATCTTTTATGACAAATTTTTATTTTTAATCATATTGCCATTATTACCATTATTGCCATTAATGTTATTGAAACTTTTATTAATTTTAGTGTCCCATGATTCTCTAGTGGTAATTGAAGCAAGAAAATGAGTTGAATCTGCGCTTTTTCTATCAGCGTAAACATTTATTTTTTATTATTTTACTTTTGAGTGAGGCATAGAGTTTTTAAAGTTCAGGAAAAATTAATTAATCTGCTTTTATATTTATCTGTAATTTGCAAGTTTGTGATCAGGATCTATAGAAAACTCATTCAAGAAGTACTTAGCCTTGATTCCTTTACTGAGACCCAAACATTTGGGATCAAACTTAAATTTAATGCCTTTTTCAGTGAGATAGTGAGTTAAGCTAAGCATTGAGAACTATAGTTCTTCTACAACATCATCTCCCAAGTCTAATACCCATTTTTACATTGTTAACGGAGCGTACTCGTAATAAAAATAACACATTTAATCACCTTATTCTGATGCATGATGGAAGTTTATCATAAATTCGTGAGAAATTCCTGAAAGAAACGAAGCCATTTTTTATAGAATTGTTCTTTCTCTTTAAGAATGGTAAATAAGTTACTTTTGCACAAGTACCCTGCTTTCATCTTCTACTTTTTACTTCAGTTGCCCAAAGGGAAAGTCATCCATCATTTCCACGATGGAGTAAGTGATTCCATTATGAACTATTTTTTACATCAAAGAATTTGTGAGTACTGTCGAATAAATTAATAGCACAATAACTTAACTTAGTTGATAATTAACAAATAAATTTAACTGAAGTATCTCAAAAATTAAAAATAAGTGGGTTAATTGATTCGTGGGAATATTAGATCTATCAATACATGTAATAATGTTATTCCGATTAAAGATAATTAATTTTTAATGTGTACATGTTTGCGATAAATTCGAAAGTTTGTTAAAAGTCAATCAGTGAAGCAAATTTAGTTTAGCCTACCATAAATAATATTCTGACATATTTTTAGCTTTTCTTATATATTCCAAATTAACTCTTAACTAAATTTTTAAGCTTAAATTTATTAAATTAAACAATTGGATTTGCAATTCATAAAGTAAATCAATAAAAATAGCAGAATTAATTTTTATTAAGTAATCTAATAATTTGTATAAGTTGATAAAAGGTAGAATATTGATAAGATGTGTAATATCTTTGGAAAAAAGAATAAATTAGTAATTTATTGCCAAGATGAAATACCTAACATATTTCCTTACATTTTTTGCTTATTCTGCAGCTCACATCCTTAGAATGAGCTACTCCGCTGTAAAGCCTCACTTCTAAGAGAGATTTTAATTAGATTCATTATTCCTGGGTCTTTTCGACGGATTGGTCTATATCTCTCTTGGAATTGGATTCTTCCTTCGATTTTTCATTGAAGGACACACCAAAAAGACCACAATTTACCTAATATTCGGAATAATCACTGCCATCTCATACACTGTTATCCCAATCATGAGTCTAATTCTAACAGATAGCAGTGGAACCATTGGTGATCAGCCCTTTTTCATCAGATACGTAATACCAGGCATCTCTCTGATCCTCTTCGGCTTTGGGCAATTCACTGCTTGGCCTG
>Ga0302191_10000565_pt1 | contig 23807 bp, 20 predicted proteins | sample II_Bog_E3_1_FD_198775 | JGI IMG/M metagenome (GOLD analysis project Ga0302191, IMG submission 198775) | Peat permafrost microbial communities from Stordalen Mire near Abisko, Sweden - II_Bog_E3_1 | ecosystem: Environmental > Terrestrial > Soil > Wetlands > Peat | place: Sweden: Abisko...
CCAGCTACAAGAAAAAGTTTAACTTTTTTAATTTGAGATTCTATTTATTTGGCTGAAATAAACTCTAAACCCAACCGCGATAAATTTTTACTACTGCTAACGACTTTATAGTCCAATTCATCTAATTTTAAAAAGGTATAGTTGATGATCTTAATCCTAAATTCATCATTTTCGCCCTCTGCTACTGCTTTTTCACGATTTAATTCTAAACTCAACTCAATATAGGTCTTTTCATAGTTCTATTTAATTTACTCTTTGATTGAAGAGGTAAAAAACAAAAGAAGGAAGTAAAGGCATGAAATATATACTTTCTAGAGATTCACTTCTTTTTTCAGAAGGTACTCCAGTAACCTACGCTTCACATCTTAATATTTACTGATTGGCTCAACAATCAGAAAAGCAAAGTTGGGATTTTTTTTATTTTTACGCTACCAATCTCTGAGGGGCTAGACATAACGCTCCTTGTCCATGTACTCGCAGCTTTTTCTTAGTTTTTGATAGTGAATTATGTTTATATAGGGACATTCTTCGTTTTGATCTTTCATTCTGCGGGTATAGTCCTTTAGGCCTCGAATTATTAGCTCTTCGTAGATCTATTTATCAAAACCGAATGCAAGCAATGCCATTTTCTTACTTTTAAGAAAACTTTCAACGTATTTGTTAGCTCGTTCCCATTCTTACTGAGAGCTTGCTTCGAGCATTACTCCTTCTTCGGAATATGAAATAAAAATCTAATCCTTAAACTCACGTTCTTTCATGCCTTTAAAAAGAGCCACATTGCAAATGGCAGCCTTAAGAGATGTGATGTTCAGTCGTTTCTTAAATTTAAAGCTTTCCTCTCGATACATTTTAAAATTGTTGATAAATCATAATGAATTCAGATCATCAAAGGTGAGGGCGTATCTTCAAATAGCCAATTGCTCCTGCTATTATTATTGCCAAAATTATTGAGCCATTTTTGAGCTGAGTGTAAGTCGTAGTGCCTGTTTTTAGTAAAAATGTCATTACTCGCTTCTTTGAATCGGTGTATGGTGCGAATCGAGTGCTGAGTGGGTAAGCGTTGAAAGGCTCAGTATAGCAAATACTTTTAGGGTTACTGAAGTTCATAAATCCAGCTTATCCGTGATAACGGCCATATCCACTTTATCCGACTCCTCCAAAGGGAAGATGATTATTCAGGTTCTGAACAATTGTATCATTAGTGACATAAGCGCCTGAGGAGGTATGATTTTTGACAAATTCAATGTTTTTGGAGTCTCCACTGAAATGATACACAACAAGTGGTTTAGGTTTACCCCTTAACTAGATAACTAAGTTCTTTAAATCAGAGTAAGATTGAATGGGCATGATGGGGCCAAAAATTTAATTTTTCATCAGCAAACTATCTTTTTTCGGCTTTTCAACGATGGTTGGTCCAAAGTGAAGTTTATCTTCAATGATATTCCCTCCATAGAGGATCTTACCATTATGATCTTCATTTAGAAATCCTTTCAGTCTTTTAAGATGATTCAAATTGTTTATTTTGCCGTAGTCTCCAGAATTGACCAGATCCTGCTTATCAAACGCCTTGTTCACTTCTTATAGTAGGACTTTTTTGAATTTATCATAAATAGAATCGTGAACATAAAGATGGTCAACTCCGACACATGTTTGCCCACAGTTTAAAAATTTACCGAAAATGATACGAATAGCGGCACTCTCAAGATTTGCAGTTTCATCCACAATAACAGGACATTTTCCTCCCAACTCCAAGATGCAGGGAGTTAAATTTTTTGCCGCTTCAATTGCGACCAATCTTCCAGTTTCTGTCGATCCTGTAAAGCAGATCAAATCAAATTTAAGTTTGGTTAACGTTTGAGCAACTTTGATTTTTCCTTCAATTACACGGTAAAATCCTGCTTTAAATAAAAAGTACTTGGGTCCATGTATTCTTCGAAAAATTTGGCTAAAACACGTGAGGTATAAGGGGATAGTTCGCTAGGTTTAAGGATAACACTGTTTCCTGCACATATTGCAGCCGCAACTTGAGGCAAGGCAGTATAAATAGGATAATTCCACGCAGATATGACTAGTACAAGGCCAAGAGGTTCATACTCCACTTTCGATGAAGCTACTCCTAAAGCTATATAAACCCAAATTTACCAATAGGAGTTTTGATCGAACGTGGCTTAGCCCAACTACGAAAATTTTGTAAAAGATCTTGTATTTAGGCAAGAGTGACTGAGTGGGCGGCAAAATTTGATAAAAAGGGACTGTATCCGAGATCTTGTCTGAGAGCTTCATCAATTTGTGGTTTATAAACTTCATAGCCATCGAGAAGTCTTCTCAGTGCCTTTTCGCGCTGATCGAGACTCTGTGCGATATTAAGAGCAAGATTGGCTCTCAATTCATCATAAATCACAGGGACTTGGCTCGGGTCATCTTGGATATCGGCTTGCATTAATCAATTATGACATATTTAATTCAGGACTAATATTTAAACTACTTTTATCTGCAATACATTCAGTAAATTATTTGCCTTCTATATCTTTTGTCGCTTCAATAGTAGTCGATAATTAAATTATTTGAAATTTCATTTTTGTAAGCAAAATTCTCTTTTTGCTATTTGTATAATTTTGGGATGAATCTGGACAGCTATTAAATCGTATGGTGGAAGAAGAAAGCAAGATGGCTACTGTCGTATAGTGGTTAGTACCTCAGATTGTGGCTCTGAGAACCCAGGCTCGAATCCTGGCAGTGGCAATTTTTTATACTTATATCATCAAAACAGCAATTAATTAATTAAACTATAACTGACTTTCATATTTATCTTAGTTAATGGCTTCTTCCTCTCTTTTTGGATATAAACTCATAATAATCCATTTACAAATTAAGATTTCATAACGAATCATTAACAAACTAATAAAATTTGCTTGAGAGACACGGTCGCGCCGACCATTCTCTTCCAATTTGTTTTAAAATCAGAATCTAATTGTTAAGATATATACATAAAGATGATCTGCCTTTGGATGAAAACCACATCTTGCGAATTTACCAATTCGTATATTTTGGAACCTTCTATTTTTTTAATTATTCAACGATGTAGATGCCAAGGATCATCGATCTAACAGAGGAAGAAAGTAGTCCTCCAGTAAAAACTAAAAAATAAAGACCGCTCACTAAACCGATCACTAAAGGAATTGAGTACTGTATGATCTTATTAATACCCTTAAAGGCACGTCTTGAATATTAAGCAATACTTGATATTCCCTAAGAATTGCCTGAACGAGGTAGGCTGAAAGCGTGTAGGAATAGAAGACATAACTGATGAAATATTGGTAGTTGTATTTTTATACGCATCTACCTGTAAATATGCAGTGATGATCTCGATTTAAGATGAATAGCTCGCATTTTTTACAGTATCTAGAGTCTGGGTGATCAGGTGACACTTGCTGATGAGTGCAGTTTGCATTATATAAGGCATAAAGGGCTCGTGAGTTTACAAGGGTTAATAAAAGTATCAGTGAAAAAGGAAGAGGACCTAAGAGGAAGACAACTACATAGTAGGAGTTTAAATAACAAATCATCTGTATCAGGATCATTAAAAATTAAGCCGGTCCTGCAAATGTAACCCCTAAGAATGTATGAAGAGTCATCGGACTTATAATTATTTCAAATTATTCAAGATGATGTATTGAAATTATTGCAACCTGACCAATGTAATTAAGTCTATTTTATTCCATTTATCTTTCAAATAATATTACATATGAGAGATTCAGGCTTAATTTTATCACTAAAAAAATGCTAAATTTGTGCTGTGGAAAAATATAAGGCAAAGTGTCAGAAACTTTAATATTAAAAACCAAAGTGGACTTGAGATTGTAATTTAGTAGATCCTAAAAGTTTTTCCTTTCACAATCAATGATTTTGTATAATTTGCAATTGTCAAATTAAAATTAAATTAGGCATCCGGCAATCCTTATAATTGAATAATTTTGATGCTATTTTAAACATAATTTATTGGTTTGTTTTAAAATTTATATCTGCGCTAGCAGAGTTATTATTTATCTCTTTTAAAATTAAAAAATTAAGTCTAGGAAATAATACAATCTATAAATAATATTAAAAACAATTTCATAGAAATCAAATCAAAAAATGAATAAGTCTATCTGCATCTTAAATTGTGAAAGATATATTTCATTATATAATTATCCATCAGGAAGCAAGCCCAAGCTCTTCGTACTATTTTTCATTTCACTATAATATAAATGAGCGAGTAATAAACAAACTATGATCTTCTTCAACTCATCAGAGAACACGACTTAAAGGAAAGCCCCTTCTTAAGAATCTATAGCCAGTAATAAACATTTTGTATTAGTTCACAGCCTGTCAAAACTGTCTAATTACCTTTCAATCAAATTTTTAACGAAACCGTCAACGAACTCAACATCATGAATAGACTCATTGCCTCAAATACCCGACTCACCAACAGCTTTCTCTAAAATGGAAGGGATATTTTCACTAAAAAATAAATGTACTTTAGTAATTTCCTAAAGATGTATCCAATGATTGCTGATGCACTTCTCTCTTTTCCTTAAGAATAATACTGGATTTTGGTCTATTCAATAATGACAATATCAAATCTCATTTTAAAGTTGTCAATAAATATGGCCAAAATATCTATAATTTCTGTTGGCAAACTGTTAACTCCAAACTATTTCAATTTATTCATCGTCAGTATTCTCTTTTAAAAATTTCTGGAATTTAACCTCCTACTGTCTAAATAAAAAGTAACATTAAAGTAAAACGATCGAATTTATCGTTCCAAACAATTTCCCAAAATTTCAATAGTGAAATTATCAAAAATTAAAAATAATTATGATATTAAATACATTCAAAAAAGCCAGCTTTTGTTTCATGACAAAGCAGCCAACATTCAATTAATTGAATTATTTGAATAAGATTCGTGCAAAGATAACAAAAGAAGTACTTATAGTAGACATTAATCTATTAATCTTGGCGAGAAATTGGGCCTCGCCGCTCCTTTTGGGTTTGAACTTTATCTCTTCATTAGTGAAATCATCATCAGTAAAATGAATGACTTTAAACCGGATATTATCGTTTACATGGAAGATTATAGTAGTGACTGTGTTGTCATTTAGCCAAGGGTCAAGGGATTAATAATTAATTAATTTTCAGAGAGGGTTCAAAATAAAATTTTTATTTTTAAGGAGTTTGGGATGACTTCACAGATGAAAAATGATGCAAAGACTCAACTGAAGATGCCGAATCTGCCATAAATATCAGAATAATAAAAAGCATCGCTTTTTATTTCTAAGGAGTTTGTTAAATATCCAGAGATGAAAAATTAAAAAATAAATCAGCTAAATATGTCGAATCTATAGAATTCCTGTTATTAAAAATAATCTGGCATAATATCTAAAACTATAAATTAAACTATTGATAGTCCTCTAACAGATGAAATATAAGATTGTTCCGTAATTCAATAAAAGATCAAAGCAACATCTATCCAAAATAATTTAATTCAGAGATGGATTAATAAATCATTGATAGCTGAAAACAAATAATTATACAAGCTCATTCGAAAATAGATGATAACTCAAGAAAAAATAAAGATAGAGAGTCCATTACTGAAAAAAATGCAGTAAATGAAAAAAATATTACTTGATTAATTGACTTATATGTCTCTAGCCATGATCCAGAAATCGACTTTCGAGGAAGTGCTAGCCTAATTCAGAAATTATGTCTTTTCATCAAATTTTCTGAAGAATTTTATCTAGTGGATTGGAAGATAGCATTAGTATTACTCTTTAAACTAGAAAGGGTATTCGTAAAATTGTTAAATGTTGAGGAAAAGAAGTTAAAAATTGAGAGGAATGCTAAGTCTAAATAATTATTATGTTCCATAATTCTGTTCCTAAGCATAAAAAAGGGAAGGTTTTCCTATTTTCAATTTACGAACTAACTCAACTGAATATTTAGTAGAAATAAAATATCAGCAGTTGAGACCTATTATGATCTAACAACAAGATGAGTTTTATGTTGCTTATCAGCATTAGTACATCATCATCTTTGTGTTTAGATAGTCCAAGTATAATGTTTACATAAGGCATGATTCAGAACTATATTTTACTTGTCAAATAGACGAAATATATACTACTGATACACTCTTCCTCAGTCAAAAAAACTCATCTTTAATAGCTAATTAAAAATATTTTTATAAATCTTTTGGAGAATATAAAAATGATAGCTTAAGTCATGATAACTCTATTTATCGAATTTGTATATAAAAACCAAAGTAAATTCGAAGCTGTGACTGGAAGTCTTTAGGAAATACATGCTTAATCTATGGCAAATCTAAAACATTTACAAAGGGAGTTAAAATACCCTTATAATTCAAAAGATATGGTTATGGCTATACTTATAATACATCCGAAGGCGAAAATAAAAAGCCCGTAAATATAGTGATTTTTGGAGGCGGGTATAATTATAAAATTCAAAATGAGTAAAAAATAAATCGATGTTTCTATATCATTAAGGATCATAGCGAAGATATTAGTAAGGTAGGCAAAACTAACGGTGATCTTATAAATTAAGGCTAAAATCTAAGAAATAAAGCTATTATTTACCCATTTGTCTATGGAATTCCTTTGGAGTACGAAGAAGATAAATAAATTGCAATATTAAACACCAATGGAATCCTTTCTAATGTTAATCATTTCAAAAAATTATTCTTAAGCAAAGTTAAGATAAATTCATTTGCCTCTCCTGTGGATATCGGGATAATATCTCAAGCCAAATTAAACTACAATAAAGATGCAAATGAGGTTTCCTTAGCCAATAAAAACACGATAATAAGTCACTTGATGGGTAGTTGGAACAAAATAAATCGACTGGACAAAAGAATTGTATTATATGGATAAAATCAAAAGATTATGGTCTTTAAATTATAAAAAACGTAATAAAATAATACTGATACGTTTAGTATGGTGAATATGGTGAATTAAATTATAGAAGACAATGATATAAGTGTAGAATTTAGCAATAAGGTATCGATAATGCCAGGTTTAAAGAAACCTGGCCCATAATTTCCCACTCCCAGCTCATAACCATTTATAATTCAACCATAAATTATTCCATGTTATTCTAGTTAAAGTAAATCAAAAATGTAGGCATAAACTGGTAGTGGATCCTTTTTGAAAGAACATGGAAAAAGAAAAAAAGCACCTAGACCTTGATTGTTAACAGAAATACTTAATAAAATATTAATTTTCAAATTATATCAATCATTGAAAAATCACATTATTAATCAAATCACTTTCTGAAAATTCAAGAATATCAAAAATACATTATAGCACACTTGTAAACTATCTATATTTTGGTCATCAGTGTCGTTGCATATTTGATAGTTATAAATTTAAATTTATTAGTGAGTTGTTGAGAATTTATATATGAAGGAATAACAACCAATTACCCTTCCTTTTATCATACCAGAATTATCAAAAGCAGTTGGATTTTCGGCTGGAATGAGACCGTATAGAGAAGGCGGTATCAGAATGGAAAAAAGTATCCTTGAGGGTAAGACCATTTATCATGATTATGGACATGGAGGAGGAGGGCTTAGTCTAGGCTATGGTTGTGCTAAATATGTTGTCGATCACTTGTTTCTTCCTGAAAAAGTATCAAAAAACGAGCCTTTGGCAATTATAGGCGCAGGTATTATAGGCCTGAGCACAGCATTTTTACTCATTGAGCAGGGTTACAAAGTTACTGTTTATGCAAACACTGTTCCCTTCGAACGTTCAAAGTAAAAACCTGAAATAACTACAACAGTCGCTGCTGCATATTGGATGCCTTTAAAACTTGGTAATAAAGAGTCAAATGATAAGCAAGCAATTGATACATGGAATCATTATATGAAAGTGCGTGAACTTCAATAAAAAACAGGCAGAGACTTAGGAATATCTCTTCTTCCTACTTACTGTGTAAATGATGATGAAGGATTAACAAATTATCCAATTAAGGGAATCATTGATCCAAAAGATTGCATCGTAACTTTCGGAGATAGCATATTTTATAAAGCCAAAACATTTGCGAGTCTGGTCATCGAAACTAGATTTTACATTCCTTACATTATGGAAATTATGTAAAAATCTGGGCGATTCCAGATAGTTCGCGATCAATTATCATCCAAGCAGGATGTTCTTAAGAAAAAATAGCAACATATCTTTAACTGTATGGGACTTGGTTCTAAGTTTGTATTTGATGATCCAAATATCAACAAAGGAATTAAGGGGCATGTGATCAAATTTAAACTAAACGATTACAAACCAGTCAAGGATTTTATACTATTTATGAAGACAACTGAAGGTAGATGGATACTTCAAGTTCCACAACAGCAATCTGGATTGTTAGCTTTGGGCATTTCTTACTAAGAAAACAAAACAGACCCTTTCCCTGAAACTGTAGAGGTGAGAAGAGTTGTTGACACAAGCCGTAATTTCTTCCTGCAAGTTTAAGCAAACCATATTTCTCCCAGATTATGATGATGAATTAAGATTATAATAAAATAGTCATGTTTAAAGATTCAATGAAACTTTATTCTAATGTTTTTAATGCCATCGTCATTTAAAGTTTTTTATAAATCGCAAAACAATTTATTTTCTTTTTTAAATAAAATCCGATCAAGAGTTGTTGATTATGGCATTGCTATTATTCTTTTTACAATTTGTCATTATTTTAGAATATTGACTCCTCCTAAATGCAAGAGATAATAAAAGAGAATCAATATTTCTTTAGATTTATTCCTGTTAGCTTACAGCGAAAATCAAAGAGATCTAAACACCATGGTCAAGTATCTAATAATGCAGAAATTAAATTTGCACTCTATCTAGGTATGGTGATCTTAATTTAGATGATTGTATCGTTAAATAAAATGACCAGTGGATTCAAGCTTAGTTTATACAAAATGTTCTAAAATGCACAAATTCTCCCTTAGATTTTTGTATAACTCAGCATAATGCTTAAGATCTACATTCGTTATCGATTCAAGTCCTTATAAAATAATGTATACAAAAACCAACAACGGATTACGAGCAATAATAAATGAATTATAATGAATAGTTAGACAAAGTGTCTGAATTGGGAAGTTGCCTATTAGACCCCTCAATATATATCTAAACATTTATCGATGATCGTAAAGCAGTTTTTCAATAAAATGTTCGAATTTCATCTGAACTATCGATGAACTATGAAGTTTATATTGAGCAATCGTTCCTTTTGTTATAAAAATCAGTCAGCAAATATCGAGGGGCGAGCAATGAAGGAAATATTTTAGTTTCTGCCTTTAAAAAGATATAAGGGCATCGTAAAGTACGGTACGTTGAACTTGATGATAGTAAATAAAAATCAGTGAAGTAAGAAGAGTTTAAAAAATCTCATAAGCTGTTAATAAGTTCTTTAAAAAGAAGTGGTTCTAAATTTGTACCTCATAAAATAGTGGCAAAAAATAGCGGTGATTTTTAGACAAAACCTTCAGAAAATACTAATAGGAAAAGATTTGGAATACAAAATTAAGTAAATTAAAGGCCAGAGTAGGAAAATTGTATTAAAAATAAGCACTTATCTCTCGAGAAAAGAAATGACAAACAATTACAAACTCACAAAAGACATCATACTTTGACGAATTTAAACTCAAATGCTGTTTTTCTTTAAAACTAAACTAAACTGTCTTTAAAATAGCAGAAAAAACCACAATTGAAGGTAACATTCGTTGAAAAATATTGTTTATAAAAATGGTTTTTAATGCTGTTTTGTATATTTTCATTATTTTTGTTGTACATATCGATGTTTCCTTCCAAAAAAGTTTGATTTCAATGATATTTATATTAATTTTGAAGGCTTAAGTATTAATAATTTATTCTTAATTATAATGACTGCCTCTTTATGGAAAAATAAGCAAAGAAATTGGTAGAGATTCATCACATTAGTAAATTTTGGTCAAGATCTTCACGGAGCAACAAATCTCTGACTCCTTCGCTCATATATATTTGCTTTTTTTATTTTTTAGTCATATTTTCTCGAAGAAGACCAGTCTAAATATCTATTTCCTTGCTCACATAGCTAAATCCATCCATTTGAACAGTTGTCTTTTCTCCATTTTTATTGAGTCCTCTCAATGTTGGAGCTTAAATCAAAGGAATTTTGGACAAAGGAACTTTATTGCAAAGAATAAGTCTACTAATCAGCACAGCCGTATCAGTGGCGAGTTGCATAGATCCTAAATTCCTAATCTCAACAAAATGTTTTCTCAGAGGCGCAGGTCTATCTCTTGGAGGATGATCTCCAAGCACACCTCCAAAAACGATATAATTCCATTTTTCTTCAGAATTGAGTTCTTTTTCTCCTCTCATATCTAACATGCATACACCACCGCTTAAGCTTTTTGTTAACTATTCGAGGCTTTCTTTTGCTATCATAAATTTGTCCTTATCTTAAGAAAAATATTCCTCAAGCTATTTCAGATATTTAAAATTATCTTATTTGTTCTATCCCTCGTAATTATATATGACTTGACCGTTTGTGATGATTAATCTTGCTGGGAAATTTTTAAGATAATCTTTCATTGCTTTGTATTCTGAGAGGCACCATTAGAATAGATATGGTTACATGTGCTCAACTAAGAATGTTGTCGTATTTGGATGATTCTACATTTGTAGAAGCTAGACCGTATTATTATTATAATATTAATCATATCTAAAATTAGTATTAAATCTGAAAATTCCATCAATAAAAACTGTAATTCATAAATTTCAATCATTTTCCACTAAAATCCTGAAGACCTTCAGAAACAGGAACTCTAGTTTGTATGATAGACTCACCTTGACTTGTTACGTCGCCCACCAGACTATTATCATCATTACTCGGTGTTAACGCATACGATTTGTAATATCTTGGATGCTTACGAGTTGCAAATCCTCTATCAACATCTCGACTAAATGATTTTTAATTTCTCTAAATATCTCCATATATACTGTAATTGGCTCAGCCGAGGAGCGGATATTTGTTATATTGGTTGCTTCTTTATTTATCTTTAATTTTGGCAAATTTTTTAATTTGTCTACCTGCTTTGCAAAATCCTTATAAATCTATTTTTTGCTCTAAGAAGAGTCTCTTTCGTATCTTTGCTTACGACTGTCAAGAAATGCTTGTTTTTGACCTTCGATCTGCTCTGTTGCGCTGTTAACAACTCTCGTCAAATTTTATATTAATTGCTCGTTATCACTGAGAAAATCTTTGGAAATTTGCAAAGCTTTTTTGTATATTTTGATGGATTATTCAAACTACATAAATGGATATTTACTCTTTTAAGATGTTAGAATTAGACGCCCAAATTATGGTAAGCAATGGCCAAAACAGCTAATCTCTAATCGCTAACCTAACTTTCCTTTGACTCTCTCGCTTTTGGAAGTGTATTTTGTAGAAATTAATCTTGAAGCAATATAATTGAAAGCATAACGTGCTGCAAAGCATCCTAATGCCTGTCTAATTGACTGAGAACAGCACAAAGATTAAGATGTGTGTCTGCCAAAGTTCGAGGCTGATCTATTTTGAGTTCTAATTCTAAAGCTTGGATAAGATAAGTAAGAGCTGTTCTAATTTTGCCAGTTCTACGATAGTAGCAGGCCAAATTATTATAGGTGGTTGATTTGAATTGCAGTGAATTTCTGGCTACTAACTAAGCTTTTCGCAAATTATCGATGCTGAGATCAAACTTCTCCTTTTGTAAGTAGATCATTGCCGACAGGTTGAGATACTCGCATAGTTTTTAGGATGATTTTTAGAACTAGGGATGGTCCATTCCGTACAGCTCTTTTTTAATACTTACAACTTCCTCCATAATTTAGATGCACTCGCTATACTTACCGCTTTTGGCAAGAATTTAGCATTTTGTGTTGAGCTGACTCAGCTTTTAGCGTAGGACGGAGTCCATCAGTTGCAAAATAACTTTAATTATTATTAATCAGCCGAAGAGTAAAATCAAAATATGATGATGAAGCGAATATGGTAATGTTTTCATTAACAATTTATCATGGCTAAGTTCAATTGATCAAAAGATGCTTCTTAATTGTACATTTTCGTGGTTTGTTGTAATCTTATTTCCTAAGATAAGAGTGTCAAAAGCTCTCTTCCGCATTAGCAGCTCAGTTCTCTTCATATAAACCATTTTACATCGCTTTTAAAAAATTCAGCATTCGTAAATTTGCGGTGCATAAAGTCAAAATATATCTAAAAGCCAGCAAAGAAGGCAAGTCCGATCAAACACAATCCGGTGAAATGAAAGGTGACTGGCTTTCGAATGGGAAGTGCCTTGAGGTGACCGTTACGGTTAAATACTTTCGGATAGGCGTGTAAGTGCGAAGGAGCCATTATTATGTTTTAGTATCAATAATATAAATGATAAATAGCCATTTCCTTAGTAATTTAATTCGTGGATAAACGGTGGCATCTGATATGCAGATCATTTCATGAAGGCTGTCAGATTTTCGCGGTGTTTGTCCTTGATGCCTCCCCAAATGGCTGCGATGTTCTCCTTGAAGAAGGCGTCCGCCTGCATCACCAGAATGTGCTCTTTGATCTTTTTCTCTACGACTTCGTTGTAAAGCTTTTTGTTCCCGGTTATTTAGCCATAGATGTCCAGGACCTTTTGAATGTTGGCGATCTTATCAGTGCCCACAATGAGGTGAGGCTGCTGCTGCATGATATCAACCTAAGTCATTGAATAATTACTAGAAGCTCGTTTTGGATCATTCCTTCATCCTTGTCAAACTTGAGGGGGAGGAAACGAATCCAGACAGCAATGTAGGGGATCGGGTCGAATAAATTTGAGTGAGCCTTGATAATCTTGCCGATTGCAGCAACTCCGTTGTCTCTGCAGTGACCAAAAGTCTTCTCCTTCTCACTTCCTTTAGGAATTTTTATTGATTCTATAAGTGCATTCGTCCAAACAAGAATGGCCTCACCATTTAAAACGTTGTTAGGAGTTCTCTCAGCAAAGACTCCAAGTCCGTAGCAGGCAGCTTGTCTTAAGACACAACTCTTTTCGTTTGTGTAAGTGACCAAAATGGTAGAGAAGGAAGCCCAATGAGCATTTAGCAACTCATATCCTAAGTATTCAACCATATCATCAATGAGGAAGATGCCAAACTTAAGCATATTTTCGCGCTGACCAGGGATAAATACTTTGGGAAGAACAGTGCTGATGAGGAAGTTAGCCAATCGTAGAGTCATAGTTTTATGTGTTTTGAAAAGTTATCCAATCAGCTCTGAAATAGCAACTTGTACTTCTTCCTCTTGTTTGATCTCTTCATCAACCATTTCTTTCTCCTCCTCATCCAAGTCTTCTTCTAATCCTTCTTTTGTGTTCTTCTTTTTTTAGTCACTGCCCTCTAACATTTTTAGCATTTTTTGTGAAAATTCGTCGACTTATTGATCATTGAGGAAACAAAGGTTTAGTTCCTCAAGCACATCTTTTAAAGTCTCAAGCTCGACAATAACTATCTCTGAATCGTATTAACTAGCCATGGTTTCAACGAGAGTGGCCATAAAATGTTTAGCAAGTTGAATAGCAAGAGGCTGATTATCATTTTTTACAGCTGAAATAAGGTTTGGCAGGCATTTGCATGCTTCTTCCTTAACATCCTCATTGGGGTGCTCTTTAATGATACTGCACAATAAGTTAACTGTCTTCTCGACGTAAGGATTATAGAGTTCTTTTAATTGTTCGATAAAGACATTCAACATCGAGATAGCTACTTCTGCTTCTTCAGTTTAAAACGTGTTTATGTTTTTTCCTTACTCTTCTTTGGCTTGTTTTTAAAGTTCCTATTCTGATACTGCTCCGTTGACTGCATTCACGGCTTATATTTATTCGCGGACTACGTTTTCCACGAGTGTGAAGAGTCCTGGCAATATTCTTTAAAGATAAATTCCCAATTATTTGCCATAAACTAAGCAAAGTCTTTGCCAACCTGCAAGAATATAAGCCTTTTGGGGATCAGTTTGTTCGAATTGAGAACTTTGCAGCCCAATCATTAGTTATATGAGAGTGCTGGCAGCTGGACGGAACATATCAGGACCAACAGAAGTGGCAATGATAGTAATGGTCTCAATAGCTTGTCCTTTGAGTTGCTTATAATGTTTAGCTTGGAAAAGGTCGGATTGATAGTAACCGAACAGAATTTCCAAAGTTTGTGCAAGATAAGGTTGGAACTTTTCTTTTGAGATCTCAACTGTGGAAGAAATAGCACTAAGGGCACTTTCCTTGACCAAAGAGATACCATTGACTGCGTGATGGAGTAAAAGTTTCACCAAAATGTCGAGGTGTTTCTATATTTGCTAAAATTTCATTCCTTCAAGGAAGTTTGTGAGGGAAGCAGCAGAGTGTGAGACAACTCTGGGTACTGGATCATTTTGTAAGAGTGAGAGCAATTATGGGAAGACAGTATCTCCGTACTTCTCTTGGAACTTTGGCTGCATATCATCAGATATTTGCCCGATGGCATGGCACGCTGCGTATCTCATCATTGCGTTTTCGTGTTTGAGGAAACCCAGTATCATGACCAACACTGAGGATATTTTGTCAACATCTTCGATGTACTCTCCAATTTGAGACAAAGCCATAACTGCAGTGTACTTGTATCTCCAATCATTGTTCACTAACAGCTTCTCTATGGTCGCAGATAGAATGGGCAATAATTACTGCTCGCCAATGGTATATATTAACCTGTCGATAGCACCCATTCCGAAGCGAGTGGTTTCGAAATCCTCATCATCTTCCATGTCTTCATTGTACCCTTACTCAGGCTTCATCCATTCTTCGCTAACGTCATTACCAATTTCGACCATATGGAAGAAAATCATTTCAATTACTGATTAAAGTGCTTATTTTTTCTTACGGAAGAGGGCAGGAGTTTTTTCAGCATAGTCCACGAGAATTTAAGTTGTCATTCTCCTAACTCCTCCTTCGATGTTTGGTAATTTGAAAATACGGGTGAGCACTTCCACTAACTCTTTGAAGTTTTTCTTGAAAAATCTGGGCTCAACCTACAACATCTCAGAAAGTGCTTCAAGTCCTTCTTCATCATTATCCTTTTAAACAAGAATATACACTGCCTGGAAGATGGTAATAATCAGTGCCTGGAAGGGGGTTTGCTGCTTGGGTTCAAGTACCTCAAGATATGATACGAAACAATGGAGAGCAGATAATTTTAGTTTGCCATTTTAGTGTTCCAAACCGTTCTTGAAGAGAGCATATAGGTCATTCTCGTTGCCTTTAAAGTGATCAGGAGCAAATGTAAGGAAGCTTTCCAAGATATAGAAACCTCCAAAGATTGAGTTAAGCTGAGAGTCTTGGAAAAGTTTCCATACACTAGCCTTAAATTCGGGCCAAGCATCATTGTTGGTGGAGATAATAGTACCAGCAATCTCTCCAATAGTGTTAGCAATATGTTTCTTCATTCCAAGGTCTTGCTCCTTATAGATGGCGAGAAACAATTTCACTTTAATCTGGGCCTGCAGTTATGGCAAAAGTTTTTCCCAGACATTGGTGTAGGTGGCTGGTGCGAAGTTAGAGAGGCTGAGGCGTAATTGAGAGGCAGCAAAATTTCTGCATTCAAGAGGATTTTCGTCTGAATAAAATATGAATTACTGGTGAGTACATCCAGATAGGCGTTCATAAGTTCGTTGGGCTTATCGGTTCGTAGCGTCAAAAGCAAGGCTTATGACTGTTTACGCAGGTTGGCGTCTGCTGGCTGAAGCACATCAGAGATAATCTTGACCAATTGGGCGGAATCACTCATGTTGAAATAATGTTGTTATATAGTTGACCAATTTGCATATATGAATCTAAGCGCGCATAAATTTAAGTTAATACAGCGACAATTAATAAGGAAATAGAAATATTAAATTAACTTTTCCTTTGTGATTTAATTGATTTTTTATGAGAAGGTTTTATTGATGATAATTGACTCTCGATGATTTAGATTTGGAATATTGCCGTTGTATTTTGTTGTATATTTGAGGATTCTATTTGTTAATTTGACTGAGGATTCAATTAAATATTTACTATATAAGAATAATTCTGACGAACACTATAATTCAGTTAAATAGAAGCTGATTATTCGTTATTTATAAAAGATTATGGATACGGGTATGATCAAGACTTTTCAGGTTAAAGTACGCTCGCTGGTGAGAATTCTCAAGGAGTATAAAATCTACAAGACATAAGTTGAGGGTTATGACATGAACTTGGTTTCGCAGGACAAAAAGAAACAGGAATTCTATCTTTAAAGTAAATCGGCCTTTGACCAAGTTGAAGGAAAACTCATCTCATTCTACCAAAATCTAAACTCTTATATAACTGAGAACCAGGCCGCTATAGAACAAGAATAAACTGCTCAAGCAAACTACGAGACAGCCAAAATGAACATGAATGAAGTCAAATCATTACTTCCTGCGGCTTGCTGATATAATCTGTTTTAGATTCTTTAATCATAATTAAGATTTGTGCTTAAAATCCTTGCCCAGAATATTACATAATCTTAACTTTTAATATATATGTCAGGATCTTTATCTTTCCATTATCCCTAATGCCCCAAAGGAACGAGCCACGTCGGCGAAGTTCTCAATCTGGTATGCCTATAGCCGCAGTGCATTAAAAACAGCATTATTTGCGGAATTTGCTTTGACGAGTAGCACAGAGGACATAAGATAAAACCTCTTAAAGTGGTTATTAATAGCTCGAAAAAGTATCTTTAACATTTAACACCGACTACTTTTGATGTGGGCAAAATCCGGCAATCAGTAATTGACACCAGAAACAAACTATTGACATCTTTTGATCAGTTCTAAAAATGCATAAAGGATTCCATCGACAACATTCGAAGTAATATTCTGGCTATTTTCTTAAAAGTGATTGATCAAATCGAATTAAAAACTGGAAAAAATGAGTAGTTGATAAACGCTCTTGAAGGGATTAAAAACAAAGAGATGTAGTACGATGTTTTTGTTAATTTAATGCAAAAACTACTTGCTGGAGTTCCAAAAGAATTCGACGAGCAAGATGAAGAGATTAGTGGAGCGGAAATTGAACAAGCTGTGAAGCGTGTTTAGGCTAAAGTTGAAAAATTATTGTAGCTAAAATCGAACAAAATAAAGACAGAAATTAGTAGTTTTATGGAGACTCTTCAGAAGACAGCAGACAATCCTTCAATATTTGACTCCAAAACTGAGTTTAAGTTTAGTTCAGAATTTAAACATAATGGCATTCAGGTCGTCAATGACAATTTAATTAAATCAATTGAGGCATATAACTATCACTTTGGCTTAATGGAGCCCTCTCTGCAGGATAAAGGCAACCGTCCTTGTAAAGTGTCTTTTAAGATCAAAGAAAACATATCGAATTGGCTGGGAGTCGGAGTATGCTACAAGAACACGATATCATCCAATAGCTATACGTTTAATTATTCGGCTCTTGGACATGGAGCATACCTCATCAGTTCTAACGGTGGTAATTGGTAATACTAATTCAGGGTCGTGGTCTTCTATCGACAGCACAAAGAACAATACAGTAAATTCTTTCAACTATGCTAAAGATGATACGATTATAGTTGAATATCTACCTGAGGAGAGTAAGGTTGTGTTTCGCAAGAAAGGCACTGAATTAATTCACACAATCGAATATGAGGCTAAAGATGACGATGAACTATACCTTTGTGGGCTTTTCTATTATAATAACGATGAGATTGAATATCTTGGCTATGAGGAAGATTGATGTTATCTTTGCCATATTATAAGTGATAACTCTGCTCATGAATTTGTTAAGGGATACTATTTTATAGATATGCTATAAGCTATATATGAAAGAAAAATCAAAATTAATAATATAAGACTTGTATAAATTAGTGTCTTAGATTTAATGAGTTAAAAAAAGTATTTATAAATCAGTTTTCAAAAATAATAGTACAGAAAAGTATTAAGATTGCTTTATCTCAAATAGGATATTTGATAAATATATAGATAATTTTGTAAAGTTACGTGAGTAAAGAATGGAAGTAATAAATAGAAAAATATCTAAACTATTTTTGAATTATTTTGAAATAGTTTTTACTTATAAAAGATAATAAATAATAACAATTATTCTTGCCTTACATAAACATCTCTGCCAAGATTTTGTCAACTAGAATTATTGCAGGTATTTTTATTGTAAATTAATGCAAGCTTTATGATATGATACTTGAAAATTTGTTATATTAAATTCTAAATAATTGTAAAACAGATATGATAAATTTATTTATTTAAAGAATGGTTTGGAATAAATGTCTTTTCAAATAAAATGAATACATCTCTCCAAAGAGGAAGTAGGATAATTTATATTTGTCAATAATATCTCATATTTTTTAATTCTTTTATTGAGGGGCTATGGGGAACGGAATCATTCACCAAGGAATTAACAATATTTTGCGACCCGCCAGATTGAATAAGCAACGGAGAGGCTTATTAACTGAGTTTCAACAAATTGTAATTGAGGAGCTTATTTAAGGAATTAATCAAACAGTAGTGCAAGCTATTTAAGCCTCCAGTGAAAACAGTAATCTTACAATGGACTCTAATTCAACAATCAAACAATATCTAAGTGATAGCTTGCCCCCTGAAGAGGAGTTTTAGGTAATAGAAAACTAATTCAACTCTTAGAATGGAGATAAAACTGAGTAAGATATAAACCAAACAATTATATAGCAAGGAATTTCGGCATCCAGTTAAAACAGTAATCCTATATTAATAATCTAATAAAAGCAGGCATCTGATTTGCTCCCTAAAGAAAAGTGTTAGGTGATCCAAGACTAATGCATCCATACTGCAGATAATAATGAACCTATAAATTTTATAGATTAAAAAAAAGTCGACATCTCGATAGTGGAGACTTACCAGTCTTTAGCCACGCTAAGCATGGATGAAATTACTTTTACTGTCAATGATGAATAGGAGTAGAGATAATCAAAGTTCAGTAATTGAAGTAAGCGATAAAATTTTAATAATGATTTGTAACTCTAGAATGAAAATAAATAAATTTAATCATTATTTAATGGTGATTCAAAGAGCCTGAAATGAATATTAAAGAATATTCTACAATTCTAATTTTAGTCATTTAAATGATAAATTGAGAATTGGATTTGTGAAGTAAAAATGAGATTTCATATTCATTCTCCTAAATTGCATCATTTAATTTATTTTGTGATTATATTTAGGATTTAAACTCAATTCATTTATATAACTTTTATGATCGTAGAAGAAGAGGTTCTCTATGGACTTGGAACGCAGAAGGAGTTAGCCAAGAAGATGCTGGGCAAACCCATTACAACCAGTAATAATCTTAGTGCAGAAATGCTTGCCGAGTTATCTGATTCCATCATCAACGGTGTCTAGGCTTTTGCAACATTTCCAAATATGCCTTAAATGGCTTGCAAAAACATAAAAGAAACACTTGACAAGAGATATGGACCTGCCTGGCAAGTAGTTATGGGTGAAGGCTATGCTTATGATATTAGCGTTCAGTCTGGAGCTTACTTGATGATGTACTACAACGGAATTCTTGGATGTTTAGTATTCAAATCATGATGTATGATCTGTTTGGCAATCAGCAAATTTGTTTGCTCTTCATAATAAAGGAAGAGTATTATCTCTATGAATAAACTCATCTTTTATCGTGACTTACGAGCAAGTGAATGAGTCATTGATTGCATTTTGATATATATTTGATGATTTTCTCAGTTTCAATTGAATATGTTTCTAATTTTATTTATTACAAAGATGATTGTTAATAGAGATAGTTTTTACCTTTCATAAATAATTTTCAACTCAAAATCAATAGAAATACGCCAATAAGTCAGTCTTTTTGATCTGTTTGACAATATCAATGCTTTTCGCAAATAAAACTAAGATTTTAGTTGTTGATGCTATAAAATTTAATTTTCTAAATATTACCACCAAGCAACAGCATGAAAGTTCAATAACTATGAACTTCATGTTTTTCATGTTTGGATTTGAGGAAATCAATATTTGTATTTTTTCGAATCTGCCGGTCTTCCAAAAAAGTTAAAAAACAATTATTTTTTGTCTAAAAATCCTTCGGAAGAGACCGATGAAATGGGTGGGAGGAGAGTTAGCAGAGTATGACTGCTGTTTTTATTTACGTGGCAAAGATCTGAAATCATTTGAATTGAATCGATTTTCGTAACTTATTTTATTCAAAAGCATGAGAGAGATTGTCCACGTTCAGGGAGGTCAATGCGGCAACCAGATCGGCGCCAAATTCTGGGAGGTCATCTCCGATGAGCACGGAATCGACCCCACTGGCTCTTACCACGGCGATTCTGACCTGCAGTTGGAAAGAATCAACGTCTACTACAATGAAGCTACTGGAGGAAGATACGTTCCAAGAGCCGTCCTCATGGATCTTGAACCAGGAACAATGGACTCCGTTAGAGCAGGACCTTTCGGTCAACTCTTCAGACCTGACAACTTTGTTTTTGGACAAACCGGAGCTGGAAACAACTGGGCCAAGGGACACTATACTGAGGGAGCTGAGCTCATTGATTCCGTCTTAGACGTTGCCCGTAAAGAAGCTGAAGGATGCGACTGCCTCCAGGGCTTCCAAATCACTCACTCCTTGGGAGGTGGAACAGGATCCGGTATGGGAACTCTTCTTATCTCAAAGGTCAGAGAGGAATATCCTGACAGAATTATGGAAACATTCTCTGTTGTGCCTTCCCCTAAAGTGTCAGATACTGTCGTTGAACCTTATAACGCCACTCTCTCTGTCCATCAGTTGGTCGAGAATGCTGATTAGTGCATGGTCATTGACAACGAAGCTCTCTACGATATCTGTTTCAGAACTCTCAAGCTTACTACTCCCACCTACGGAGATCTTAACCATCTCGTCTCTGCTGCCATGTCTGGAGTCACCTGCTGCCTTAGATTCCCTGGTCAACTTAACTCTGACCTTAGAAAATTGGCTGTCAACTTGATTCCTTTCCCCAGACTTCACTTTTTCATGATTGGATTCGCTCCCCTTACCTCAAGAGGATCCCAACAATACAGAGCCTTGACTGTTCCCGAGCTCACACAGCAAATGTTCGATGCTAAGAACATGATGTGCGCTGCTGATCCTCGTCATGGTCGTTACCTAACTGCCTCTGCTCTCTTCCGCGGCAGAATGTCAACTAAAGAAGTTGATGAGCAGATGCTTAACGTGCAGAATAAAAACTCCTCTTACTTCGTTGAGTGGATTCCCAACAACATTAAATCTTCCATTTGCGATATCCCTCCCAAGGGTCTCAAAATGGCTGTCACTTTCATTGGAAACTCAACTGCCATTCAGGAAATGTTCAAGCGAGTCGCTGAACAATTCACTGCTATGTTTAGAAGAAAAGCTTTCCTCCATTGGTACACTGGTGAGGGTATGGACGAGATGGAGTTCACTGAAGCTGAATCCAACATGAATGATCTCGTCTCTTAGTATCAACAATATCAAGATGCCACTGCTGAGTAAGAGGGAGAATTTGAAGAGGAGGAAGCCGCATGATCGGGCTATATCTTATAATTACATTATCTAATATAATCGCATTTATTTAAATTCGATATATCAGTAATGGACTAAATACTTTCGCTAACAATCTAATTAATAATAAAATTGCTATGATTCATAAATTATTGAACTAATCTTCCAATTTTTATTTAATTTCTATATTTAATTAAATTAATTCACTCTTAATATTGTCTTATCTATGAAAAATTAGAAACAAACAACTCAGATGAATCATAGTTCAGGGATTTACGAATCATACAGAATTTTGTATCCCTAAATTCCTCCTTTAATACTTACTGCTTTGAGGCCTATTGTTGTAAGATATTGGGCTGCATGTTTGCTCATTACTCCTTTCTTGCAATTCACTGGTACTGGTTGTAATAAAATAGTTTCCTCTGATGTTTCAAGTGCTTGAATAATTTATTGTTTTGGCATTTTATTCAATCTTTCAAAAGGTATATTAATTGATTTCTTGAAATGCACGATACTATAGTGATTATTGGGTCGTACATCGAGAAGGGTTTGATTTTCCCCATATTTTTCAATGAACTATTGCCAAGTTATTTCGGGCACTTCAGGTACAGCAGTACTTGAACATAATCCATACTTTGCATAGTTATAAGTGCTCATATCAAGTTTGTTTATCCCACATCCAATGCAATCAGGTTGTTTTTTCCTCAATTGTATCTTTTTAAATTCGCACTTTCTTCCCTCATAGGTCAAAAGTTTTCCGTCTAGAGAAGATTCTTTATTTAAAATCATTTTAAGAGTTTCAGTAGCTAAAATTATTCCAACTAAACCTGGCAACATTCCAACAACACCTAAAGTAGAGCAACCACCCAAATTGATTTGATCATTTCCCCATAAACATCTATAGCAAGGTCCATTTCCTCCATAACAAGTGATTTGAGCTTCCCAGCCTATGCAAGCTCCACTTAATAGTTTTTTATTTGTCTTCATGCATTGATCATTGACAATATATCTGCAGGTCGGATTATCTGAGCCATCTACCACAATATCATATTCATTTAAAAGATTAGCATTTGCAGCTGTGATAAAAGGATGTTCGTTCACTTTAATATTAGGATTTAGACTCAATAAAGTATTCTTAAGGGAAAGGGTTTTAGAAATTCCGACTGTCTCAGTTTTATGACCTATTTGACGATGCAGATTAGTTACATCCACTTTATCTGAATCGAAAAGTCCAATTGTTCCTATTCCTGCAGCTGAAAGATATAATGCTAGGGGACATCCTATTCCACCCGCTCCAATTATTGCAACTTTGGCTTGAATTATTTTGTTCTGGCCCTCATAGGCAATCTATTTAAGCAACATTTGACGAGAGTATCGTTGAATTAATGATCCAGTGAGAGGATGTATAAGATTAGTTTGTAAAGGAGCTGTAATTTAATGACTTACTGCCTTCTTTTCGACTTGCAAATGTTGTTAATTTTGTTGTTGGTGATACAATTGCTCCTCATAAAATGGAATATTATGATTGCGAAGGATAGACTGCAGGTATTTGACATATTGGTCTTGTTGCATTATAAGAAACAAATATGATAAATCATAATTAAGCTCTTTAATACTTTTACAATGCAATAAGTATTCATTATTCATAAGCATCAATTAAAATTACAGGAAACATTAAATAAATCAGAGATAGGGTTTAAAATTGAAATTCTTCAATTAAAATCAACTGCGTAGTCTTCTAACAGCATAGAAATTATGTATTTGTAAAGATATCTTTTGAATTAAGCCAAACATTTCAATAACTACTGAAGCAGCATTCCATTATTTAAAATATATCTAAATGATTCATTGCTTTTTCTTGATCAGTCGTCACGGAAGATCGCGCCTCACCAAATGGTATTCCAGCAACCTCTCTCAGACGTAAAAGCAACGTGTTCTCAAAGAGGTACTCGCTTTTCTATCTAGGTCAATCAGTTAGTCATTACTCGTAACCCCAAGATGTGCAATTTCCTGGACTACAAATAATTTAAAATAGTGTATAAACGATTCGCCAGTCTCTATTTCATCACCATCGTCGACAAGGACTAAAACGAACTGGTCATCCTCGAGATGATGCAATCATTTGTTGAAGTTCTTGACAAATATTTCGGGAATGTGTGTGAACTGGACCTGATCTTTAATTTTCACA
>Ga0302191_10000572_pt1 | contig 23691 bp, 13 predicted proteins | sample II_Bog_E3_1_FD_198775 | JGI IMG/M metagenome (GOLD analysis project Ga0302191, IMG submission 198775) | Peat permafrost microbial communities from Stordalen Mire near Abisko, Sweden - II_Bog_E3_1 | ecosystem: Environmental > Terrestrial > Soil > Wetlands > Peat | place: Sweden: Abisko...
AAGAGTTTAAAAATCAGAGGCGAGAGTCAAATTGGCTGTTTTTGATAGTATCTTAAAGAGGAGTCTACCAACTAACATGCTGATCGTTTTACCAGAGGCCCTCTCTTATTGTACCGTCCAAATATTTAATATTGCCGCGCCCATGACGCATGTTGTTCCTCCATTACCCCTCATAACGTTTGCCATCTTTCCAGCGATAACAACCAAATCCATGTTTCAAATTCATGTTATATTCTCCTTAATACTACTGACCATTGGGCCAGAAGTAGTGACCCTCTCCGTGCATTGCTCCCTGTAACCAATCTCCTTCATACCTTCTCCCATCTTTAAATGTGTAGACTCCCTGACCGTGAAATTAATTGTTTTTCCACATTCCCTCGTATATATTTCCATCCGGCCAAATGTAACGTCCTTTTCCATTTTTTATACCTTGAATATACTCACCTTCATAAGAACTACCATCAAGCCAAGTTTCTTTACCCTTTCCGTTCTGCAGATCGTGACTCCATTCTCCTTCAAATTTAGTGCCATTTTTTCCTTAATATTTACCATAACCGTTTGCTTAATTTTTAATCCAGTTTCCTTCGTAAATATCTCCGGATTGATGTTAAAATTTACCCATCCCCGAAGCGGCATTATCCTCCCAATCTCCTGAGTATTTCGAACCATCTGCCCAAACTTGTGTGCCTTTTCCCTCCCTCTTCGATGCTTTTAAATATCCCGTATATATTGCTCCATTGCTAAAGCGAATGACAATTTCTTCTGAGCTGTTATTATCTGTTAGAATAGGCTCAAGCTAATTCAGGAGACTGTTTTTTCCAACTTAACTTCTAATCATCTGATTTTCATTTTGGTGAGAGAGGGAAGTAATATTATTATTATTTTCCTCAACTTTAAGATGTTCCCTTCGTGGTTATTAGTTTTTGTTGACAGTTTGGCATTCACTCCCCATTACAACTACTAAATAATATAAAAATAAGGTATAGTTTAAATATCATATTTTCGCCTTTGTATTTTCAAACCATCTAAATTGAGTTACCTTTATTTTAGTTGCACCAACAGATAATACAACCAAATAACCTTATAAACAATCAAGAATAGTCAAAAATAATTTGAAATTATACGACTACGTACCTCAGCATCGGCTCTAATGTTTTTCCGGCAACCCATTTCTGCATTTTTCTTAGCCATGCTACTGGTTATTGTCATGAGTTCTGTTTCAGTCTTATCGTTCTTTGATACAAATCCGAAATTCTTTGGCTTGATAAGTCTGAGTTATTTTTTGAATATATCAATGATATCTCGAACAATAAAGCTTAACGATCCCATCTGGCGTTGATTCAGTAAAGTGTAATGCTGATAGGAATAGGTGGAAAGATAAGCAAACACCAGAAAAAACATCTCAATGCAAACAAGAATATGCTAAATATGACAATAACTACTTAAAGGCCATAAATGACTGATTTTCGATTATAAGATGGTGCTTACTCATGGAAGCATGCGATAATGGCACTTTAAAATACTACTAGCCATACTTTCTGCCAATAAATGAAGAACAGAGTTATGTTAAATGTCGTAAACTTAAGATCCGGTTTGAATGGCCTCAGTGTTTTTTGTAAACATTTATAGAAGAGTGTTATATAGTAGTAGGCAATATAAGAAGAAATTGTTGTGATCCAGTATACTCCTATATCAATATATCTGTAAACGATATAATCCTCTTTGGTTAGGTCTTGAATTATCAATTCGTAGTTCGGGTAGAATATTGCAATAATAAGTGTTGTGATCATTTTTAGAAAGATGTATTGAAGAACCATCCGTTTGCAACGGTGAGTAAAATATTTCGCTTTCATCCAGTTTGAGAGTTGGTAGGGCTTTTGGAAACATGAACAGGGAAAATCATGAGGAATATCAGTGGATTCGCTTAGGATTATTTAATAAACTTTGCGATCCTATAACTGGTTCTAAATCAATAAAATGGTACAGTAGTATGGTTGTAGCCCACGAAAGAGAAGATAAGATAAAAAAAGGCAAATAACGCAATAATTTCATAACCATCACGTATTAGCGTGAGGTATACCATTACTCGCTGTGTAAGCATAATGATACTACTGAGTGATAGGAAGCAGTAGACGTGAAGCAAAAGATAGGTGGCATTAGCATAAGAACTGTGTCTTTGAAAGGATACTTATTATTTTTGATTGAAAATAAGGGTTGTTAAAATTGATGAAGTGCATGATTATGTTGTATAGAGCCAGTATACAGGTCAGTACTGATAGCACTATACAAACAATAGAGCCAGAGTAGTATAATGCTTTGATGCACCCCTCCCCGCAGGTTACCACGCAATACAAAGGGGCTGAGGTATAAGTCATGCCTTCTCGATTTATATTGAATTATACAAATATAAACCAATCTGATCTAATTATTCAAATTATAGAGTAAATCTATCTTTTTTGGGTTTACAAAAATATTTCTTCTATAAATATTCAGAAATCATTGCATAATTTGTGAGGGAACCATCATCCTATTTTCTATAGATTTCAATCTTGTCCACCATCAGCTTAAACATCTGCTTTTGATTTGATCAGTGAGGAATCACAACAAATATTGTACTGCGTTGCTGAAAATGAGTGTCTTGATCCATTTCCTGATAGTTATAATATTTATTTATTATATATATGGTTTCTGGAAGAATAGTCGACAATTTAAAAAGAAGTAATAATGATTATTTGGTCATGAACTATTGATGAATTGGTAATTAAATCCAAAAATAAACTTAGTAATAATGAACTGGTTAAATCTATAATATTATACAAAAAGGAAGAAATGCCATCATTCTCAAACCTATCAAAAACATATACCAACCACCGGAATAGGATCTCACTCTCTCACTTCAACTCAACGTGACCATAACAACTCACACCAGGGCATTCCTGTTCATTTCATATTTGCATGATCAAATGTATTAGATTGAAAAGAAAGATGGGTTTCAACACTCTATCAATCACTCATCTTTTTAGGGGAGACAACCATATTGATAAAGGTTTAGACCATTCTCCTCCATTTTGATCGTGGTTTCAGTCAAAGGGATTTGGCAACGGTAATACTCATTTAACAAATTCATTAAACGAAGAACCTAGAAGTTGGAAAGGTCACTGAGTTGAACTTGTAGTTGGTCTGTCTGTATTCCAATGTCAGCTGGGCCGTGATCCACATCATTTAGAATCACACTATCTTTGAGCCTGTCAGTAAGTTATTCATATTTTTTCTGATACAGAACCGGACCAATCAGTTGCTGAAAGTGATGCCTAACTTTGTTGAGCTTCTTGAACTTATTCATGATTTTCTGGAAGTGACTGCGGCATTGACGGGGAGTTCGAGTTTCAAGGAAAGCAGCGAGAGACTTGAAGATTCGAGTAGATCTGACTCAGGCTGAGTGTACTTGCGCCGTTCTTTAGAGGCAAAGACGGCTGAGTGGAAATCCATGAAAAGGGCATATCTGATGTTTTCATCTTGAGTCCATTTCCCCTAGACTGACGCTTTCTCCAAGTTCTCAACCCTTCTATGATATTTCCCTCCATTTTAACCCTCTTCGCATTCATTGGATGCTTCTGGGGTGTAGCCTTCTTCCTCTGATTATGAACTCATCTCAATCCAACTTATTTTTTATTACAATATAATCAATTATTTTATCAGCATTAAGAGCAAAAAACGCATTTAATTTGATTAAAATCAAAGACCAAAGTTGTAGCTGCGCTCTCCAACACTGTGGCTTGACTGCCCTAAGATTATAGTCCTTTATCTTCTCAGTAAACTGATTTAACTCGCTTTGTAGGGCAAAAAAACCTTATCTTTATTTAAATGATTAGAAAAACATTTTTAAATTTCAAATATCTTCGCTCCAAATAATTCTCTAGGGAACCTAGTCTTTTTGTACGACATTTTTACTGCATAAAATATCTGATCCAAATTACCTTGAAAACAAATTAGTTTACTAATATTATATCCCGTCTGATTTTATATCTAACACCCAAATCGCGGGCTTTTTAGTATTTAAACTCATCTGCTATCAGCAATTATTAAGTATATAAATCAGTAACCCGTGGGCATGTACAGTTTTTAGAAAAACTTGTTTTAGATTATTAACAGCTTTTCGAATCTTTGACGCCCTTAGAATTTTTAGTCCAGCAAATGAGGGCTTTTACTTATTAGATTGGTCATTTTGCAGTTTTATTTACGATTTCGGCACTAAGAATTTACTGAACGAGGACCTTTATCTTATAAATTAATTCTAAATGCCTTTGGGAGTTTGCGGTTGCTAAGGGGTAAAACTATCTTTGGACTCATTCTGAGCGAAAGAATACGCCTTTATCGACAAATAGGAGGATCTTTTTTAATGTTCAAGCATTAATCAGCCTTAATTCTGTCTGTTTCAGGCCTTTTTACTGCGGAAAAAGATCTTAAAACTGGCCTTTAAATGATCCGGCTTTCTTCCATCGACTTTTGTGGGTATCTTTTCGAAAGGGGAGGCAGCTCTGGAAACTGATTAGCAAGAGCTTCCAAATTTTATTGATTGAGAGACGTGGAATTAGGCATCGGCGAAAGGCATGATGACTCCTCCCAGCATAATGATGGATTGGGCTAATTGAATGTAACCTTTTTGAAAGGGCTGCGACTAACTCTCCTTTGTCCTATGATTGGTTCCTCCTCTGTTATGAATCCTTAATTTATTGGTAGTTTTTTGGCCTCTCTCTGACATAGTATTTTTTTCCTGAAGAGGGTATGTTTCTGTGGGAGTTGTTGTTCGTGTGTAATGGAATGCATTTGCTGCGAATTGAAGGTATACAGATCATTCATTTTCTAAAAAAGAAGGATAAATAAGTTAATATTAATTCCTTCTTCGCCCACATGTAGGAAAGAGGATTAAAAAAAGACTGCCTTTTTAAATCATTCAGCTTCTCGATCGACGAACATTAGAAAGTTACGTGGAAAAAAGAGAATATGGACTTTCCATTTTATTGGTTGCGAATAACGATTATAGAAGTGAGATTGATTGCGCTATTAAAAAATGACGAATACATTGAAAAAACAATCAAAGGTGATATTATTTGAATATCATGGGAAATGAACAACATGAAAAGGTTTTTTAGAAGTTTAAATCTACCTGCCATCCTGGATTGGTAGAGTGTACTTATCATCCGCAGGAGCGTCTGCTTTTTACGCTAGTAAAAGTGGAAGAGTCACTACTAAATTGGCGCAAACTTATTCATCCTCTTTTTCAAAAACCGCATCTACTTCTTCCCTTCAAAATACTTGCGCATGACTATATAACTGATTTAGGATGCTGTTTGCAGTAAGATTTTCATCGACCCGACATACAGATAATGAAAGTACGATGAAAGTTACACAGATCTTTTATTAACCGTTCATTTACACTTTAGATAATTAAATCCGTTCGCGAAAATTAAAAAATGCTAAATTTAGAGAGCAATAGATATGGAAAATGATAGGCTACCTCTCAAAAGCAATATTGGAGTGGAAGTCAGTGTATCCTTTATAAAGATTAGGAGCTATATGCCCACAAAATATCATAATAAATGTCGGAGGACAAATTAAGATAGTTTGCAGGCTGAGTTTTTTTGATTATTAATATCTTGAAGCAGGACATAGGTATTGTCTTCCAAAGAAATCCATCAATGAGTCGACCACGTATCACTATCAACAAGATTATAGCCCAATTTAATCGAGTTAAATCTACAGTATGGGCCTTGTGCTTCTAGAAGCGACTACTTTATAAATGTACGGTAATTCCTTGCTGAATATCGCCTAGAAGAAAGATCTGTTAATAAAATAAAGCAAGTTTAGCTGCGAGTTAATAAATATCATATTAAAAATGATAGACTAAAACTCATCAGACCGACCAAAAGCAATGCAACTAGCGCTTCAATCCAAAATAAATAAAACGAAGTATTTATGATTCTATTAACGTGATATTTTATGAATATTATCGAATCAAGTGTTCTTGATAACTAAAATTTATCTGTTTTATCAAATTAAAATTTACAACATATTTTTTATGCCATTCAAAAAGTCACAAAATAGATCACTCTAACTCACAAAATGCATTCAGATATCAAGATCATTATCATTTTCCCTTGGCTTGCAAAGGCTAATTAGATGGGAATGATCAGATATGATTATATAAAATCTCTCTAAAAAGAGATATTAAATATCATTATTGATTATGGCAAGAACTAAGCAAACTGCAAGAGCTGCCATCGTAAGAGCAGCCCCTAAAAAGAGCAAAGGACATGTCAAAAAAGCCTCCAAAGTTCACCGTCCGAGAGGACCTAGATCTCGATCTAACTCTCCTGCAGGAAGTGTATACTCATTAGCATCTCTTGATTCCATTGAAGTTAACACTCAACAATTCTCAGTTAAATTTGACAACCAAGCTGAATGTTAAAAAACCAGTCTTTAATATAGAGTTGTCGAATGCAAAAATTGCCAAGCTTTCCTCAACTCTCACAGTCAAATATTGTAAGTAATAGATCTAACAAAATCAACCAATTAAATACCCACTAATAGAAGATCTCTTCGGAGAAATCCCATAGATGATGCCCAAAAGCAGTAGCTTCAATAACGAAAATAACGCTAATGGGTTTGTTAATTTTGCTTCACGACTAACATCGTGCCCATTGATTTTATTCAGTCTACTGTTGAAAATCCATGCTATCTCCTTGAGAAAGCGGATGTTTCCCTTCAAAATTAAGAGTCTATGAATGAATAAACAACTATCATCTACTGTATAGATGTTAGTGGAAGCATGGATACTGTTGTTGGGAAGAAAACTCGCCTTGAAGCAGTGCAGGAAGCAATCAGCGACTAAATTAAAAGAATGAAATTTTAAAAGGAAAAAGTTAAGATTGGAATCATTACTTTTGGATCCTATGTGACTCTCTATGCAGAATAACAGTCTAACGTTCCATAAAAATATTACAATGATTTTAATCAAATTGCTAATTATGTCTAAAGTGTCAATGACATCTCACTTTCTATTGGAAAGAATTTCAATGTCGTAAAAGATACTATTAAAGGTTTAACTACATATGGATCAACAGCGTTGGGTCCTGGAGTTGTAGCTGCTATTCAAATGGCCTCCAAGGGTAAAAAAGGAGCCAAAATAGTGCTTTGCACTGATGGATAAGCAAATGTGGGCTTGCAAGATCCGGCTTTTTATAGCAAAGCTGCTCAATACGCTAAATAAAAGGGAGTTATGATCAGCATTTTAACTTTGAAAGGGGATCATTGCAATTTGAAATAACTTGGAAAGTTGAGTCTTTCAACAGGAGGATATGTGATGAAAATTGACCCAAATCTTCTAGGAACTTAGTTCAACAAAATATCAAAGTAGGTGCTGCTTGGAATGGAAAGTTTGCTTACAATCAAAGTCAGTCATTTGATAGAGATTGAAAATGTCACAGGCCAACTTTCGCCCAATAAAACTACCCTTTTCAAAGACTATGGCAACTTTACTGCTGAAACTGAGTTAACCTTTAGTTTTAAGATGCTTTCGAAAGAATAAGCAAATGCAAAGGGTGTAAATCCCGAGCTTTTTAATCAGGCAAGAGCACCCATGCAGATTCAATTAAAGTACTTAAGTCCTTCAGGGTGCAAGTACTTGCAGGTAATTACTGATTACCGTGAACTGACCTAAAACTAAAGCGATTTACTCAAAGACATGAACTTTGGCTTGTTCTCAGCAACAACATTGCAAAAAGTGAGTAAATTCATCAAAGATGAGCAATTTTAATAGGCCCGCAATTAAATTAAGAGATACAAAAGTCTAGTGAGCTAATTATTTAGTAAAACAGAGGCGAAATAGGCCATTGATAAATTTGGAAAGAGGGTTTAGAAATTATAGCATATTCTTGACTCAAAATAAAACAAAAAAACAGGCAAATCTATCAGGCAGAAAGCAAAGGCAATAGCTCCAAAACAAGCTAAGTCAAAGAAAATTAATAGAAAAAGAAGTAGAAGTAGAAGTAGAGATCACAAGAATAACAAGAAACATAGAAGATCTGTTTCCTCGTCATCCTAATCAGAATAGGCACAGCAGGATAATGCTGATGATGATTTTGCTCTTTCCAGTGACGGTTAGGAATAAATTCTCATGAATGAAATGAGAGCCCGCTCAGCCTCTGTCGACTCTAGATGAAGGAATGATCATCTTTATATCTTAAGATTGCATTTTTAATATTCATTATTTTATTGTTGGACTGTAATAAATTATAAATATCAGTACTTATAAAAGGTATTGCACTCATAACCATATTTTTTTAGTGGGGATTTGCTCATTTTGGCCGAAGTTTATTCCTTTTTACCAGATCGGCTGTTGGGAGTCAAACATCCATAAGCGTCATAAGTATCTCTGTGATCTCTTTTTAATTTTTAATGTTTAGGAGTCAGTGTTTGCCTCGAAAAATATATCTGAGCATTTTTAGGCCCATTACCTTAACTATTGCCATATCTTGATTCGATTTATAACATCTTAGGCTTCATGCTACTGAATTGATTTAACAGAACTTTTTCCGAGGCATTTGCATTTTTCTCCATCTGTTTGACCATGACTCTGTCAATTTGATTGTTGGGAGTTTCATTCACAAAATGTTCTTCGATCATAAATAATCTTTCCTATTCTTCAGTTATATTTCTTTATTTTTCGACCACCTTTGCTGTGATTTAAGCAAAATTGGCTTATTCTAGCTTGGAACTCAAATATTCCCAAGATATTATAGAGACATTGACGCTCATATAATTTTTTGTGTTAAATTCATGAATTTACTTCATACACCTATGCAACTCACCTCTGCTATTCCGATCCTTTTAGTCTATACTCATGTTGAGCATTTTCTTCAGTCTCTCGCTTTAAAAATAGCCATAAACCCACTTTGATTAATTGGGATATACTAAGAGGCCCTTCCCATGAAAGCAACCATTTTAAAATTCACCGATATATAAGTTTCCATTCTAAAAGTATCTCTCCCCAAAATTTGTAAGTTTATTTCGGTGGTAATATCCCCTTTATAAGCACTTCATATCCACAGAGGATGAAAAATTTGCCATCTTCTCTTCATTGATTCTTAAAATAAAACCTAACCCCTCTGATTGTTCATAGCTATCACCATAACCAATTATAATCTTTTTCTACTCGATTCTTATACTAACTCCATTTTCAAATTTCAGACGAAACTTCAAGGCATTTTCATGTTTGGCATTAATTAATTTAGTCAGCCGATTACTAAATATCTATTCGATTATATCCCGATTTGATTCAACAATCTTCTTCATGACTTTTCCACGATTATAGATCAAATGGTAAATCTTTTTGTTTTTAAAGTCGATGAGGAGACCATTGCCTGTGATGGTTTGCTCCTGATCATCGTAGATAATTTGAAAGATATAATGCTCCGTTCTTGAAACCATTTCATAAAGGCTGCCCTTTATAAATAGTACAGATATTATTGCGTTTTTGCTGTATATAACGTTGTGACCTACCATCTTGTCATAACAGTAGTCGGTAAGGATTGATGTACCGTCGTCAAGCAGCAAAATACCCTGCCCGTTGCGTTTGTAGGAAATCATGCCTCCCATATACACAGCATTATTATAATGCATGTAGCAGCGTTAATTCTTGATTCTTGCGTTGACAAGATTACGCATTTAGATGGTCTAATAAATATTTGGTTGTTGTTGTAGTTTGTGTGGGCTAATACGCTGGCTGGCAAACTTCATTAGTATTTACAAATAAAAATATATTCTTATACATTATATTAGTAGATTTAATTGAACTCGTTATTACAGCTTCAGCTATAGTATACAAATTATGTACAAAAAATATCAAATTTAGTCCAAAAAGGTATTATTATATACTAAGTCTGTTACTTTCTCAAAGTATTAGAATAGTGTGACTTTCAGTTGTATCAACAATTGAACTTATTGAGAGGAGGACTTGCCAAATAAAGCGAACTGAAATTGAATGATAAATAATAGTCATTTCAAGCTACAAATATAATTAATCTGTCATAATTAATCTAAGAGATAATATTTGATTGTATCAACATAGTACATCATGCAGAGCATCAAAAATTTCTTTTCAACTTTTAACTCTTTAATCAAATAATCACGAGCCTTAAAAGTACTATTTTACTCATTCATGGGGTGTTTCATTATCTCAATTCTGCTTCTTTTTGTAATCGCCCCTCTCTTTGACTGTAACGTCTTCGCTTCGTCCAAAGCATGTGTTTAGTCTCTTCCTTTTAACTCGAATGAATGCTCTGCCTTCAACAATGACTATTGCTGTGGTACTTAAGGAAAAGAAATTTGCTTAAATTTCTTCAATTGCCAAATAAAGCCAACTTTTTTTAATACACCCCTATGCGCTAATTTTTTGGCATTAGTATGGCTATTCGAAGTGATAGGAATAGTGCTTTCAGTTCCCTTCTTTATTTTGCTTTTAAAAATACAGAAGAAGCATTAGCCAATATCTAATACCTATATAAATCTGAACAAAATTGCAATAATAGGAAAAGAAACTGATTCGAACTCCAACGTCCAAATCGAGTATTATTAACATGCTCCAATGATGGCCACAGCTGATTCTGTATTTAAATAGTGAACCCTATGTCTTAAATACTGAAGTAGCTAATAATTATTAAATAACAGCAAATATCACTTACTACACCTTATTGATTTTCTAAGCAAGTTTTCCTTTATTTGAGCCACTAATGTCTCATTATCCGGTTTTTTTAGAGGAGCAACCTCCTTGAACTCATGGTGACAGTGAATTGCCTTCTTGGAATAACAGACTTCGCAGAGATCGAAATCGGCGCATACTTGACAATGGTAACGTTTTCCTTTGATAGGGTCTTGGGTTTGGCATTAATCACAAAAAAATAATTGCTGAACGGGTTCTTAGAATTATAGTCTTTTTGATTCGCGAATTTCTTAACTAAATGCAACTGTTTTAGATGATGCTCCTGGTGGAACTTATTTCTTCTTTTTTTGGGGATCGTATGATCCTGACATTCTCGCAAAAACGTCTCCTAACTCGCTCTGTCCAGTGGAGCTATTCCCCAAATCGTGAGAAACAAAGCCATTAAGTCTTTTTTAGATGAAGTCTTATGCGAATTGGACCATTGGATGCGAGCCAGAAACCCATCCTTTGCCATTGCATTCCTGACATCCTATTTTATTGCTGGGGCTGTCAAAGCACGCAAAGCAGGGAAACCGATCATTCGGTTTTATTTTCTTAAGGGTTTATATTTTTGGGGGTTCGTTTAAGTGGGTAGAAAAATTGCTTTGGCTTTTCCTGTTTGTCATAACAAAGTTATTGAAAGAGTATAACTATAAATGGTCTTGTTGTATTTAAATTTATCCATTATGACTTCAATATGTTTTTCATGGAACTGATTACTCTGCAATATTTTATACTCTCCCTCATTTATTAGTTGTGCTCAAATATTTTAATAATAGAGTTTAAGAATTAGGCTGGATGTTTCAATTGATCAAATATAGCTGATAGCTTATATTTCAAATAAACTTTTGAGAAGATCAGAGATGATGCTAATAATTAAATTAATTTATCAATGGAAGATACAAGGCAATAGATGATCTAGCTCGACTTGCCTTTCGATTAGGCAATTTGTGCCAAAGTCGAGAGTGCAATCAAAGATTTGTCGCTGAGGGAGAAAGATTATTGGCAGATAAGTAAAAAGATAGAAATTCAGTGGATAAAAATGTGTAAAGATATATGGAAACACTGCCCTGGATATCAACTACTCGTATTCAATAATTATCCATAAAAATTATTCAAGATGCCAAAATGACCAAATCTATCTTCTTCAGCTTCAATTTTAAATTTATGAGTCTTCGGTAAATGGACATTTGTACCACTATCAAAACTAAGCTTAATGCCAACTGACTAGTTTGTAGTTTCTTTATCAGATGGATGCTCCTGTGCTGCAAAAGTTAGTCTTGAGTAAAATAATCTTCAATTAGATAATAATAATATCACGAACTGTAAAGCCTTAAGGAAATGCTATTTCCCATCTTTAAATTATCTTGGTCTGTGTATTAATGCTCTAACAAAGAGGGAAATCCTTTACAGGAAGCTTACAGTTTAACGGAACTACATTTCACTTCGTCTTAATTTAAGCTAGATTTAGAATAGTATATTGTTTGGTATTTATATTCGATAATCCATCTTAAATAAATGATGTTACTTTTGTTGCAAAATTGCCACATCTATACAAATTATGTACGATGTTTCCTATTGAGTCTATGAGGGATAGAACAAGATCAATCGTAGTCCTCTTTGGAAAATGATCAAGAAACGGCGCAACTACTAATAAGCTGAAATGAAAATTTATCTTAATCAACATTATGGAGCAATGTGATGTGATCATGACAATATCCAATATTATCTTTTTTTAAAACTAATGTTATAAGCATCATTTGAAACTATATACTTTTACCCAAATGATAAATTCCTAATAAAATAATAAAAATGGTAATAAACAGCATATCTAATTAGATATCCTTTAAAAGTAAGATTAACTATAGCGCAGATGAGGGTATTATGATGATTTAATAATTATACAAATAATTTGGCCAATTTGTCAGTTATGCCCTGAATATTATTTATTGTTTTATTCAGGTTAAATCAATACCCCAGAGAATAAAATATTAATAATACTATTCATTTGCATCTTGATTAATTTAAATAATGATACATAATCATAGAGCAATCAATGTCAAGTGCACAATGGACGAACCCATCCAGCTACTCATTGATAAACTCTCATCAAAATCAAGCGATCTCTTCATTTTCTGGGTACTTCATTACTGAATAAGCAAAATTACAATCAGCTCTATTTAGCCTATAACTAAAAAATAGCGGAAATTCAGCGTTTACTACATTAAAATGACCTGCTTCGAAGATAAAAAAATCATACTTTTGTGACAGTGCCTCCTCCTGAATAAACTTTTTTCAAATAGAGATTTCTAGTCATGGAAAAAAGCGTTGAAGAATTCAAAAATGAAGTATATCTTGGCATTATTATAGCTTGAGAGAGTCAAGGCAGAAAATAGGGAGTACAAAAAATAGAACCACAAATTCTATGATTAAAATTTACAACTCCAAAATTTGTTGCAACAATTACGATAATAAAACACTGCTCAGAGAAGCAATATTGAAAAAATATTAATCCAGCTGAGAAATGCACAAAGCTAGATAAACTCTATGACCAAGGTATATGAAGATTTGGGGCAGAAGGAGATGATTGTGAGTCGGTACGTCTTAAAGTAAAAGTAATTATTGGAGCATATTGCGTAATTAGAGAGAGAGATTGACGAGATGGGATAGCAGTCAAGATAAACCAAAGCCCTCTATGAAAAATTAATTAAGGATTCAATGATTAACGCTAAAAATCGAGTGGTAGAATCATTGCCTGGATTAATTCAATCTTCTAAGCATAAGGTGCAATTTATAACTCAATGATATATCTTGATTAGTTATCATCTATCAAAGTTTTTTCCGATTGCCTTATAATACTAATTTGCTTTGACTATTTATGCATTCAGATTGATTTTCTACTGAGGATAACTTTTAATATTGACAATGCTGCTCAGAATTGATATGACTGCGTAGAAGGCGAGGCAAGCCAAGGCAATAATGGGAATAGAGATCCATTAGCTCAAGGAAAGCTGGGTTGCTGACCATAGCCAAATAATGAATAGTACTCCTTGAGTGAGGAATATCTTTTGCCATCTTTTCATTGTTTTAAGTGTAATATTAAAAGATTTATCTTCAAAAAATTAAATAAAAAATAATCATCAATTCAAAAATAATTTATAGTTGATTCATTTATTTATTTTGGATGAATGAGAGGAGTGCCAATTATTTACATCATCATTTATTATAAATTAAGGACTCATAGAACAGTTTAAACTGATTACTTCAATCATTATATTGAAAATGTGACCAATTTAAACTTATATGTGCTTTATATATCTATCGAGTTCAACCTATGAATATTCCTGAAAATTCAGGAAAATACAAAAAATACAATTTGAAGACTCAATTAATTTCCACTAAAGATAGTTTACATAATCATTTTTCCATTTGATTGTTGGCGTTCTTTCCCTTCACATCCTCAATAGCCTTCTTTATGGCTTCCTATGCCAGCATGGAGCAGTGCAACTTGACAGGAGGAAGTCTGAGATAATTGGCAATATCACTATTTTTGATTTGTAGTGCTTCCTACACCTTCATTCCCTTGATCATTTCAGTCGCATAGGAACTTGAAGCAATTGCAGATCCACATCCGAAAGTCTAAATCATCTTATTTTTACCTTGAATACAGCTTTTTCGATGGTAGTGCCATCCTCATTCAGTTAAATCTGAAGTTTCATGACATCTCCACAAGCTGGAGCTCCCACCAAACCCGTGCCCACATTTTTTTTGCTTTTATCTAAGGAGCCAACATTTCGAGGATTTTCATAATGATCAATAACTTTCTCATGGTAAGGTGATATGAGAGTAGTGGTGAGTTTGAGTGGCAGTTTTGCTAATAATTTAGTCAACATAGCTATAATGTAATAATAATTATAAATAGTTTATAAAAGGCGTCATACCCTCATAAATAATTCAAATACATGATCATTTTATATCCTTAAGGATAATTAAATCCATTTTTGAGGATAACTCTTCTGTAATTTATGTTTGGACAGCAATTTTATTCATTGTAAAAGATAAGAATTGTATTTCTTATTATTAGAGGGTTATCAATTAAATTCAAATCATTAATGATTCATTCTTTCAGATAAAATAGGACTCATGGCAATTCATTTTCAATTCTCTTTAATTAATCAATATTGGGTTCAAAGAATTTTCTAGAAAAATAATTATTTGTTGATATAAATATCCTTAAGGGCATCTATAAATAAAATTTAGTCATCAAAATGAGTGTGACAGAAGCGCAACTATGGCAATTTGTTAGCACAATTTTTGCCAAATACGATTGGAATAACTCCGGAAGTCTAGACTCAAATGAGCTGGTCAGCTTCTTCAATGATATCTTTGCTCAATGTGGAAGTCCAACAAGAGTTAACTTGGCACAAGCTCAATAAGCACTAAGAGCCATTGATTAAAATAATGACGGAAAAGCCAGCAAACAAGAACTCTTTGATTGTTTCAGAGGATTGCTTCAAAAGCAAGGAGCTTTTATAGGTGGGCAAGGTCAGCAAGGAGGACAAAACTGGGGACAACAAGGTCAGCAGGGCGGTCAAGGAGGCTGGGGACAGCAAGGACAACAAGGTCAACAAGGTCAGCAGGGTGGTCAAGGAGGCTGGGGGCAACAAGGGGGCCAAAAAGGTCAACAAGGCCAACAAGGAGGCTGGGGGCAGCAAGGACAACAAGGTCAGCAGGGCGGTCAAGGAGGCTTGGGACAACAAGGTCAACAAGGTCAACAAGGAGGCTGGGGGCAGCAAGGTCAACAAGGTCAACAAGGCCAACAAGGAGGCTGGGGGCAGCAAGGACAGCAAGGTCAACAAGGCCAAAAAGGAGGTTTGGGGCAACAAGGAAACCCTCAGCAAGGCGGTTGGGGACAGCAGTCGGGTCAACAGCAAGGAGGGTGGGGTCAAAAATACTGATGAATTGCATTAAAGCATATTAAAAATTAACCATTTCGATACCCAAATATATTTTATATTGCTCAATGTAAACCCGTATGAGTTGAAGTTATCTTTTCTCAAAATTATTTTTATAGATGAGATCATTGAATTATCGCGTTAGAATGAGCAAACGAAACTAAATTTACTTGTATTTGATCTAATCTTTTTTCTTTTGAATCTGTATGATGTTGTTATGCTACTTGCTCGTATAATCATATTAGAATCATTAGCACAAGATCCATAATGAAGTGATTTAATTATAGAAATGCAGATTATTCATACTCTAACAACAGAAAAACTTATCATATATGCCATTTATCAGTTTTTTAGCAGTCTTGTTCTAATAAACAAGGAGAATAAATATGGTTATTCTCCCTTCGCCTAGTGAAAGGGATCATTTCATGCTAAAAATGCAACGGTCATATGGCCAGCTGATCAGAAATTAATGGGAACTCAAATTTGGTATTAATTCGCTTGTTTTCTTCGTGAATATTAGAGATTGATTATATGAGTAAGGGCTGCTTCTAAAGTGACTACTTCAACGTCGAATCAGATCCACATCTCAGTTTTGTCCTGCAGAACCAAGCTCAAAGAAAACCCTCTTGTGACGAATTTCTAATGGATCTTTTCCCTCGAGAGTAAATCCCAGAAACATTCCCTTCATATTCTGAAATCTCAAAAACAAGGGGGAGAAAGCCTTCTAGCTAAGGGGAAAGTGAGAAAAAATCTAAAAGAAGGAGATAAAACATAAAAACTGTGGCCGAGGGACAACAGAAGGGCCATTGGTATATGGATGAGAACAAAAGATATCATTGGTTTCTTTAAATCCACTTCCATCATTTTTTGAATAAACACCTCAGGAGAACTGATAAAATATTTAAAACCATGGAAATATTTGTTGCCACGAGGGAGGCCGAACAATGCCGCAGTCATCATCAGAAGATGTAGAAGAAACATGGAAACTTCCTTGCCATCCTTAAGGAACTTAGAATGCAGAATTATGGAGCTGGGGATGCTGATGCTGTCTTGTCTGATATGCAGGCAAATGGAGTAAATTGTCCGGAAGAATTGATGTCTTGGTCTATTCTGGAATCTGGAATTCAATAGAAAATGGATGAAGTTTAAAGCGAAAGATCAACAGTAACTGATTCTCCCACCGGAGTATAATCATTCATAGATCCTTTTCTTCAAATCGAGGTGGAAAAGGAAAATTTATTAGAAGAACTAATGCTATGATTTTATACTGCCATAATATAATACAGATAGTCAATTATTCTTCATCCAAAAGACAATATATCAAATGAATAACCGAAGGTGAACTGACTATCGTATTTTCATAGATTAAAGCAAATATATGACTGCTATGAAAATATAATTAACTTATTTTGGATAACATTGCATGTGTTATTATCATAGAAGATATTCTTATTTTTAATGAAATATTTGTGTTAAGTAATTTGTAGACACACTTTCAACAAGATCAATAAGATCAATCATCATCATGAATTGTTCATACTAAATAGTATTCTATACATATAATCGTCAACCATCAAAGTTTAAGTCCAAAAGTGAATTATTCATTTACTCCAACTATCTTGCATATCTTTTTCTCTACTTTGTCTCTGTTTAGATCTGTCTCACAAGCATTTCGTTTTTCTTATTCATTTATTTTAGTTACTTGAGAGCCGATATATTTTTTTGATTTTCAGCTGCTTGGTTTGATATATTTTTTTTGAGCTTCACATTGATCTTTACAATTTCATCGTCTTTGGCCTTGCAACTGGCTTCAATTTATTTAATATACTTTTGCAAGCGCTAAGCTTCTATTTTCAAAGTGGAGTTTTACTTATTGAGCATTGTCTATATATCCTACAGCTTTTTCATCTCCATTTTATGAAGGGTATTTAATTGGGAAATTTACCAGGAAGAGTTCTTAGAGATTTAATCCTTCTGAGTTTTTATTAACAATGAATTTTCGTTTTTTAATCGAAAGATTTAATTCTATTTGACTGTCAATTGCTCTTTTAATTTGGCTTATTAGTTAAGTTCATTCTAATCTATCTTCGTAAATTCGATATTTATTTAGTTGTTTCTAAATTATTCAATCCTCCTCGAGAAATCAACGATTTTTTTAATAAATTATTTCATCGTTTCATTGCTATATTCTTCCTTAATCTATAATATTTCCTGGTGTAGTATTTTTATCTACGCAAAAATAATGTCTTCGATATTCCTTTCAGAACGAGTTGCTAAAGATAGAATGTTGAAGATAGAAAGTTGATCCTTCAAATTGATTTCATCTTTCAAGCGCCTTATTCTTTATTACTTCTCAGCCATCCGCCCTCGGAATATATTTTCCTTTTTCAGAATGGCTTAAATTCTTTCACATATATAGGCTTCATTTTATCGTAATTGTCTTTTTCTGGTTTAAAAATCGCAATCCATTCTTAATCCTTCTTCGCTCATTCCTTCATCGATTTTTTATAAAAAGTAAACTAATCCTAGCGTAATAAACTTAAAGGATTTCTTGATCTATGCGTATAATTAGTAAGGCTCACATAGCCGGGCAGCCAATAGGCCATGGTCTTCGTTTTTCCCTAATATTTTTTCAAAGTAAGCGCAAATTGATTTAGACACGATTTCTAATGGGTGATTTGAGATGAAAGAATGATACTATTCGAATGTACTGACTTTATCTATGAATCTCATGTATTATTTGAGTGTTTTACTATTCATTTTTAACTCGCCGTCCAATTCTGCTTGAAAAGAAGATACACTTAAGAACTATTGTTTCGCCCTATTTTAATTTTAGTTCATTGAAGATTGCACCTTTTTAATGTCCGATTACCTTTGGGTTTTCCTTCGAACTTGTTGAGGAGTATTTTGTGATTTATCTGATGATTCACAGCACTTCATATCTAAGGTTAATAAGTATAAAATGGATTCACTATTTAGTTTGCAAATTAAAAATGAAAAAATGATAATGGTCTTACAAATAGACAAAATATTAAATTTTCAATGAAATGAATTCAAGTAAAAACAAATATACAAAAGATATAACTTTTTTGTTAAATTAATACAAAACATTCATAATTTTACAGTATTTTTATAGGCTGAAATTAAACTGATAAATAGATTTCCTTTTCTTGCAAATCTTTCAGAAAATATAATAGAAACTGATGTTTAAGTATTCTATTCGAAAATAACTGGAATTATCTTTCAATTATTATTATTCTCAATTCACATTAAATTTGGAATTCACTCATTGCAATATTCAGTTAAATGACTCGCTTGAAGAAATCTGAAAAATTGCGAATTGAGTTTTCGTAATTTGTTGATATTGATGGCAATGGAATAACAACAGTTTAATCTTACAAAAAGCGAGTGTACTAGGAATTGAACCCAGACTACAGGATTCGAAGTCCTGTACACTACCATTATGTTATACACCCAGTCCCTAAATATTAAATATAATTAGTAATTTTGTTCAACGTGCATATATTACAAAATTTAATTTAATTGATTTCAAATTGGAGTTTATTCGAAGATAATTGATTTTTGCCTAATATTTGATTGATAATAAATGACACATCAACTTTAATATCCCTCATGGGATAAAAACTGCTCTAAAGTTGGCCAAAATTAATTTCATTTTTGTTTATCATAATAATTTAAGCTAATTAATAAGCTTGATGCGCTAAGTATATATCCTCTTACCACTGTTAACTTACACTAACCAATAGCTCGTAACTGCCTGTCCAATTTAGTCATCATAACTGTAAAGCATTCTGCATTTATCTGCCAGTTAGTTCGATATTCATGAAATCAGCGAAACCAAAATGGCAGTATAAATTCATAACCTATGTAAATTATCGAATATTGCAGCATTAGGCTACCTTTAGATTGTTAGTATTATCCAGTAGTATGAGCAAATGCAGAAAAAAATAGAAATCATACAAAACAATCTCAAGAATTATTAAAGCAATTATCGATAAAGCTCCATTCAAGGAACCAGTATCGAGTCACTAATGAAAAAAGCCAATAAATATAAATAAGTAAAATAGGAAAATAAAAATCTCAAAAAATTATTGCAAAAACAGCTTGAAAACACTGAACAAGTACGGGAATAGACACAAAAAACAATGAAAATTCTCCGCTAATAGTTTGACACCTTAGTAAAAGCGATGCAAACTTACTAAAAAGACAAGTAAAAAACCTCCCAAAACAGTAGGCACATCTAAAAGCGAGACAAGTTAGGTTTGAATCTTGTGCAGCGAGCCTGATATCCATATTTTCTAAATAATAATTTGGCTGAATAATGGTATTCGAATATGACATTTATGTAAATACTAAAATAAAATTTTATCTATAATTTGATGATAAAGAACAAAGAAAATCTACAGTCAGAACCGAAGGGAGATCGCTTCATTCCCAACTAAATCAGGTCCTGCGCTTTTCAAATGGACTGCAACAAACCCATACGCTAGTCAGCCACCACTAACTACGAACAATTACTAGGCAAGGGAATACTCGATGAAATCGACATTGAACCCAACCATAAAATTATGTCTTTCAGCAGCAAACACCATCAATCATCCTTCAGAAATGGAGGAAAGACTGAGATCAACATTCCCTTGAGCAAAGTCGACTGTCCGAGTGAGAAGAAAGCGAGAAAGATCAGCAAAAAACCCTACAAGATACTTGATGCCCCAAATCTACAAGATGACTTTTATCTGAATCTGCTAGCTTGGTCTGATAATAATCAGATAGCAGTGGCTCTAGACACTTCCCTTTATCTTTGGTCAGGTTGTTCTACTTAAATAACTCGTCTCTACTAGACCAATCAAATAAACGACTATATTTGCTCTGTTAGTTTTTGTGATTAAAACAAAATCGCAATTGGTAATAGCCATGGACAAATCAAAGTCTTTGATATTGCTAAGAGAAAAAAAGTTACCCAATTTGATGGACATTATGGCAGAGTAGGCAGTTTGGATTGGTCGAATGGACTGCTTGCTAGTGGCTCGAGAGATGGAGCTGTAGCTTCATGGGATCTACGATCTGGCTTGGTTAATCGTTATAAAGCTCACTCTCAAGAGATCTGCGGCTTAAAATGGAGTCCCGAGGGCACATACATTGCTTCTGGTGGAAACGACAATAAACTGGTGGTTTACTCTCAGAAAGGAAACAGTTAATTGGCTAAGTTTCACGATCATAAAGCAGCAGTGAAAGCAATTGGATGGTGTCCAAGCAACCCCTCTATTCTAGCATCAGGAGGAGGCACTGCCGACCGTCACATAAGATTTTTCTCAACACAAACTCTCTCACAAAATTATAGCATTGACACAGGTTCTCAGATTTGCAACCTTGTCTTTTCCAAAATATCAAATGAAATGATATCGACCCACGGATACAGTTTGAATCAAGTTAATCTTTGGAGTACAAGTGGAAACTGGGAATAAAAGTCAGTGAGCAAAGTGGCCACTCTGACAGGGCATACATATAGAGTTTTATATCTCGCTATGAGTCCTTCAGGAGAGTCAATTTTGACTGGAGCTGGCGATTAGACCCTTCGTTTCTGGAACGTATTCGACGGTTCTCATTATAAAAAGCACGAAACACTAAGTTTTAATATGGATCTTCGTTGATCGCATCCTGTTATTGAGTGATGATTGTTTATAATTGTTATCATCATTATGAATGAATATAAATTTATTAACAATGCAATAATAAAGGCTCAGAAGCAGATAAAACCTCAGCAAATTATAGAGAATCAATATTCAGATACTGAAATTGTCAATAAAGATAACAGTCGAAAAGAAATCAGGCATTACCATCATTGGCAGGAAGCGGTGCATAATCCTATGCTGAGTCCTGAATCAGCATTTCAAACAAGGGAACGGGATTAGGGAAATTCTTTTAGATATATGCATTGAAACCTTCCAGCTCATCTATGTGATTCTTTGCATTTTTCTTCAATATCTTCAAGTCTGCATATTAATACAATTACATTTAGCCTGCTTTTTCTTGAGATCCTCGTTGGCTCGTTTCAATATCTTATTCTATCTCTTCAAGTTTTAGAATTGTCTGGTACTTATATTCTTGGTTCCATCGCTCGTTCTACTCATTTAACTGCGGAGATCTTCCTCGACTCCTCTCTTTTCGTTCTCCATCTGGTCAATTGCTGAAGTCAAATTATCAACCTATTCCTGGAGCTCAGCATTAGCTTTTATATACTGGTTCATTTCCATTTTGAGGTCGAGAATACGAGTACTCAACTGAATCACTTTGCCAATTGTATATGGATTTTCCAGTTAAGTTTTTTAACGGACAGGGTTGGCCATCTCATAGAAAGTCTATTTTCTGGGCTGAGGTTCACTATTCACGTTCTTCTTTGAAGTGAAAGTTTCCGGATTAATTTTAGTTTGCTCTTTCCTTTGCGCGGAATAAGTCATCATAGTATCCTGCAGGTGTTCCAATTCCTTTTAATACTTTTGTATCTTGTCCAAAAGTGTCCGTTCATTTCTTTCCAATTGCGACAGATCTTTTTGCAGATTTTTAATGCAAGCGTTCTTTTCAACGAGAGTATCTTTTAATTTCTTAATTTCACCTTAGTATGTTTGTATATTGCTTTGCTCCTTTTCAAATAATGCACTTTTACTTTGATTCTCCTTGTTGGTCTATAGTTTCAGCTGCTGAATCATAATACCATTGTTGACATTCTGGCTTTACTCGCACAAGAGACGATGCTTCAACTAAGAAATGATTCGATCACTGCTTTAAAGCTTCTACTTGTATCTGTCTATCTCTATATTTTTAGCAGACAACTCTCTCTCCACTTATCTTCTCATTTCTCTCTCCTCCTTCAAAATCATGTTAAGTTCGTTATTCTTAACTTCAACCTAATTGGAAACGATGTTTCTCTTGGCCCCAACCTTTATCTTGTTAGCAGCTAACCCGAAGCGAAGGGTATTTATTGTCTCACTGAGGCAATCCTCCATTTGTTGGACGGTGCAAATAATTATACTTTTTGAATTGTTAGTCAAACATGGCTGTAGGATACGGGTGAGTTTTGAATCTCGGAAATTGATATAGCTGGTCTTATCACTCATACCTCTAATAACATTTGATAAGGCAAGCAAACTCTTATTGATATTTTAACTCTCCTTCTTTTGAATACCCACCGCGTTGGTTCGACTGATGCTTTCGCTGCCTGCGAGGTCAACCATGTTGATGGTTGATGTCGACACTTCCATCCCGATAACAATATCAAGTGTAATTTTGAAGATGGTATGTGATCTTGACGAAAGAACGTTGATATTGTTACAAGCAAATTTTCGGCGACTCTCTCCTTGTTCATAGTAAAAAAGCGACTCCGATTAATTACTGACTTCTTGTTCAATGAGATCCAGGATAATCAGGCTTTTTTTGTTGTCTTCTCTAATTTATAAATATTTGGGCGGGTTAAAAGACACATCATTTAGCAAATCAATAATATTCTCATTGTAAATCTCATAGTAACTGATATGCATTTTAGCCAATAGTTTTTGTTCATTGATTCGATGGAAGATTTACTTTATGGTGAGGGGAATAATTCCCAGATTAACTTAGTCACCCTTCATTGAGTAGGTCTTACCGGATGAAGTTTGTCCGTAGGCTAAGATACAAGCTGAGTGAGGAAAAATTTACAGTTGTAGCCTTACAAGACGGAGGGCATGATCGGTAGTATGGTCGATTCGAATAAAGTCTGATTCGTAGCTTCGTCGTTGAATACTTGATCTGAATGTCATCTAAAGTACCAAATTCATAGAACTCTTATTTGTTCTTGGGAATGATAACTTGCTTTGAACTGCTTCTGATTATAGATTTCTAATCTGCGAAGGTGGGTTTGATGCGAACATAGGTCTTGATGTACTCTTCCGTTTGCATAGTTCAAATTATATATAAATTCTA
>Ga0302191_10000586_pt1 | contig 23487 bp, 22 predicted proteins | sample II_Bog_E3_1_FD_198775 | JGI IMG/M metagenome (GOLD analysis project Ga0302191, IMG submission 198775) | Peat permafrost microbial communities from Stordalen Mire near Abisko, Sweden - II_Bog_E3_1 | ecosystem: Environmental > Terrestrial > Soil > Wetlands > Peat | place: Sweden: Abisko...
TATAAATAAAAATAATTAAAAAATGGAATTTTTTAAAAAACATTTAAATTTTTTATAAAAAAGTACTGAAAAGTAAGGTGGCATAACCAAAAGGAAGGAAATGTAAGGAAGTCGAAATCAACTATCAGCCTATATAAATCCGAAATATATTATGGAATTATTGTTCTCGACTGAATAAAGGAGAGCGTTAATGTTGAGATATGAAAGGATACAAATGTTTTAATTTTTCTTATATGGCTTGTTTGAATTGATTCTCAATATGAATGGTGTATTATTGCATAGTACCTTTTTCAAAATTAAGCAGTAACCTATATCCTGTTGATCTAATGTAAATTAATTCAAAGGGTTTGTATTTAAGTCAGTTTAAAACTGTCAAATTATGTATTTCTTCTATTTTTCACAAATGAACAACTCTATTCTATTGTGGAGAAAAAGTTCGCCAAAATTAATCAAAATTAAATTTAAAACACAAATTGAAGAACCAATATTACAATTTATCATTTGCTCGGCAATTGTGTCATAATTTAATATCGATATATAATAATAATGATTTAAATTTAAGGCCATTGATGGGCAGAATGCCCAAATCGATCGCTCTATTAGCATTCACTCAGATTTAAAAATTGATTCAACATATGTGATATTGTTTACCGATCAGGCAGACAGGTATATTTTAACCTCCAATCGCAGAAGTTAAAACTAAATATTTATCCGCTTTATCAACAGTCACTTTTAAAAAATTAGACAATAATATTATAAAATTTATTGATAAAATACTTGTCGCAGAATTTAAAAAAGATTTTAACTCTAAAATTAGCAGGTTCTGTTATATAAACATATTTAATGAAAAAGACAAAGTCATAAAGGCAGTATACTTGCACTCTTTCTACTTTCCACTCTATGAATTCAATCGAATAATCACCCAAATTTAGCAGCAAAGCTTGCTCGATCACTCCTGATCATAGATTTGAAGCAATTTTTAAGTTTTAAGCCATTCTTCTAAAAAAAATTGTTAATCGAAAAAGGTACTATTTTCAGATGTTAAAACAATTTTATTTATTTTCGGACTCTTCCATGAGCTCAAGCTGCACTAGCGTTAGTAAATATGATCCCCTTCTTTTTAGTGATTAAAAACTGCATACAGTTTTTAAAATATTGGAATCGCAACTGATCCAACGTAAAATTTGGGGCTTCATAAATCTTCGAGCAAACAAATTGGCATAAGATTTGAAGGAAATGGTCACGTGCGCGTAAAATGTAATTCATAGAGTGCAATATTCTAATAAGGCAACTTCTTTTAATTTGATAAAGCATCACAAAAGAGCCAGCCAAGCCAATCAAACAAATATTTCCAGAAACCGAGGATTTGAAAGATATCAGGAAATAAATATTGCTGTAAATTGCCCTTCAAAATTAGCCACACCAGAAAAATCAGTTAAATTCGATGTCAATTTATCAAGTAGAACCGCTGCGGAGTCAGATCATGAGGAATACTATATTCGAAGGAGATAGGATGAAGGATGTTCTGTCTGCTGTTGCCATAGCTGTTGTTGTTGCAGTTGTTGCAGTTTTGTTTCCTATCATAAAGATGACTTATGGGACAGGATCCAATACATGAAGAGATTAGAAGAATTAATAAGGGAAAGAGAGGAATGATGAGATATTTGATTATGAACTCATAAAATTTCTTTATAAATGAAGCATAACAATCATTCTAAATGGGATATGAATTCCTCCATGGCCTCAATAGGTTCCCTGAGTAGTGTTGTTTTGGCAATTTGCTCATTTTATTTTCCTTACAACAGACCTTAATTTTGATATTCGTCTATGATTTTGAGTAAATCCTTCAGAGTCACACATTTTTTAGGATCAAAGCTGTATAATTGTCTTTTAAACAAAGGTATAGAAATTCTTCTAGAAGAAGGATGCACTGAGAAAGGTAACTTTAGCAAATGATTTTGCATAGTGGAGACATTGTAATCCATACGAGGATATAGAAAAGATAAGATAATCTCTTCTTAGATGAAAGTCATCCTCCAATAACGAGTTCCCTCGGAACGGTTGATGTAATCAGTGACAGTTTGAGCAGTTTAATATCTTTATATCTATTCAGTCATTTCTCTAAAAGTATCCGCTGTCAACTTCCGGATTATTTCCTTTTGCATTTCATCATTCATTTTGTCAAAAATTTCTGTATTGGAAATATATTTATTTTTACATCTGAGCCATCGTTCTTTGACTCTCTCCATGAGGTGCGGATTTCTGTTTGAAATAATCTTGAGCATGATATCGATACATTTTTGGTGGATAAACACTTTCTGTTCATTCATTATATCAAGGAAATGATTTTTCAGTATCGCAAGACTGCGTTCGACATGAGAACTGGAATAATACTCTAACAGATAGCTTTTAATTTATTCACGAGAGCCTCCATCTTTAAACTTTGCACGCCACAATTTATTGTCTTCTTGTGGAATAATGACTCTGTCAGATAGCAAGGAAGCTGCTTTTTCGTTGCCTGTAACTAATTCCAAGTAATCCACGACTGCCTTGCGCACAGAGTCTTTGAGCTCCCTAGCCTTTTTATCGCATACCCAAATATGCAGACCTCTTCCTCCCGAAAATACAAACATCAGCTGCCAGAATCCGAAATCTTCTTATAGAGCTTTCTCTATGACTTCAACAGCCACAATTATCAGTTTCCAGCACTTCACACAAATATTTTTTCCAGAGCAGCATGTACGAACATCGTCGTAGTCATTCATATCAAAGTCAAAAACAAGTTCACGTTCCAATGTATGTCCATTTGAATCTTTTTCTGGGATTTTGTTCCAAATGGCTCCAGCATCCACTTTGAGGGGTATTTTTGAGAATCGACTGATCATTCGATTTTTCATATCTTTTGCATTGGCAAAAGTAACATAGCGCTCTACTCCTACACCCTCGTACTCGAATGATAGTTCTCGGTGAGCCAATTGGCAATGGTTGTTGTGTGTCAACCAGCGAACAAGAGTTTCGAAAGGGTAGAGATAGTTGTAGTACACCTGCAATTCCTATTCGGACATTTGGAGGGAAAATAATACAAAATAGTATATAGTTTGCTAAGTTAAAAGTATCAAGGGATCTTTTGAATATAGTCAACCAAATAGAAGGGGTCGCGTATGTAAAAACATTTGCATGAGCTCACTGCTCTACAGAAAGAGGATGTGCGCTGTCCTGCCAATTAGCGAGTCTAAGTTCGTTTGTTCGATTGTAAAGTTCACTTCGAATCTATGCAGGGCTTCGGCCTCGACTCCAGCTAAAATATTTCTAACCATTTCGCAATGGATTTCCTTCCTGAATAACATGGAAAATACAGTGGATCTTTGGCATCCATAAAATTCGGATCAATTTATATTCTAGCTGATTCAAAGGGGGCATAGGAATCTTGCTTAGAGCTAAACAGAAAAATATGATGAAAATATTTAATTCCTTAAAACTTAGACAGGCGATAGAGGCAGCTTTCTCTAAGGTTTGAATTATCAGCCATTGTAAGTTGCTTCAGACAGTTATTGCTTTTGAGTTTTTGAAGAACCCAAATTCCTGCTTAGATGACCGATGATGTGTTAACTTTGTATCCGAGATGAGGAGAAGCAAATGTAATGAAAGAATGAAATTTACTCTTTAGATCAAGCAGTCGAGGCAAAGCTGCTCGAATAATGACTCCTCCTAGACTATGACCCACAAATGATATATGTCTTAAAGTATCAGGAGGAAAGAATTCAATCACGTGATTTTTTATTTCAGTTGCCAAGCGAGCTCCCATCTCAATAATATCATTGTCTGTGAGTTATTCGTTCGAAGTTGCGCATAAGAAAGAAGCCTCAGGGTAAAGCACAGAAAAATTATTCTTAATTAATTTCATATCAAGGGAATTACCTTGAAAACCGTGCACGAGTACTATCAGATGCAAGGATACTGAATTGTCAGCAAATTGTTATTTATAGTCTGATTTTGACTGACTCTCTGATATTCTCTCTGAAAACTATTGACTCGGTAATATTCTTTTGAACTCCTTGCAGGCTGTGTCACTTTGATAGATTGTTTAAATAACTGTGGGAAAGGTTGATTTTTTGTTGACCCACTCTTCATTGACCACATTATTATCGAGGGACAGTTTATTTTTTGTTTGAATTAACTCCTTCTAGTATTCGACCTGAATATCTTCCTTTGGGATGGATAGGCATATATCATGAGTCACACACATGGAAATCTTTCTCAATTTGGCCCAAAAGACTGTTTGCTGCTGATTAAATATTTCTTAATAATGAGCTATTGTAAATCTGGGAGATATCTTGATGAGGTCTATGTAGTGATGCCATAACTTGAGTAACTACCCAGAGACGAGGTTAGCCTCATCCAATATCTTTTAGACTATCTCTTCACCGATGTTGCTCTTATATCGTTTGTAAAGCCTCTCCAGCCATGTTGAGCCCCTATAAAAATTGGACTCCTCCTCAAAAAGGCCGAGTTCTGATGGATTAATGAGCAGATTTGCAAATGTCTGCCGATGTTGTTCTGTAATGACTCTTGAGAATAGTGAGTTATATTCCCTTAGAAGAAAATGATATGTCTTTTTGATTTCCTTAATTACCATATCCTCAATGATCTGCAGTGATTCGAGATTGTTGGCCAATTTGAGCTGTGTAGTGATTGATTCCATCAAGTTGATTGATCTACTCTGCATTTTTTTATTCCTTTCGAGTAGTTTACGTTTTTCAGCGTTGGTCATTCGGCTGAACTGAAATAGTTGTAGCGGACATTGCCTGAATCTGTAATCGAGACAAACTGAGTGCAAAGTGAGATTGGCAACACTATAGTACTGTCCTTCAAAGACTACTTGCAAACATTCGTGGATACCTACTTTGGTGTTTCTGATGAGGAATCTTTTTGTTTTTACCACTTTTCCTTTCTCGACAGTGATTTCCTCTGGGTCAACCTTCTTTATCTGCTGGTCATAAAACAATAGAGATACTTACATCGTGAATTATTCCTCAGATGTGGCTAAGTCAGTTTCGACCCGGAAGTGGCAGATGTCGTTGAGCTCCACTTCTTATTCATAATACCGCAGCAAGAACGCTTTGGAAAGGAAAGAAGAAGAGTTAGTATGCATGAATGCTGGTTTGATAATCTGCGAATCGTACGCGATTCGCTCCTCTTCCCCTGGAAAATAATTCTCAGTATGGGCGAAGGGGTGAGCGTATATTTTCTTTATCAATATTGCTTTACTTATACCTACTTGCTGCCTTTGGCTTCGAAGAATATCTGAATTTTGAGGAGATACGCACCCTGATACCAAAGATCAACGTTGCGGAAAGATTAAAAATGAACCACAAATTCTTGAATGGCTCTTAGCGTCATAATTCAAACCTATAATAAACGATTATTGCGAGTACTGAATCAATTGACAGAAACTGTTATTTTTTCACAATAATCAATTAAAAACACAGCATGGAAAGATGACAAACCCATATAAATTAAAGATCAGCTCAAACCAAAACAGGAAGTTACCACCCAGTTTTGATCTTCGCAGTCTTCCATGATGTTTCTGAGTTCGTCCCCGTTGTTATTTTCATCCTCGATCGGGCGTAGTTCGAAGCACATGTCGCCTACATCACCTACGTCTCCGAAAAAGCATTGACTTTTGCTCTCTTCCTCCTCTGATGACTACGATTCGCAGGTAATGCGCTCAGTGAGGATTAATTTCGAACTGTACAGAGTCAAACGTATAGTTAATTCGTCAGGCGAGATAGTCTGTAGATCCTTCTCATGTGGACAGACCTTAGCTATCTCATTGTAGAGATCAAATGGTTTCAAGGGAATAATCTTTTAAAGGATCTAGATGAAATGGGGGATACTGTTTGTTCCTGAGCTTTGCAAATAGTCCTGATCTGAAGCGGGGACAGCAAGGGCAGGATTGAGGTAAAGTTGGTCAGATCAAGATCATTAAGACACAACCCATTTAACTGAACACTCTCAAGGTTAGCAGTCACATATTCCCTGATTTTGGCATAGATATGCGAGTCCAACATTTCTAACGACTAGTAACAATATTATTATATTTAATAATGTGACAATTTTTAGATTTGAAGGCAACCTTTATGGTGATTAATCAAAGAACAATCTCACTTGGTGAAAATGGGGTAAACAATATTTCAGACAATTCAAGCAGTACCTATCAACTAAAAATAAACACCCAAGAATTGAAACAGGAAATAGGGACAAAACACTTTTTGCCTGATTCAACTACAAGGGATTTTATTAAATTAAGGCTCCGCATTTGATTTACAGATTTTAATACTAAATTATTATTTTTTTTCTTATTGAAATTTCAACAAATCTATTCGTTAAGGACGTTCAATTATTTTTCAATATCGTTTGACAGTCATTCCACAAGTAGCAAGCAACAAGTATTCTGAAAAACATTAAAAGAGAATTTCAATTTCAAGTTTCGACAGATGCCCCAAAGTTTGATTGAAGAACCTGCTTGTTATATTATTAATGAACTAACAGCATAAAAACCTTCCAAGTGGAGTTTTTTATTATACTTGGTTGATATCTTCCAAAGGATTACTCAACAAAATTTTATTTTTACATCTCGATTTGCTCATGCCACGCTTTTTACACAAAAATGTATATATTTTTCCCAAAACAAATGTATCTACTGTCTAATTCCTGCAAATTAACCAGGCTCAATTGATAAAAGAGATATGCTTAATCAATTAGCAAAAATTAATATCATGGCAGTTTGAGTGAAGGCTGGAATCGATACTTGGAATAGAGATTGGAATTGATCATCTTTTTGTGCAAGGTTGTGGGGGTTATGCATTTTAAAGGCTAACATTAATTTTTAGGCAGTTACTTCATAGATGGACGCACCTTGCTGCCCTTCAAACTTTATATCAATTTTATTGACGTTTTGCTTTCAATATTAACGTATATGCAGTCCTCGCTTAATTTTTTACTTCTCACTCCTTTTCTTGAACTCTATAACATTTTTTCCCCCGAGAAGTTTCTATTGACCTTTTGCTAAGATCGATAAACACTACCTTTTTGCATTTTGTTGAACCACGCCTCACAGGTTCGATTGCTCTTATTTGCACTCATCTATGATTGCTTTTCTGTTCTTTTTTCTTCTCTCTCCCGGTTTCTCCACATTTGCTCAACACAAGCTGGCGGTATCTCATTGCGAGGAATGAAATTTTAAGACTAAATAAATTACTGAGATTTGCACTTTGAATTGAGTTTAGCCGTGGTTTTAGGATTATTACTGATACTGGTTGAGTTTTAAAGGCTTAGTAACTACTGCCGAAGTTCTGACAATATCTTTTTGTCTTGAATTTGATCGTCCTTAACTTTTTTGAGTTCAAATTTATCAGATTCGTAGTGTTTGGCACTAGAAATGGCTTAAACCATGAGCTGCTTATACTTTTCCTGAAGTTCTTGGTATTTGCGTTCGAGGAGGCAGAGAGAGGACTAATTTGACTAACACTGCACAAAATCATGAGATTCATCATTTAATACTGTGATTTATTTCTGCAAGAGCCTTTCTATTGATTCATGCTTTTTCCAACTACCGTTCACGCTTATTATCTCTCCCCTCCGTTGATTTAGGCTTTCTCGATACTTTTAAACTGAATGATCTTTGCTCGCACTATCTTTTTCATGCATCTTTTAGTGATTGTTTCGATATTGCTATTTTTTGAAAAGGTCCTCTTATTTAAGGGTATGATCGGTACATTTCTTTAAACCCTTTTGTCTTATTCTATCTTCAAGATATTCGTTAAATTTTCGTAGATCAATTTTTGATGATGATTGTACGGGCAAAAATGAAGGGTTGTGTTGATAATGGGAGGGTATATTTGATTGAGAAGAGGTATGAGGAGACTGGCTTCTTTTAGTGGGAGGTTTAAACATGATTTAGTTTTATTATGCTAAATATGAGATAGATGATGGAATATTAATTTTAAAAATAGTACTGATTATAAGGCCAGCCAACAGCTAAAAGATAATGACTGCTTTGGAATCGGGAATATAAACAAACTCATTTGTTGGATGCAGGGGAGAACTTTAAAAATGGGCTGCTGAATATCAGCACTTTATAGTTGAGTTTGATTTATTGATATTTATTTTACAGCCATAACTGATTCGAATGAGTCAAAAAGGTAGCTCTATCGTATCGGGAGAGAACTCCTAACTGAAATACAAGAAAGCTCTCATGTAAATCCAGAAGATTCACACTGCTAACAAGGTGCTCAAGAATCAATCCGAGTAAATGAAGGCAGAATACTAACGACAGATCAATGAACTTAGCCTGTCTTTTTAACACATCTCCAAAGAATACTAAATGATCAAGATTGACAAGGCCGAACTCGAAAAGTTTTTGTAGGAACTGCAAGTGAGTAACTCCGAGCTTAGGAAGGAGTACAACAATCTCTAACGGGAAGTCACTTATCTAAATGATGTACTGACCTAACAGAATGCTTAACTTAAGAAAGTCAATGCTTTCAAGGATGAGAAGGGGCTTTCCACCCTCATTACTTCTTATTAGGATCGAGAGCTTAGCTACCGTAAGGATATTGCTCGCCTTGACGAGATCATTAAAAATTTGAAGACATCTTGCGAAGCCCTTGAGAATGACCTCGCTTAAGAGAGCAGACAAAGATATAAGCTTGAAGATCTCAACAACAATCTCAAAATGGAAATCAGTCGATATCGTGAACTCAACACAAGCTTGCTCAGCAAAAATTAAAGCATTATCGCCAGCATGCTCAATCGCACAAGCTAGGGCAAGGAAAAATACAGAGAGGCAGAAAATGTGCTTGGAGAACTGGGTCGACAACTTGAAATGGTCAAGTCTGCTAGAGTGGAGCAGCAAACTGCAACTCGTACCACTGTCAGCCTTGCAAGCTATGAAGCTGCCCTCCAGGACAAGAATAAAATAGAAGCTGAGGTGGCACGCCTTCGTTAACGCATTGAAGACTACGAAAACCGTTCTAAAGACTTGTTTGAAACAGAGGAGAAAATGAAAAAAGCAATTTTACGTTCTGAACAGCTGAATGAGGAGTGTAACATGCTAAAGAGTAAACTCATCATGATTGAAACTAAAGATTTGATGTAAGGGTCCATGGCTGAAGATACCTAACTCAAGGAATTCTAGGATAAGGTCATTGCAAATATGGGATTAAGTGATCCTCTTCAGGGAATTAAAAATTCAGGAGATTCAAGTCATTTCCAGCTTATGAAGAGATACGTAGTGGAGTTGAAGGAAAAATTAGGTAGAGCTGTATCAGAGAGAAGATAAATATAGAAAAAGTATCGTTCACTCAAGTAAAAAGCGGGGGAGAAGGTTGAAAAGGCTATCGGTTTGTAGTAACAGAATAAACTACTCAAGGGTAAGCTCGAGGGGTTCGAGAGATTAACAGAAAGACTGCAATATGAGCTACAAATGAGTATGGAAGTGCATCAGGAAGAGCTTAATCAGATGAAATCTGTCACCACAAACATTCTCAATAAAAAATCCGAGTAGACTAAGACCGCAAACGCTTTCATCCGTGCCCAACTCGACTTATAGACGGACAAGTTTGATAAAACTTAGAAAAGTCTTCGTCAATAAATATAAGCCCTGCGTCTTGAGAACAGCACCTAAAAGATTAAGAATACTGATTTAACTGAAAAATTGCAGCAAGCCACTGAATTCCTGAATATTTACAAGAATAAGTTTACAGCGGCTAATGCTGAAAGCAGTGAGGCTGAGGAAACCAACCAAATGCTTGCAGATAATGCACTGAGGTATGAGCAGCTGTATCGAGAGGAGAGGGCTAAGAACGAAGCTTTGTTAAACCAGAAACAGATACTAGCTAATAAAATCAATCAATTGAGTGAGTAACTTGAGAGAAGGTGGCAGCTTTAGGAGGAAGGCAAAAGCAAGGATAATTATGGAGACATCAGCAAGCTAAAAGCAGAACTAGCACAGGCCAAGACAGAGTTATAGCAAGAACAAAGTAAAGTCAAAGCCCTTAAAAAAGAGATCGAGGACAAGAGTAAACAGCCAGTAGACACCAAAACCACCACCAAATCCGAGTATCGCATCACTCTTGAGGACAACTATACTCAGGAACGAGAGAAGAATAAGCAGCTTGATGCAGAACTGCAAACATTAAAGGTGCGACTGGATAGAGCAGTGGTACAATCCCAAAGAGTAACTTCACTTGAAGATTCCCTGAGCGCCAAAAACGACGAAGTGAATGACACTAAAAGAAAAAATATCGCACAGGAGAAGCAGATGGGAGTGCTGTAGGCACAGCTCAAACAGGTTAAATCTGATTTGGATAACGTGAAAAAGGAAAGCAATGTGCTGAAACTTAAGCTTGTGGAAAGCGGGCAATAAATTCGCAAGAACTACGAGTCAAAGGACTTGGAAAACAAGAAAAACGCACAGAAAATAAATGAATAACTATCAATAGCCACATCTGAGCTCAGGGAGGAGAAAAGAGCAGCAGCAAGGCTGCAGAATGAGCTTCTCAACTATAAAGCTGAAGTTCAAAGACTCGAAACAGTTCTCGAACAGAATAAAAACAAAGAGCAGGCTCTCTATGAAGAGTTGGGACAGTTGAGAAATGCAAATGATTCCATTACTGAAGAGTGTGAGCGTCTGAAGTCATAAATAAGATTCAAGTCTGGAGTGTAATTCATAAGCTATTTAGTCAAGACGGGCTAAACGAGTAGATTGCTAGCTCACAGGACAGGATATACAAGCTTAACCAGGAGAATTCTGAACTCAGACTGAAAGCGCAGGCTGTAGAAAATGACGTATTGCATTTGATATGTAGATTTCGGAATTGCGGAGATAATTGAGCGGAGTCAAAGTCTATCTGTCATAGGTTGAGGAGTATGCCAACAGCAAAGTTGCTGGAAATAACTGGCAGGAGCAGCGAGATCGTGACAACCTTAACAATTTTGTATTTGTAGACTTACTAAGGTGCAAAAGGTCAAAAAGATACTGAGAACAAGTGAAATTTCTCAAGCAAATACAGATCGACCAGCTCTTTACGCATCAACTTCAAACGCAGTTCCAGACTACAATATAACTAACAGCGTGGATTACACTAGTTTCTAGGCAACCAAATTTGAGGCTCCAGCTTCCGAATCCCCGTCCTTCAACTACCGTGCCGAATTCACTAAATACGCTGCCTACAGTTGATGATCCGCCATCATTAAATTTTAATCAATTTTAGGGATGACCAAACTTTTAAAATTATTTGGATTATATATAGTCGAGGTAGTAATAGTTAGTTTACATCATGAGCGGACCAGACGAAACACTATCGTTGTGGATCGGCCCAGAGTCGCAAAAACTAGCACACCACTTCTATTCGCTGCAGGTAGACTTTGCGTGATTGCAGGCAGAACAGTTCTTCGATGAGGAGGAGGACCCGACCAACCAAAATGGCCTTTGGACATTTAAAGACAAATAAATGAGATAAAAACATCCACGCATGCTGATATTCGACACTGCCAGCGATCATTTGACCAAACTGCGAAGAGTGAACCTGTCCAAGATGATTAAGAAGATCCAACAACCAACTAAAAACGAGATGTACTTCAATTTCCAATTCATGCCCAAGGAAGAGGAGGAAGTTTAGGATCCCGACGCCTACCTCTTTGAAAATTGGCAATGTTCGGAGGATAACTATGTACTCATTGATAAGAAGTTTTATGTCGAAAGGCTGGGCTTTGATTAGTGGGAGGGTTTATATCAAAGCTCGCAAGACCTTTATGAGGACAAAGTCCGGAAGCAATTGGAGAAAAGCGATTCTCTAAGAGTGCTGTTGGTTTGTTCAGATGCACAGCCATTGGGTTTTTCCCATAAATTAATTTAATACCTGAAAGACTAATGTGCCAAAAAGTCAATCGTCATGTGCAATTTGTCAGATCCTCAAGCCGAGACGTACTTTAACTCAACCTTCTTGCCTCTCTTGGGAAGTGTGGTCCAGAATGTGGATATAGTGGTTGATTTCAATCAACAGTAGGAAAGGTTTTAGTATTTTCAAAATAGTAACTTCTACTCCAAGATAAGTCCAGTCATAAATTCACTAATGACTCCTTTTATACTTAAAGATGTAACAACTGGCTAATGTAGAGTCACAGCGCTGAGTATATCCAGCGAATTGATGTGGGAAATCGACCTCTTTTCAGTATGGCTTACACTTTGCCAATTATCAACGAGTAATCACAACTTCATCCTGCCACAAACATATTCCAATATTTGCCGACTCCAGTCGAATAAAAAAAGCATACTCAAAAATAGCAGACTGATAAAGAGAAGTAAACAGTAGAGAACAGAATCAATTGGAGCAACAGTAGCTATTTGAATATCACTGATCCTCCAAAGCCAGAGAAGAAGTACAACGAGCTCTATGGATAAGAAAAGGTGGACTGCCAATCCTCGAAACTTTTTTCATAATCCTTTGTCATTAAAGGATAGTTTTAAAATTTATAAAAATGGTGGACTCCTAGAGTCAATAAGTTTAGTTTTAAATATATGCCAGGCATTTTGTCAGTCAATCCCAGCCAACAGTTTAAATACAGCCAGTTTTATCTCAAGGACTATGGAGAAAAAGTGTCACAATATCCTTTTCATAGCGTCCTCTATCAGCATTCTGCTTTTGGACCCTCCATTCGTAATTTTATTAGGAGACACCATACTCACCAGTTAGAGCATGAACTCATCAGCGAGTGGAAGGAGAACACAATCTGTCTATCAGATTTGTACTGCGAGCAAGCTGCTGATGACAGTGATTGATTTACTACTTAGAGTGTGGAATGTAATTATTAAAATATGTTCCTTTAATACAACCAAATAATGATGAGCTATAGCAGAGTAGAATATAAATATATAAATATGAGGTCAATACTTGTTGAAGAACTAATCGTCAAGTTCTTCCTACATAGGAAAGCCGATCTTTTTTTAGCTCAAAGAGCGATGTTTTAGCGGCAATCTGGCCATGTTCTGGTAGATCACTTCTCCAAAGTTGTTATTGGATATTGTATTTTAAGTATATTACAGGTCGTTGTTGAAGTAAAAGATTTCCTCGTTTTAATCATGAAATCCATTATCTTTGCGTAAATCTATTTCTTTTTGTATTTTCTCAGCGAAATACTCGGCCTCGAGTTCAATTGAATGATTACTATCCTTTTCGTCAGTGGGCGTTAAAGTTTTCTCCTCAATTTTGTTACTTCCATCCTTTAAACTTTCTTGAGATTCTATAGCTATCTCATCCTTCATTTTCCCAACAGCGTTTTGTAGGTACAGCTCACACTAATTCATAAATCTCGAAGTCTCCTCGTGATTAACAACAAAAATCAATGGCTGTTTGATTGATAAAAGATCACCGAGAGCAAAATCATTCGACTCCGAACTCCAAAATATCAGAACTGCATCCAAGGCATAATTGCGGATTGACTGAAGGCTGTTGATCTACTGTCCAAGCCCGATCTTTATTTGGTAGGCTTCTGAATCACGAATGACTTTTTGGGAGTCACCATCACCAACAACTCCAATTAAGAGATCATTAGGCAGCATCAAGCACTAGGGCATTATATATCCTCTTAAACCAATTTTTGTTAGATTTGGTGGAACTACGTTTTAGGGGTCCTTCGTTTACGACTTTTGTTCCCATAAATATTTGAGCGGATTAATCGAGGCCAAATCTTTGAAGAGGCTCCCATTTTCAGTGTTTTTAAACTAGGAAACAGTCGGTTGGCTGATGACAATCAAATTGGTGTGTACTTGAGAGTCTTTTGTTGGAAAGCTATTCGCTATTTAGGGTAATCTTCATTTTTTGTGAGGTATTTTTGCTGTCAATACTATTGATAATAATAGTATATCCGCTATTACCTCAATCGCCTAATGTAATTATAGATACCTCAATGTATATATTTTTATATGTAGTTCAGTGAGGGAAATTCGCAGACAGCCGCCCTCCCACCATAATTTACTCCCAACATGGAAGCAGACAACTTGGGTCACAACAACAACCCCGCAAAGGCTTCTCTTCGCAAATAAAACATCTACAAAGCCAGCAAGAATGCTGAAATAATTTCAATCCCCACCGACTAGGAGGAAAAACACCAGTTTGAGAGAAGTATGTTTTAATCACACTTCAAGTATGAAATATCCAAGGCGCAACTTACAGGCTCGACCTTTGACAAACTGTTCGCCATCATGAAGTATCTATAGATCGGCGCTACTCTAAAAGAGAAGGAGGAAAAAGCCAAAAACTATATTCGATAGTTCTTCTTTACAAGAATGAATATGAACGTGGAAAAAGATTATTTCATTCCTCGAGTCGACGCTGGCCTGCTATAAAACCCGGGATTGATCTATGAGAAGAGATATCTAATTTATGGAATTGATCTGCTGACCATCCGACAGATTATAAACAACTACAGCTTCAAGAATCCGACTAAAAAGTTCTTAGACTCCTCTCATCTGCTGCTGGAGTTCACTACCAATTAATAGGGTTGGAGGTTTTTGGAATACAGGGTCATACACTTCAACAAGAGTTTGCTCGTACCGATGGAGCAGAATCCGAACGTTCTGGCAAGAAGTACATATTATTCTATGAAGATTGGGTTGAACTCAGTTCATATGGTGAGCTTATCTTCGACCGGAGACAGTTTATTAGAAATTTCACAGAGGCAGACGAGAAGTACTTTGCAGGAAGACCCACTGTCGTCGACCACTACCGTGTCTATCAATAGGCCAAGAAGCAGTTAATCGACACAATCAAGGAAACTCCTCAAATCAAAAAAATCTACGAAGAGATTACCAATGAATAGGAAAATGAGAAGAGACAGTCAAAGGGGTACAGAAGTTTTATTCGCGATAAGAAGAGGTTTATGAGAGGTAACGATCGGTTCGCCAAGATGAACTCTTCATCAAATAGTGGGGAAGTGCAAAGTTAGAGCAGTTCGAAAGACCGCTTGAACTATAACGGCTATAACAAACCACGATATAATCCTCAACACATACCCAACAGACAGGCAGAGGCCTTTAGACAATATCCGGAGAAATGCGGATTGGACAAGATAGTCTACACTGGTAATCCGAGAAATCAAGAGTACATTCCGCCTGAGGACATGGCGAATTATAAAAGCAAAGTAAAGTAAACTAGAAAGCAGTATGACCAACACATGAGGAAAGGGCCTTTCTTCAAAGAGAACTGCTCACTGAAAAATCAGAATAGTTAAGATAGAACCAATATCCCTCCATATTCTTCCTCGAACTATCAAAAGAACAACTTTCAACAGCCAAACCACAAATAAATGAATGGTGCCAGATAGAATGCAAGGTACTTTCAGCAGGGGTATCTGAATCATGCAGGGAACTTTTAAAAACCACCAGCCCAGCAAAACATACCTTTTATTAATCCATCATATCCAACCAATGGGTATCCTTCTTCCAGTCAAGCAAATTATATGCCTCCTGTTCCGTAAGTCTAAACCATTCGAAAGACAATGCTCGACGATTTGCAATCTCAAAAATCGAATTCCCACTACAACTCCCTTCAATTGGAGCTGCAAGATTTTCAACTATTCTCTGGGCAGATGAGTTCCATCAACGAGCATAGTAAGCACCAGATCAGTCACATCAACCAGCCTCAGTTCTCTTTTCACAATGAAAGCTCATCATGCAACCTCAACTCGGATTTTACTCATTCTAATATGCACATGAGTAGCCAACAGAATGCTAGCAGCGTCTTGGAGATAGAACATGAAAACCCAGACTTTAAACAGCACTTTTCCGATGCGATTGAGAATATAGCTAATAAGGGCAGCATTAAAGAGGAGCCAGAAGATGAGAAGGAAATCGAGGATCTACTGATGAATGTGAGCAAGAAGGACCAACAGATCGAGAGCGAAGAAAGCAGCTCATGGAATCTCAACCTTCAGCAGGAACCAATTCAGCCATCTTCCGAGAAGGATATTAAAAAGACAAGCAAGGAAGGATAGAACTAAGATGATATTGTGGTGAATTTGGACGAATAAGCCGAATGATCTTGAGCCCAATATGTTTATAAGTCTGTATTACAAATATTAGATTATTATAGGATAAGAAAGAGACTCTGCTCATCCTATCATTTCCTAAACATAATTAATCGGCATCTTTTATAACTGAGTATACAGTTCAAATGGGAGCTCTTCACGCAAGCAAAAACTAATATCATTAAATGATGTCTGATAGTCCGTCATTTCTGCCATTTCCTTCATATTTGCTATTCAATAATGGCTGATATAAATTATTCTCTTTTAAATGTCATATCTGCTGCCGCACCTAGACAACGGCTGGGAGGTCGATCAGGCCATCCTAACAGAGCCCTAAAAACTAGTGGTCATTCGCTTCGGACACGATTGGAATCCCTCCTGCATGCAGATGGATGAAATTATTATGAAGACGGCCTACAAACTCAGCAAGTTCGTGACTTTCTACGTGGTTGACATCACCCAAGTACCAGATTTCAACACAATGTACGAGCTTTTCGACCCTCTGACCATCATGTTCTTCTATCGCAACAAACATGTCATGCTCGATACAGGCACAGGCAACAACAATAAAATCACCTGGGTGCTAAAATAGCCGCAAGACCTGATCGACATCTGCTAGGTGGTGTACCGTGGAGCGCGCAAGGGGAAGGGTCTGGTGGTGGCTCCCAAAGATTACTCTCTACGTAATCGTTTCTGATGGTCTACTGATGACTCTTACGTTTATATGACTGATTTCGATTTACAACAAGCAAGGAATAAAGTTTATTATATTAAGATTAAAAACCACATGTTCGAAAGATCAGACACGGAACTCAACTAATAACCATCACTGCTGGCAGATAATCAGATCGTCTTCGCCTTCAGCTGCGATCCTAATGATATCCTCGATGCCTTCGAAGAAAATAGCATAAGCCTGTACCTTCCCTTAGAATTAGTGGTTTCGAACTCATCGAAAAGGAGCCCACCTACGCTATGGCTATCAGCCAATCCAAGAAAAAGAAGAGTCTTATGAGTATGATCAATTGCTTGACCTGGTGGCACGTCGAAGGAGTTACTGCCATCAAACTTACGCTCTCTAGACATAGTCAGCGGGGAACCTTTAAACAGAACTGCGTGGCTGAAGTAAAAGGTTTAGCCGGCAACAATAGGCAAATTCAGCAGTTTTTAAAATCATTCAACGATATTATCAACAGAAAGGGGTACTGCCTATCAGAGCCTAAAATACTGATGGAGGAGGGGCAGAACGAGTCTATGAATCTGCTTCAAAATTAAAATCCATACTATTTATAGGTCTGCTCACATCACATGATTAGCAAGCTGATTCTTAGCGAGTAGCACTCTCTCAGCGAGGCGCTGACCAAGATGATCAGCGACTTTCGGGACAGTTTTAAGAATGTTGGCTAGAGTGTGGGCTTGCTTCCACTCCCCATGAAAAATGCAATGTAACCAAGGGAGTATTCAGGTCAATTGCAAGTGATTTGGGCGAACAGCTCAGCATGCTGCTGATCTAGCTGAAATACCCCAAGGAAATTCTATCCTTTTCGAGGATATCAGTCGAACAACTCGTGTTCAGCAGGGTGGAGGACTAACTTTTCGCAATTTACAGGTGTAAGCACATGCAGGCCGAGGTGTAGTTCCAAAAGAAACGACACCGTATATTATAGACATACACTCTCCGCTAAATCATTACTGAGGTGTGCCTAAACCAGAAATACTGGAGTCTAAATCACAAAAAATTGGATGTTATTCTATCCCTCAGCCAAGCAGTAAGTCGTCGATTAGTTAGAAGCAATAAATATACTTCAGTGTGGTGTGTCGCGAGCTCGAGAAGATAGTGTTCACGTCAAGTCCTCGGGAGAAGATCAAGTATTGTCAACTGGCGTACACCCAGCTCAAAACGCACTTCTTCGACTACTCCCAGCACAAATACGGTACTTCCTCTCGAATACAGAGTTATCCTCGATGGAAGACATCATCCCCGTGCTGATCATAATCGTTCTGCTACTGGAGGTGGCAGAGCTGCGATCCTAATTCGATCTGATGATCGATTACATCAGTTTCTAATCGAGGGAGATGTAGGCCGAAAAAAGACTATTAATTAACTTCTCAGTACGGGTGTTGACATGCAGGAATCGTACAACTACATTTCGCGGGATTGGAAATTGGCCCATTGATTGCAATACGCCTTCTGCTGTCTTATATGTTTATTATTGTGATGGAATTATGCATAATCAGTCATAGATGTCGCTACCGCTTCCACTTCAAAATAGTAGCAATCGTCTTTTTGATAGGGTTCTATAGATAAGCTGGTGGGCGGGATTAGACGTTGAGGATTTTGTTGAGTTGTTCCTCAATAGCTGTGACTTCACTTAGAAGAGGGTTGTACTGTATAATCTTGTAGAATAGTTTTAAAGTCAGCACTATTTTCTTGGCCTGCTTTATGTTTAGGTCCACTCCCTACTATTTCTTTCTTTAGAACTTGCCAAAACTATTGCTGAACAGCTATTTCGATTGACTGATGCGGTATTTCCCCTTCTATGGCCGAGGCAAGTAGAGAGGGGCCACTGTTCTCACGTCAGACTCAAGTTTGATGACTCGGTCGTCACTTTCTATTTACATGGGCTGTTCGTAAATATCTCTAAATTGGTCACAGATGTCGTCCTCGCGAATGTTAGGCAGCTCATCGAAAAAGAGTTCATCTTCACCCTCCTCAGCACTAGGCGCATACTTGAGCTTGCGGTCGTCATCCTGCACCCTTATTCCTTCCAAACTTTTCTGAGCATCATACTTTTCGAGAGGTAGTTCTTCCTCCTCATATTCCTCATCATCTATGCGATTACTGGTTCTTTCCTTGAGTTCTACCAGAATAAACTTCTTTTCCTTTTCATATCCTTTCATCTTGGCCAATCGCTGAAATTCAACCACGCTTTCATGGTCATAGAACAGGCAGGTATTGAGGAGTTTCCTGTCAATTTTATTCTGAAAGAAAGTCCATATTTCCTTGTACTATGGCTCTGTTTCCTGAATGCGTTGGATAATCTCTTCCTCCTTTGTGAGCAAGTCAGTATAGTCAGGCAGTTTTTAGATTTAGTTTACCTTCTCAATGACGGTGCGGACTATCTGCTGACTGATTTGATCAGTTGCCACACGAAAAGAGATGTTGGGTTTACTATCTTTCTTGAGAGTTATAGCGATGACAATTGCCGCCTCTTTCTGGTTAAAGAAAGAAGATATCTTGGCAATTCTGTCGTAATCAATAGAGTCTTGGTCCTCTTCGGGAGCATCCTCGAAGCAGACAGCGATGCTCAATTTCCGCACTAGAATCATTTGACCTCGTTTGGTGGACAACGGTTTTGTGGTGCGGTTATGGTAGCGCTCGATGTGGTACGAGAACAGCAGCTCGCTCTCCTCTTTCTACATCATATGCTAAAATTATAGGTCAAATTAATAGATGAAGTGGCTCAGTAAAATCAGTCAGTTCCGCTTTAGTTTGCTGGCAGGTGCTTTCCTTGAAGGTTTTGCCTATACGCTCTCCTATTTACTGTGAGGTTGCTGTGCGATGCCTAAACTGTTCCCTTCAGCCTCCTCGTTGGCGATTCCCTTCATTTTTGCAATCTGTTTGAGCAAGTCCTCCTCCATCAGTTTATCGTCCTGCTCCTCCTTTGGTGTTTTTTTGTTTTTGTTTCTCACCGTAACGTATATGATGATTCCGAAAGAGATGAACAGCAGAGGAATTCTAAATTTTGAAAAATCAGTCACTTATGAGCTGCCCTCCTCCATCTCAACCATCAGATGCGTGAAATTCAGTTCCGTCTTGCCCAAACAGATCTGAGAGATTATATAAGTCGATTGGGTCCTTCGATTCACCTGCAGTTTGCTCTCTCCCGAGCAACTGCTGAGCGGTAGATAGTAAGGACTGATTTAGCTATCTGTTGCATTGATGGCGTAGCGAAGCGAAGGAGCCTATATCAGAATGAGCTGCCCTGCAAGAAAGAACTATGATGCCGGAGAGACGTCAAATATTTTGATGGGTCTGCAGTCAATCACAAGTTCCACTTGAAGGATAACATTTTTCATTCGTAGGTAGAGGTATCTCAAGTTATACTCATCGAATTTAAAGAAGTAAACCTCGCCGAAGGGAAGCAGACATTATCCTCCACTAAAATTTTTATTCAAGTTGAAATGGAGTAATTTGGTGGTTGTCAGAACGACCAAATTGTTGTTAACCTTATCAACCTGCTTGATTGCTCCCTCCAATCGTAATACCCTATTAAAGTGGCCCAACCGATCAAATACAATAATAGTCCCCCTCTCACTGCCGAAGACATAGTACTTTCCACTGGGCATTTGTGCAACGGTGAAAGAGGTGAAGTTAATATCTGAGTAGTTGGTCAAATCGAGGGTAATTTCGAATTAGATCAGTGGCTTTTTGTTGGCTATCCTAATTCTGTTGATAACAAGGGAGCCATTATGATGATCCGAAGCGAAGTAGGTATGCTAGTTGCGTGTGCTGTGGGTTAGGGTCGTTGTTTTGGGGGAAGAAAAGATCAGATCGCCTCTCATTGTGAAGTAATCTGAATTTTTGTTCATCATCATCGAGTAGTAAATATTGTCCTTGTGGGGAATGCTCAAGCTGGGAATGATTGTGATGCTCGATAGTGTTAGTTAAGAGTCGTCTCGCTTCATAGAAGTCTCGAGAAGTCGGCTAAATCTAAGTCTAAGTTCTTTGTGTTTGGGAGATCTAAGCTTAATTTTGGTCTAAATCTGATGCAACTGATCGAAAAGGGCGTCCTGATTGATTGCGTGCGATTAGTTTGGTGTTGATTGTGAGTAAACAGCGACAACACAGACAATGGTGCTGAATAATATTTTGAAATTCATTTATAATAATTAAATTATTTGGGATAATAGTTCAACTGTCAGTCTTTCTTTATCAAAAGATAAGGACAATTAAGATATGATAGATATCGTGATGTTTGATTGAAATTGGCAATAACCGACTCCCTCTATAATTTTAGAATAGAATAGAAATATGATTGACGGACAGATTTAGAAAAAAACAACAGTCAACTACGCGCAGATACTCGCCACCATCCGCAAAAGAACTCACAGCAAACAACTACGCCAGAATAGATCCGGATATAAATACTGGCCCAATGGGGCTCCATTCGCTCTCATGAACAACTTTTAATTTGTCACCCAGCCTGCCATTAATAAACAGAAGGCTATGGCCAAATGCAAGAGCACTGTCATCATTAAGGAAGTCAGAGATACTCATCTCCACTCAGCAACTACAGTTATCCATTTCTAGCGTCCAATGACTGCTATTCCACCCAGTCGCAAGAAGCTGATGACTCAAAAGAGTGAATTGCCAATTCGTAAGAAGATGAGCCACAGTCTGTTCTAGTGCGTTCGTGATGAAAAGATAGCTAAACTCTAAAACGAAAAGTAGCAACTGATGGATGAAATCTTCAAGAAAGAAAAGACTCCAGTCCATCGCATTGATGATGACGATTAGATGCAAAAAAGACCCAACGCCATCAACTTCAAAACATACTTCTCGCTGAACAGATTGATGGATCTTAGTGAGAAGATATACCAAACGATCAACTACCGTCCTAAAACAGGCGGTGGTGATCGACTCAAGAAGAGCAAGATTCGCTGATGATGGTAATGGATCAACTTAATTGATGGAAGTCCTGCATTTTATTGACCTTGATGGTATGAATATTGATGAAACAGCATTAGCAGTAATTTTATTGCATTGGATCAGATGATCACAACCTGTTGTTCCAGTTGCCGTAGGGTTAGGCGAAGACTGGCTCGCCGAACACCAACTACTACTACTCTTCTAGCTACTGTTTGGATGATTGGGGAGGGGTGACTTTTTTGAACTATTTTTTGTCTTTCACGGTCTTGGGGTCAAACACATCGGTGAACATTTGAGCGATGGGCTCGAGAGTCGGGTTGTTTTACACTTTTAGACCCTCGAAGATGGAGTTGAGTTGGTCATCACTCTGGAAGATGTCGGTATACATTGTGTCAATGCTGTTCATTGCTTGTTAGAACTCCAAATCGTGCCCTTCCTTTAAGAAAGCAAAGGGGCTGGACTTGGCTACGGGGGGTAATTTCTTCATGTAAGATTATGGATAATAAGAATTTATACGAATTTTAAAATAAAAGGAGCTTACTATATCATCTTTGCTCTGGCATCATGCTCATTATGCCTGACTCTCTCGCTCTCAATAAAGCCAAATTAAGTTAAGATTTCCCAATCTACAATAAATCGGCCTATAATTTAAATTAGAATGTAGCAGTAGGACCTTAAATCAAAACAGACCTATCTCCGTCAAGCCGTCCTCGAAAACAACTACGACCCCGAATAGTTCATCCTCTACCTCAATAAAAAATTGAACATCGACTCCGACATTGACCGCTGTTCAATGGAATAACTCCAAGAAGTTGTTAAGATGTTCATCGATGAGAAAGAAAGCAACATCATTGAAAACCCAGTCAATATGTCTTTCTCCCAAACAGTCGTTCACCAAAAGGCCTCAGATAAACCTTCCCCCGTCGTGTTTGTATCCATTCAACTATGAAGAAAGAGTACAGTCCCCCTGTTGTCGAGGAAGAGTTTGAAATCAGCAACAAATGCATCAAAATCAGCAATAGATACACTCCCGAACAGGTCAATAAAATTAGGATAGAAGTCAGCAAGTAAGACAAAAATCATATAGCCCCGAGAGGAAGTATGCAGGAGGACTACTTGGACTCGGCACCACCAGCTACATCGAGTTTCAAGTCGCAACACAAGGTCTGGGATGGTGTGTGGGCAGGAGGTACAGCGATTTTATTTGGCTGCGGAACACCTTAAAGAAATTCTACCCTACTCAGATAGTCCCTCCAATTCCTAATAAAAAGGCATCCAAGCGCAGTGCTCGCCACATCGAGAAAAGAATGAAGATATTGAGCTACTTCCTCAACGATCTCATCAAACTTCCGTAAATGTTCAACTCTCGCTACGTGGAAGGTTTTCTAAGCTTGAAGGACAACAATAAGCTATAGTCGCTGAAGAGATAAGTAAAAATTGGGCGATATAGGCGGATAATAAAGTGGTGTTCGAATCAATCGCCTCCACCGAGACGGAATCTGGTTTTGTGAAGATATCGCTTTCAAATGAGAATGTGGTGTACTGTTCGCAGTTAAAGAAATTTGTAGAGAAAAGCGAAGTTCTCTATAAGGAAGTGACACGTGGCAGCAAGAGGTTTCAGGCACAAAAGATAGACGAAGTCAATCAGCTTTACGAGATGGGTATTCCTCCTCATAACTCAGGCAATAGATTCGCAGAGCTTTACGAATCAGGACGCTAATTATAGACAATAACCAAGTGTCCAGGGA
>Ga0302191_10000589_pt1 | contig 23413 bp, 15 predicted proteins | sample II_Bog_E3_1_FD_198775 | JGI IMG/M metagenome (GOLD analysis project Ga0302191, IMG submission 198775) | Peat permafrost microbial communities from Stordalen Mire near Abisko, Sweden - II_Bog_E3_1 | ecosystem: Environmental > Terrestrial > Soil > Wetlands > Peat | place: Sweden: Abisko...
GGAAGACTATAACTTACAAGATGCTTTCAAATCATACATCAGGCATACCATGTAATCCTGACAGTATTGATGAATATATTAAGAAAAATCCTGAAAATCCTTTTGTGGATTTTAATAAAGAAAAATTCATACATTACTTTAAAACTGAAATGAAGCTAAATTCAGTACCGGGAACGACATGGGATTATTCAAATATGGGGGCAGCCCTTTTAGGCTATTTAATTGAAATAAAAACGGGACAACCTTATGAGAAATTAATCCAATCTCTCGTGTTTTCAAAATATGGCATGCATTCATCGACATTAGACAGAAGAAAAATTAAGTCACGATTAGTTAATGGACATAATGAGGTAGGTAAACCCGTTTTAAATTGGGATTGTAATGCTATTTCATATGCAGGGGCATGTTTATCCACGGTATATGACTTGTCTAAATTTGTATTGGCTAATTTTTCTGCTGATTCAATACTCGATTATCAAAGGCAACGTACATTTAGTGTTGAAAATAATGATATAGATTTAGCATACGGATGGCATATTTATAGGAAAAACGGGATCGAATGGTATTTCCATAACGGAGGTACAGGTGGATACCACAGTAATATCACTATGGATTTAAAATCTAAAAATGCAGTGTTTATATTAGCTAATTCTACTTTTGAACCGGAAGAAAGATATCTGGAAAAAATTAGTTGGAAAATATTGAAGACTATAAAATAATCACTTTGTTTTTTTAATGTTAAGCCATCCATGTCATGCATTAAAAAAAAGGGAAATGTTGCCATCACTTCTATTGGAATAAGAGGAAATGTAAATTGGTGTTCTTTCCAGTATCTTATATTCCCATCTGTTCCGGAATAGGTAAAATAGCCAGAAAGCCTGTAGTAATAAATGATATTATAGAAATCAGTGAGATGTTGATAATGACTATTCTTTTAGACTATGCTATCATTGATTTGTTCCAATAATCGATTTATAAGTGATCCGGTTGATAATATTGAAAAGGAATAGAACTATTGAATAAGAATTCACTACAAACTATTTATATTTATCCTTTTCTGACCTGAAAACTCCGGATATTCAGGATGTTTATTTTGTAGAAGGGAGTATTAGCCACAAAGCCATTAAGTTTCACAAGTTATAAATTCAATAAAATTTCTTAACTTAACTACCTTATTTCGGAATTTAATTTGGCTATAAAAAGAATATTTTCATGAATTTTGAAGTAAAAATATGGTTTTAAATTAGTGCCGGAGATACCTGGATTTCAATATGCCGGTTTTGTATTAAGCAAATTACCTATGAATTTGATACCTTTTTTTAATATATAACTTTATATATAATATATTTGTATAATTAAAGTATTTTTGTATATTTGTTGCTTGAATATTTAAAAATAACCTTTTTATTGTCAGCGGACTAACTTTTAAAAAAATATAGTGGAAGGATAGAACTCTAAACTGTTAGAAATCTATTAATTGGATACTTACTTTAAATATATATCAATATGAACCTTTTCATCTTTATTTGTCTCGGAATTATTATTTATTTGTTCTACAAATTGTTTTACAAATCCATTTCAGAAAATGTCAAAGCAAAAAAAATTCTAAAGCAGAAAGAAGAAGATAAACTTAAACGCAGGTTGTTTCATTGCCATCCTGAATTTATCAGAATGTATGAAGAGTTTAAGTCGGATCAGGATGAAAAAAGAAAAAGTGGTTTCCATTCGGATTTGATGATCAGTGATGGCGGCTATACTACAAAAATTTACGGGAAATATGTTTTTATATACGACGAGTATTTTGAAAAATGCTTTGTTAAACAAATTGACTCTAAATATAATGAAATAAAGAATAAACCTCAGGAGTTGAAAAAAGTACTGGAACTCATTCATGAGAATGGACAACTAAGTCCCTATTTGACCGGCATCGGTGGAACATCCGAACTCTGATTGAATTCTATATTCATTCACTTGTTTAATTTTTAAAATTTTACCTCTCAAATTCTTACTGAAGAATAGATCTACCGATCATCAACAATACCGATACAGGCATTGATCAATATGTTTTACATTAAACCGCTTTTAGAGTAATCTCAAAGAGCGGTTTGATTTTTAATCAGGCTTCTATATAAAAATGTTTCTCTTTTAAGCAAACCGGATACATTTACCATTTACCATTTATTCATTTACCATTTACTATTTAAAAAAGGTTGATGACTTGTTTTTCAATTAATCAACCAATCAACCTCCCGATAGCTATCGGGACAACCAAATAACCAATCAACCAATATGATTTCACGCTTAAATGTGAAAAACTTTTCATGTTTAAATTTGGTGTAATTAAATTAACTTTGTATGTTTGTACTGAAAAAAAATATTAAATTATATTGATATTCTTAATGGGGAAGTAGAAGTGTACAATAAAAAAACTTAAAATCTAACTACTTAAAAATGAAAATAATATGAATGAAATTGAAAGAAATAATAAAAAATTAATCAGTTTAATATTAGAGTGGGAACACAGGTTAGTTTCCCTTCCGGAGGATGTTTTTTCATTGAGACGGAATAGTCAGAACAGAACCATTAAGCAGATTGTCGGGCATATGATTGATTCGGCAACCAATAATACTCATCGGATAGTTCATTTACAGTATCAACCGAGTCCACTGGTCTACCCTGATTATGCAAATCGTGGAAATAATGACAGATGGATAGCTATACAAAATTATCAGACAGAAAATTGGGTTGATTTAGTTCAGTTATGGAAATATTCCAATCTTCATATCATTCATGTAATGAAATATGTAAACCCTGTTAAATTAACTAACGAATGGATTACTGCCTTAAACCAAAAAGTGTCGTTAGAGTCAATGATGTTGGATTATCCCCGACATATAAATCTGCATTTGAAAGAGATTGGAGAATTGATTGATGAAAGTAAGAGTCCTGCAATGGCTTGACAGCAGAATATTGTTTTTAATTTATTTGATATTCTGATACACATTCAGGCAAAGAATGGTTGTTTTCACGTTGAGAAGAGAGAGTATTTATAAATAATCAGTTGATAATATTTTATAGAACTCCTTTTAAATTGTTGAACTATGAGGATGATATTATTTTCTTTAGTCCCAGGCCTCCAAAGGGGGATGTAAAGATGCAGTGTCTGAAATTTAAATTCATCACAAAAATTTCTTAGTTCTACTTACTCTCTCTAAATTTGGGAAGTGTGTGTGTTAGTGGTAAGAATTAAATAGTTCATTTAATTCTTTGTAATTTTTAGTTTTATCTGATTTATTAAAATAATCGCGAAAAGAAAGAGATATAATGGAAAATGAAATTGACTTTAGTCTTCCTGAATGGGTTTTCATGGATGGAAACTCACATTTGGGCGATACATTGGACGATCGTGTTATTTTACAACATAATCCAAGTTTTACAATCATGGAGATATTTATGCAGGGTGAAAATCCTGTTGAACTGGATTCATCGGTGAAATCAAAGGAATTTTCCTATTTAAATGTATTCGGAGAGATTGAAACACACCTGATTGCAGTACATTTCAGCCTTGAAGCTGATTTTGAATTAGACAGGATACTGGATGAAGCCATTGAATTTTACAAGCTTTTTATGGATTGGGAAGATACCAGTCTGGTTATTGAAGAAACATCTAAGGATAATTAAATAAATGATTATCTTATGGATCGGTTGAACATGAATTAAGTATTATGATTAGATTTTTGTTTGAATTCAAATGTAATTCCATTTACGGAATACTTTTTTTAAAACAATTAATTCAAAAGAATTTTAATATCAGGAATCATAAAATATGAACTTTAATTACAGATTTAGAATTTCTACTTTACTAAAATTGATGTTGATTTTTTTATTCAATGTTTCTATTTTAACTGCACAAAATAAAGGAATAGTTTTAGACGGGAAATCGAACAAACCACTATCGGGAGTAAATATATATACCCCTGATAAAAGAGTTACCACTGTTACTAATGGGAAAGGGGAATATCATCTGCGTAATTATTCCAAAATGAACGTGACAGATACTTTAATTTTTTCGCATGTTGGTTATGTGACAGGAAAGATCACTCTTTCAGAATTAAAAGAAACAAACTATAGTATCTCTCTGTTTGAAGATGACAAAATCCTAAAAGAGGTGACAGTAGTAACGAATAAGCTGCCATTACAATCTGAACTCAGGTATAAAAAGTTAGCCTCTTTAAAAGAAGGACTTTATTCATTCGGTTCGTCATTAATCGGAGATAAAATTTGTGTCATTGGTGGTGATGCTTCTTTTGGAGAAGACCAGACACTAAAAGCATTGGATGAGTATGGAGATGACGTTCTGAGTCATCTTAAATCAAGTTTTAACTGGCAGGAATTCAGTGGCAACCTGCATGTATACGACATACCTACAAATCGCTGGACGAACAGTAAGTTGAAGTTCCGTAAACGTGCATATCATGCAGTTCAGTATTTTAACGGTAAAATTTATGTTTTAGGAGGTAAAATGTTATCCGGAGATGGAAGAGCAGAATACCTTGATGATAAAATTGAAGTATATGACATTAAGAAAAATACCATCCTCGTTGATCATACAAATCCACATAAAGCGATCAATTTTGCATCTTTCGTGTATAATGATAATATGATAGTAATGGGTGGTTCAACCCGGGTAAAATCAAACGGGGAAAAGGAATATTCAAACAAAGTTCATCTATTGAATCTGAAAACAGGATATTGGTATGAATTAGACAATATGCCGGATGCCAAAGAGACTAAAGGTGAGTTGATCGGTAATACTATTTATTTAATTGGTGGTTTTAAAAATAAAGCATTAAATGAAATGGAAACCTACAACATCACAACTGGGATCTGGAATGAAGAAGGAAAGTTGACGTATAAAGTCGAAAGACCGGGTATTGCTTATAATGATAATGTAATTTATATTTTTGATGATGGGAAAATACAAACATACAATATACTAACAAAAGAATTAAATGTTTATCTGATAGATTTGGCTCTGAAATCTTCCGAATTATTTTATAAAGACAATAGCCTTTATATACTTGGCGGAACCGAATATGATGATTATTCTTTTTCACCATCTGCTGATTTATATAGTATTGATTTGAATGAATTTAAAAGGACTGAAATCTATCATAAGCCAACAGAAGGAATAAGGAATGAGGAAGAAGTGGGTAGTAGGTAGTAGGTAGTAGGTAGTAGGTAGTAGGTAGTAGGTAGTGTGTAGTAGGTAGTTAGGAGTAAGGAGTAAGAAGTAAGGAGTGAGTGAGGAGTTGCAAGGATGTCGTCCTCCCACTTAGTGATAAACTCATAAATTAATCAGAAACAGAAGTGGGAGTGGAACTAAAAAGGAATGAGGAGTGAGGGATGAGGAATGAGGAGGAAGTGGGTAGTAGGTAGTAGGTAGTAGGTAGTAGGTAGTTAGGAGTTAGGAGTAAGAAGTAAGGAGTGAAGAGTAAGGAATAAGGAGTGAGGAGTGAGTGTTTTGCATAAAAAAAATAAAGAAATTGATGGTCAATGGCTTTGCCCCTCTCCCAATCCCGATCCCGATAGCTATCGGGATCGGGATTGGGAGAGGGGGCAGGGGGAGAGGTCGGTATTTCAAAGAAGTAAGAATTAATTAATAAAAGTGTAAACAAATTTCAGGACGGTACAATCACCATTCTCTGTAGACCTTGTAGGGTTTCATCTGGTGATATAATTGTTTTCACTATGAATACAGGATATTATTCTTTTTATATAAGCAGGACAATTACAAACCAAAATTAAAATTTATAGAATTAGATTATTTTAGTTTTTTTTGAATTATTCTAAACAACTATCAACATGAGTCAACAACTAATTGTGGAGATTCGCAATCTGGAAAAGAAATACGGACTGAAGCAAGTTCTTCATAGTATAAATCTGGATATTACATCCGGACAAATAATAGGTTATATCGGACCGAACGGAGCCGGAAAATCAACAACAGTGAAGATTCTCTGTGGTTTGATCAATGACTTTGAAGGTGATGTTACTATTTTCGGAAAAGATCTCCGGACCCAAACACTAGATATAAAAAAGCAGGTAGGATATATTCCTGAAAATGCTGTGTTGTATGAATCGCTGACACCCATGGAATTTATGAAGTTTATAGGAGAGATGCGAGGCCTTGAAAATGAATTAACCAGGACTAAAGCTGAAGCATTGATGAATATATTCGAAATGAAATCAAACCTTCATCAGCGTATTGCCACCTTCTCGAAAGGAATGCGACAGAAAGTTCTTATATGTTCGGCATTATTACACAATCCTGATTTGATATTTATGGATGAACCTTTATCCGGCCTGGATGCCAATTCAGTGATCATGGTGAAGGAAATGCTTATCCATTTGGCACGTGAAGGGAAGACAGTATTTTACAGTTCGCATCTTATGGATGTGGTTGAAAAAATATCGGATCGTATTATACTGATTGATCAGGGTAAGGTAATTGCTGATGGGTCGTTTGACGAATTAAATAAACTTTCGAACGACGAAAACCTGGAAAAAATGTTTACCCGTTTGACAGGAAATACTAATCACAGCGAAAAAGCAGAAGCATTTATTAACGCATTCGAAAAATAATTCTATGATCCGGTTTTTACTTTCGCTTTTTACTCCTTTCCGCTGGTTCATTGAAAAAATGGGTGCCGATTATAATCAGTTTATCCGGATTTTAGAATTGCAACTGACCATGGACAACCGGCGTATGAAAGGCATAGGGAATAATTCAAAAAAGGAAATTGAAAATGCGCTGATCAAACAATCATTCAGTCAGATTGTATTCGGTATTTTCTTTGCAACATTTTTATTTCTAGTAAAATCGCCCTTCACCTATTATTATTTTGCCCATACTTTATTGATGGTCATGATGGCTATGCTGATTATTTCGGAATTCACTACCATCCTGTTTGATACTTCAGAGAATGTGATAATACAACCACTTCCCATCAAGGGAAATACGATAAGCCTGGCACGTAATGCACATGTATTTATTTATCTGTCGTTGATGGCTTTTAATCTGTCGTTTATTTCGGTTATTGTGGCAATATTTAAATTCGGTATTGTTTCTGCCCTGATATTTTCAGTTACTATTTTTCTGAATGTCCTCTTTACTTTGTTTTTAGCCAATATACTTTATCTGGGAATTATGCGACTGGCCAGTGGTGAGAAACTTAAAAACCTGTTGATGTATTTTCAGATTGTCATTGCCGTACTCTTTATGCTGGCTTATCAGATTGGAATAAATATGGTTGACAAAACCCATATTCAGGATATGGTTTTACCTGTTTACTGGTATACTTATTTTGTTCCACCTGCATTCTTTTCGGGATTTGTTGAAGCATTCTCATCTTATTTGTTTGACATGCAACATCTCTTGTTTATAGCAGAAACTTTGATCATTCCTGTAGTTTCCATTTATTTAACCGGCAAATATCTGACCCCTGTATTTAACCGTAAACTAATGGATCTGGAGCAGGGGGACAGGGCTTCTAAAGTAAAGGTTGAAACTACCCGTCACAGCATTTGGTATAGAATGATGATCCCGGTTTTTATTCACCGTGAAGAAGAAAAAGCTCCTTTCAACCTGATATGGATCATGACAGGACGCGAACGGTTGTTTATACAGAGTTTCCTTCCTTCTCTGGCCTATATTCTTATAATTATTGCCGTACAATTCTTTACAAAATCGTTTAACTATAATGAGTTGGTACAAAGCGACAGGTATTTAATCATTCTCTATGCTTTTATCTTTGTAAGTGCTTCGCTTCCGGTTTCTTTATTAAACGGAAATAATCAGCATGCTGCATGGCTTTTCAAAACAATGCCACTCATGTCACCAGCCTGTTATTTTAAAGGATTTATAAAAGGTGCTTTTGCCAGGTATTTTATACCTTTTTATCTCCCTTTATCGGTCATTATTTGTTTTGTATGGGGAATAAAAGTCCTTCCTGATGTGATCATTGCTTTCATGGCTATTTACTTGTTTACCCTCCTGTTTTATTATTATCAGAATCCTAATTTTCCTTTTGGATTGGAAAAATCGGCCAATCAAAGCGGAACAGCTTTTGTGAAAATTATGGGATTGATGCTTATTGCCGGAATACTTGGTTTTTTGCATTATTTTTTACTTCATTGGTTCAATTTTGCCAATCTAATGCTGATTCCGGTTTATTTACTTGCTATTTATTATGTGAACAGGGTCTTTATTTACAAAAAAATTACCTGGGAAGAAGTTGATGAAGTAAATACTTATTCCTGAAATGAGAAGAATATTATTAATTAATAATTATTAATTGCCTGAATGCTGAAATTTAAGCTTTTGTAGATTAGCAAATAGATCATTTAACTATTTATGATTACTTATATATTTTTAAACAGTACAGCAAATGTTTAACAAAAAGAGAACTTTATCCTGTATTCTTTTAGGCGCATTAATCCTGGGAGGTTGTGTTACAGTTGATAAGTTCAATGCCCGGGTAAATGTATTGAGAAACACAACCGATTTAAAATCGGATGTAGATTTCGTTCAACACAAACTTGAAAAACTTCATCCCGATCTGTATCTTTATATTACGAAAAAGGACCTGGACTTTAAGTTTGACAGCCTGAAATCGTCACTAACTACACCAATGACGAGTAAAGATTTTTATTTCAGGCTTAGTCCTGTCATCGCATCCATAAAACAAGGGCATACACAGACTATCCCACTGACAAAAAGATTAAAATATAAAGAAAGGAAAATCGTAACTAAAAACGGGACATCACCTCTTGATCAATTTGATTTTGAATTATTTGACAATAAGCTTTATATAGTAAAAAATAATTCTACTGATTCTACTATAAAAACAGGAACTGAAATACTCACTGTGAATGGTATAAAACCTGTTGAAATCATTACTAAATACAGCCATACATTTACCTCCGATGGGAACAATACTACTTTTTTTTCAAGAAAACTGGGAAAGGGATTCCCTCGTTACTTTTATTATGAAAAGGGTGTTGAAGATAGCGTGATTTGCCGGCTTAATTTTAAAGATACCATCAGGACAATCACCTTAAAAAGACCAGTAACCACTAAAATATCCGGCATAAAAAAAACGAAAGAACAAATTGAAAAAGAGAGAGTATTGCAGAAAAAAGAAAAAAAGAAAAGAGAACTCCTTGGATATGATCCTTTAAAGCGAATATACAGCAAATTACTGACTTTCCCGGTTAAGGACAGCAGCGTTGCCATAATGAAAATTTCAGATTTCATGAAAGGAAATTACAGGAAGTTCTATAAAAAGAGTTTTCAGTTGCTGGATTCACTGCATACCAAAACACTTATCCTGGATTTGCGTGATAATGGTGGTGGGCTTGTCCACGATATCAACAATTTATATTCTTATCTTGCTGACAGTAGTTTCCACCTGATTAATAAACCGGTTGTGACTTCTAAAACAAGCCTGTGGCATATAGGCTATTATAATAACAACCCTTTTTGGGTACAGGCGATACAAACACTTTTTCTACCTGTAGTAGCAGGTATTGATGTTTTTACCTATCTGAAAATTACAAAAAATGCCGATCATACTTACAGGTATGCTATCCGGGATAGCAGGGTAACACATTTAAACCCCCATCATTTTATGGGAAAAGTGTATGTTCTTATTAATGGGGGCTGTTTTTCGGCTACCTGTTTGTTATCTTCCAATCTAAAAGGTTCTAAAAGAGCTGTATTTGTCGGAAAGGAAACAGGAGGAGCATTTAATGGTTGTGTAGCAGGGATTATGCCCGTTCGAACACTCCCAAATTCAAAACTTAAAGTACGTTTTGGACTATTGGAATTTAAAACTCCCTATAATTCAACAATAGATCGAAGAGGAATTTTTCCTGATAAAGAAATAATTCCCACTTTACAGGATAGAATTAGTGGCAATGATCCTGAGTTACAATGGGTGTTGAATGATTTAAAAGGGATAAAACAATAAAAAAATATACAATTATATGATTAACAATTTAAACCTTTCTATATTTAAAAGCAATAAATTGTAATCTGTTTGTTTTTTGGATTATTCTGCATTATTTATTTTGCATAAATACAGACTAATCAATAAACTGTATTTAATTTTTTTAGAATAATACTCTGAAACGGATATAAAACAATTAATAACTGAAAATTAATATACTGAAACATTGAAATTTTATAACCTTATAAATAATCTGAAATGAAAAAGTATCGAAGCATTATTCTTATAACTTTATTGAGTTTGTTATTTTCTGTCATCTCTTTACATGCAGCGGATAAATTCTGTCCGGGATATATTATCACCAATTCAAAAGATACTGTCAGAGGGTTTCTTCAACAGTATAATATTGATGCATTTACAAAATGTCATTTTAAGAAGAGTTTGGATGATAAAATTACTGAATATCTTCCGGGAGATATTTTCGCCTATCGATACAACGATGATGGAAAATTTTTTATTTCCAAAGAAGCACCTCTTGAAAGCGGTAATAGGATATTCTTTTTGGAATATCTGATTCAGGGAAAGGCAAATGTTTTTTTCATGAGAGATGTTTCCGATCATTATTTCATAGAAACTGAAAAAAATAAAATCATGGAATTAAGTCAAAATCCACTACTAATTCATAATGAAGATGGAACTATGTATTATAAAGAATCGACATTCAAGGGGAAACTAAGATTTATGCTGGCCGATTGTCCGGATATGATACCTGAAATTGATAAAAGTGAATTACAGCTCAACAGTATGATCAAAATAGCCAAAGATTATCATAACAGAGTATGTAATTCAGAACAATGTACTATTTACGAATTAAAAATAAAACCTGTGCAAGTCCATTTTTATGTAGTTGGAGGTATTGCATTCAATCAATTCACAATTGAAAATAGTTATTCAAATTATAATCCGGGTGCTTTACTTGGTTGTAAACTTGACTTCGAAAATCTGTTTTTCTCAAATGAACAATCCTCCCTTCAATTGGGATTAATCTTCCAACAATATGCAAATTATACATTTTATACGAAAAGACAATCATATTATTCTACGGATATCATAACAGATAAATTAGGGAAAAGTAATTTTAATACAACTGCTGTGAAAATACCAATAACCTATAATTATACATTTTCGCTGGGAAAGATAAGACCCTATATTGGTGGAGGTCTTAATAATATTCTTGTTTTGAGTAAAAATAAAGATTTTACTATATTGCCATATTATTCAACTGATGGGGTTTCGAATGCATTGGGTGATCAGGTCGGCTTAATAGGAATAGCAGGATATAAATACATGTTAAACAAAAAGCATATACTAAATTTAGAACTTAGTTATGAATATAGCTTTTCAACAAATATAGCAGATAATTTTTATAAACTTCATAATAGTAATTTTTCGCTCGTATTGGGTTATTCACTTTAATGTAAAAGAAGAAGTAACATAATGAATAATAATTAATTAAAAAATAAAGTAATTGATCAGGTTGTATTTAACCTAACGATATAGTGATCCAATTGAAACTAAAAACTAATAAAGAATAAAGACCATGTGTTTCACTGTAGCGATTGTACGAAAAGGAGAATTGATAACTGCTCAGGAGTATTATTCAAGTTTACCCGTTGTAAGTAAGTCAGGAGCAAGTATTCCTGAATTGCCCTATCATTATCTGGTAAGTGGATTCTCGCATCCCCGGTTAGCCATTGTAAAACAGGATAGTGTTTGTTTATCAGAATGGGGGTTGATACCCTCGTGGGTAAAAGATCAGAAGACAGCTGATGAAATTCATTCAAAAACACTGAATGCAGTAGGGGAGACGGTGTTTGAAAAACCATCCTTCCGGAAAAGTATTGTATCACAACGTTGTTTGCTCCCGGTAAGTGGTTTCTACGAATGGCGTGAAGTGAACGGAGTGAAATATCCTTATTATATTCAGTTGAAAGAGCTTGATTACTTTTCGTTAGGCTCTATTTACGATACCTGGATCAATAAAAATACCGGTGAAATACGAAATACATTCAGCATAATTACCACTCAGGCAAATCCATTCATGGAAAAAATTCATAATTTAAAAAAACGTATGCCATTAATCCTTTCGCCTGAAGATCAGCTAAAATGGCTGGATCCCGATCTTAAAACAGAGTTTATTAAAGAATTGATAATACCTTATCCTGAAACAAAGATGAAAGCATATACTATTTCACGTGCTGCAAATAATGCCCGGAATAACAGAGATGTACCGGAAATAATGGAGAAAGTGGAATATACAGAACTTCTACAAATTAAAAAAAAGATAGAATCAGAATATGGATGAAGATGATGATTTTATTTAAGCCTTCTGATTGAAATTAATTAAAGTGTTTGAATAACTAATGTCCGGTTTTTGATTTATTAAAACAGCTTATTAGTAGTAAAAGTATTGATTTATTATTAAAATAAAATAATTTACGTATCTTTGTGTGTAAATAAAACAACTAATCTAACATTATTATTAATTAATTCAATTCAACATGTTAAAAGAAAAATTTCAGGCTCTTTTGCTTTTGCTTTTTATTCTTTTATGTAGTACTCAGAGTACTCACGGTCAGGCATATCAAAAAGGATGGGACGCATTTACCGGAAATAAAAACGTAGAAGCGCGAAAATATTTTAATGAAGCCATATCTAATTCCGAATCGAAAGAAGATGCCTTTCTCAGTCTTTGTTTGATAGATTGGACTGAGTCAAAACTGGATGCTGCTTTTGATGATTTTATAAAATTTTATGAAATAAGTCCCAATCCATACCCTTATTTATATACTATGAGTGGATTGCCTTTTTTATTCGAATCGAACAATATTTTGTCACCGAAGAAACTTGAGTTCTTTGAGAAAATTGTAGCCAATCCCAACATGAACGGTACCCTTAAAGCCATGCTTTATCAACAACTTGGGATGTACTATGAAAAGATGAATAATCTGAAGAAAGCAAAAGAGTGGTACAACAAAATTGGAGTGATTACTCATTGGCAGGTACTGGGTACTTTTGATAACACTTCAGGAAGTGGATTTTCAAAAGACTGGGGAGTTCTGGCAAAATCCAAAACCAGTGATGTATTTAACAACAAAGTTGATGCAGAAATAAAATGGTTTACTCCATCCAGTAATAAAGCAAATAACTGGTTTTATTTTGATTATTACTTTTATCTGAATGATGCCATCATGTATGCACAATCGTTTGTAAACAGCCCGGTAGATCAGGAAGTATACCTTAGAACAGGGACATCAGGTTCGCTTAAAGTCTGGGTGAATGATGCCTTGGTATCGAGTGTTTCAGAAGAAAGGAATTGTGATCTGGATATTTATGCCTGTAAAATAAAACTGAATAAAGGTACCAACAGAATATTGGTTCAAATAGGTCAAAGCGAAATTGACCAGGCTAATTTTCTCCTTCGATTAACGGATGAAAATGCAAATCCAATTCAGGGATTAAGTAATACCGCAAGCTACTCAGATTATTTGAAATCTGACACTCAGACAATCCCTGAAATGTTGTCATTTTTCGCAGAAGACTTTCATTCGAAAAAAGCCAGGGAATTTCCAACAAATCCATTGTATCAGTTCATGCTGGCTGAGACCTATTTACGTAACGACAAATCGTATGAAGCAACAAAAGTATTAAAAAACCTGCAAGAAAAAACCCCGGTTTCCACAATACTCTCTTATCGACTTGCAGAAGCGTATTCCAGAGCGAAAAATCAAACCGACTATGACAAAGAAATGGAAAATATTAAGCAGAATGATCCTAATTCGTTTTTAGGTCTTCAGGAAGCGTACAACGAAGCAATCAAATCGGAGAAATATCCCAATGCTGCAGATATTAGTAAAAAAACAAAGGAATTATACGGTGAAAGTAACATAACCGAAGACTGGGATTTAAATATAGCTTCGTTAGAAAAAAGGTATCCGGATGTAATTGCTATGGCTAAAGTACTTTATAAAAAGTATCCTTTCAGTGCAGAATATATGAATCTAAATTATGAAGTTGAAAAGAATGTTTCCAAAAATTCAAAATCCGCAACTGCTATCCTTGAAAATTATTGTCGTAATTATTTCAGTACAGATGCATTGGGCAATTTAGCAAAGAACTATTTTGATCAGGGAAATTCTGAAAAAGGATTGGCAGCACTTAAACAAAGAATAGAAGTTATGCCCTATGCAACAGGTTTCCTTGATAACCTTGCATCTATATTATTCGATAAACAACGCTATAAGGAAGCTTTGGCAGTAACTGATCAAATGTTGACACTCTCTCCTTTTTTACCGGGAGTATATAATACCAGGGGAACCATTTATAAAAGCATGAAAGAAGATGAAAAAGCAAAAGAAAATTTCAGGAAATCAATTTACTATGGGCCAACTTCCTATGATTCGAGAACACAGTTAAGGTTGTTGGAAAATAAAAAAGAAGTCAGTGAACTTTTTCCAAAGTCAGATCTTGATAATTTAATAGCTAAAGCTCCAACTTCAACTGAATTTCCACAGGATAATTCAATATTACTATTAAATAATAATCAATTGGTAGTTTATCCTGAGGGAGCAAAAGAATACAGGTACGAAATAGCTGCCAAGATATTAAATAAATCGGGAATTGAAATATGGAAAGAATATACTATCGGTTACAATAGTTACAATCAAAAACTGATTATTGATAAAGCAGAATTAATTAAAGCCAATGGTACAAAAGTGAAAGCTGAAACCAATGATGATAATGTATTGGTATTCAGTAATCTTGAAGTTAATGATGTACTTCATCTTGATTACCGGGTACAGGATTTGTCAACCGGAAAACTTGCCAATCATTTTTTTGATCACTTTTTGTTTCAATACAGGATTCCATCAATATTAAACAGATACAGTATACTTGTACCTAAAAATAAAACTTTTAAATTTATAGTAGAAAACGGAAACATTGAACCAAAAGTAAGTGATGTAGAAGATATGAAACTCTATCAATGGGAATCAAACAACTTGCCGGCAATTAAAGGTGAACCTTATATGAGCGCTTTAGCAGACATTGCACCAATATTGTATTATAGCAGTATGCCCGATTGGAAATATGTCAGTAATTGGTATCATGATTTATCGTACAGCAAATTTAATACTGACTACGTCCTGAAAGAAACAGTAGCGACATTATTGAAAGGAAAAGAAAATATCGACCCTTTGGAAAAAGTAAAGATTTTCTATTCCTATATTCTTGAAAACATAAGTTATTCAAGTGTGTCGTTTTTACATAGTAATTTTATTCCTCAAAAAGCATCAAGAACCATTACAACTCGTCTGGGGGATTGTAAAGACGTATCTACACTATTTGTAGCCATGTGCCATGAAGCAGGAATAAGTGCAAATCTGGTTCTGATCTCTACACGCAACAATGGCAATAATATGATGCCGCTTCCATCGATCAATTTTAATCACTGTATTGCGCAATTAAATTTAAATAATAAAACATATTATTTAGAATTGACTGATAATAAATTGCCTTTTGGAGCCGCTCTTGCTGTAGATTTGAAATCGGAGATTTTACCTGTTCCTTTTGTTGACAATACTATAGGAGATAAACTGCTCAAAATGGATATGCCTTTCCGACCCAAAAACTGCACAAAACGAATTCATAATATTACTCTTTCAAATAGAGACATGCTGATTTCACGTAAATCAGTATATTTTGCATCATTTGCTTCTTCACTTCGCGATTCTTACAGGAATATTGGAAGCGAAGAACAATTAAAAAAAATCAGTCAGGTAATTGCATCTGATTTTACAGTACCTATTAAAGTGACTGATTTGAAATTTACGAACCTGGATAACCTGGAAGATAGTATGTCAATTGAATATAAAGTAGAAATTAAAAATATCTTACAAGATGTGGCGGGTATGAAGATAGTCAATTTACCGTGGACTGAGAAGTTTGCTTCGTTGGATGCTGTTACAGAAGAAACAAGGAACTATCCTCTTGAATTCTGGTCTTATCTGCAGGATGATTTAAATTCGGAAGTTATGAATATTACTCTTCCAACGGGAAAATCATTTGTAGAAATACCACAGGATATTCATTTTGAATGTACAAATGCTGACTATCATTTGACTTTCAATACGAAAATTCCCGGTATGGTGATTATACACCGGACTTTTGAACGAAAAACGGAACAGGTTACAACTCAGGAATATTCTGCTTTCAGAGATTTCATTAACCATGTAAGTGAGTCGGATAATAAACAATACGCGATAAAATAGTTAATTGGTCGATTGGTTGATTGGTTGGGCGTTCCGCGTTCTGCGTTCTGCGTTTCGTGTTCCGTGTTTCCTGTTGATGATTTGGTTGATATAATAAACGGGATATACTTCGTTCAGTCGGGAGATTAATGGAAGTTACTGTAGAAACCGACCAATAGTAAATAGTAAATATCTCCGTTTTAACCGATAAATAAATTAAATACTTATGAATAAAATCATTCTTTTCATCGCCCTTTTAGCTTTTATTTTTAGTTTTATTTCTGCTCAGACAACTGCACTCAGAAATGGAGTATTTGAAGGTCGATCCTGTTCCATTTACGGGGTTGAACCCTATGTAGGAGTTACCATCATTAAAATTGAAAATGGTAAAATAATTAAAGTTACATTCCAGATAATTGATACGACTAAAAACGAGTATTTTGATCAGAATTATTCAACTCATTTTCCAACCCAACCAATTTATCAGGAACAATGTAAGGCAGATTGGAAAGGAGTACTGTATTATCCTGTTCAATTATTGAAGAAACAGGATTTAAACAATGTGGATGCTTTAACCGGAGCAACCTGGTCGCATAATTTGTTTGTGAGCTCTACAGCAATTGCATTGAAAAAGGCAAAAGCAAAAACAGAAAATAACAAATTTGCGATTTCTATCAGTCAGTAAATCCTAATATCCGTTTAAATACAAAACAGGCGTTGGTAATTTCTACCTACGCCTGTTTTGTATTTAAACGGGTTTTATTTATTGCTTTTCAGGAGAGACCAGATCCGTTACAGGTCTGTTTGGATAAAGAACATCATGAAGTTTTTCAACGACTATCGTCTCAGGAAGTGTGAAACCTGATGTGAGTCTGATATCTGAAGAAGAAGCTCCGATACGAACTTCATATGCCCCTTTTTCGGCAACCCACGAAGAAATGTTTGTCCAGAATGATGCCAATGAACGGGCATCAAGAGTAAAGGTGATTTGCTGACTTTCACCGGGTTTTAATAATGCAGTTTTAGCAAATCCTTTTAATTCCTGTACCGGTTTATCTATTTCAACATTTGGTGCATGAAGGTACAATTCTACCGTTTCTTTTCCTGCCACTTTTCCTGTATTTTTTACCGTCAGTTTTACCGTCATTTCATTTTGAAACTCTTTACTGCTAAGCTGAATGTCTGAGTATTTGAATTGAGTGTACGAAAGTCCGTAACCGAACTCATAAGCTGTAGGAATTTTAAAAGTATCGTAATAACGATAGCCTACATAAATACCTTCTTTATAAACTGCATTAACGGGATTGTCGGCAGGCTCGCCAGGGAATGTTTTTGCTGAAGGAACATCATTGTATACCATTGGGAAACTCATTGGTAATTTTCCTGAAGGGTTTACTTTTCCTTTTAGAATATCTACCAGTGCATTGGCACCTTCCTGACCGGTTTGCCAGGTCAATAAAACAGCATCGGGATAATCACGCCAGTCGGAAGTTGCAATAACTCCGCCAATGTTTAATAAAACCACTACTTTCTTATTTGCTGCATGAAAAGCTTCCGATACATTCTGAATCAATTGTTTTTCAATATTACTCAAATAAAAATCACTTACTTTCCTGTCGGAGCCTTCACCGGCATTTCTTCCAATGGTAATAATGGCAATATCATTATTCTTTACCTGTTCATTGATCAGAGTTTTGCTTAGAGGCAATTCAGGATGAAAATCAACAATAAACTTATCATTCGAGTTATCAGATGATTTTTTTATAGAATCGATAAATTGAGAATAGATGTTTTCTAATTTATTATCAACTTTAAATCCATTACGTTTAATGCTCTCATTGATGGTAGTAGCATATTGATAATTCACTTCACCGCTACCGGTTCCGCCGGCAATGTACCTGTAAGAAGTTTTCCCAAATAAAGCAATCCGTTTTATTTTGTTTAGTGGTAAGGTGTTTTTGTTGTTTTTAAGTAAAATCATACCTTCATTAGCAGCAATCCGTGAAACTTGTGCATGGCTTGTTAAATCGGGTTTTTCTGTAAATGCATATTCTCTAAAATGTGGAGTTTTAAGGATAAATGTCAATATGCGGGTGAGATTCCTATCAAGGGTCTTTTCGTCAATAAGTTTGTTTTTCACAGCTGAAAGCAATTCCTGTCGTTGATAGCAACCAGGCATTAATAAATCATTTCCTGCATTCATTTGTGCAATTGCATCGTTACCGCCACCCCAATCGGACATAACAGTTCCTTTAAATTTCCATTCATCTCGCAATATTGTGGTCAGCAAATCATAATTCTGAGACGTATAAAAACCATTTATTCGGTTGTATGACGACATTACAGTCCAGGGTTGCGCTTCCTTAATCACTATTTCGAAACCTCTTAAATAGATTTCGCGTAATGCACGTTGACTTATTATTGCATTAATAGTTCCTCTGTTTGTTTCAATATTATTGGCAGCAAAATGTTTTAATGATGTCCCGACATTATTTGATTGAATTCCATTTACCATTGCAGCAGCCATTTTTCCTGCAACAAGAGGATCTTCGGAATAATACTCGAAATTTCGTCCGCAAAGAGGATTACGATGTATATTGATAGCCGGTGCCAACAGAACATCAGAACCATATTCCAGGACTTCATTTCCCATTGCTTTACCCACATTTTTAATCAGATCTGTATTCCATGTACTTGAGAGTGCAGTAGCTGTTGGAAATGCAGTACAATACCGGGTAGTTTTTAAATCCTTTGGATGAGCATTAATGCGAAGACCTGCAGGGCCATCAGTCAATACTGCGGGAGTAATTCCCAGTCGGGGAATATCCCACGTTCTGGCAGCTTCACCATCCAAAATTACACCTGGTACTTTTGAATCAGGATTTTTAATACTTTCATCACCTAACCCCATCAAAAGGTACACTTTTTCTTCCAGAGTCATCGCTGCGATGACATCTTCAATTTTATCTTTACCCAATTGTGGAATGTGTTTCGTGTTTTGGGCATTCAGATTTCCGAAAACAATTAATAACGAAATAAATAAAATGTTTTTTTTCATTGTTTGATTGTCATTTAAATAATAGTTTTCATTGATTTAAAGATTAATTAGATTGAATATTTTAATAAAAGTCATTTTGACACACTCATAGAATATTCACACAAAGATAAAAAATAACTTTAAGTTTCTATTACATACTGATTACAAACATACATTGTAGAACATATTAAAAAAATTAAAGGGGAAAATTCCGTAGAAAATTCCCCTGACTGATTTGATTTTGAATTTACAAAAATATATTCCGTTGCATTAAATCACGGAAGGATTAAGAATTTTGGTTTTGCTTTTTTTTATTTGCCAGAAATAAGCCCAACAGGTTGTTGCAAAATATATTGCTGTTTGTACCCATAAACTCATATATTCAAATGATACGTGATGGATATCGGCACCAAGAGTATTTATTTTTATGTAGGCCTGTACACCACTCGTTGATGGGAATATCCAGGCAAAAGCTTTCCAAAAGCCGTTTATATTTGATTGTGGCCATGAAACTCCACTCAAAAATAAAAGAATCAGAGACATGAACATAAAGATGATCATGCCGGTTTCACGGTGTGGCATAAAAACAGATACAGTCATAGAAAAGAAAATTGATGCAAGGAGGAATGGAATTAATAACATCAATATGTCAAACGGAATACCTATATGGGGCAAATTAAATCCAAGCGGAATAAGCATTAGAATAAAAAATGACCAGGAAGCATACAATAAAAAATAACAAATGCTTTTACCGATAATTACCCTGAATGTTCCACCCCTGTGAACTGAGGAACTGACAAGAACATGAAAACGGTTTTCACCACGTGATGTTCCGGCTATCATCCCAATGCCCAAAAAAAGTGTTTGAAAAAGGATTATAATTAATATCGCCGGCATTAAAAAACTTGCAAAGCCGGCTCCTTCGTTATAAAGCGCTATTCCTTCATACGGAATGGGATTGGATAGAATGGTTGCCGATTCTCCTGTTATACCACTAGCATTTAATCTTTCAACCTGAATATGATTACTCATATCCTGAATGCAGCTATTACAATCCTGATTGATAATCCGATAATACATGAAACTGCTTATATCGGCATATACGGAAACTGTAGTCTGTTCCCCTGAATTTATTTTTTTACCGAAATCGGCAGGAATATAAATAACCCCGTGTACTTTCTTTTCATTATAAGCTTGTTTTGCATCGGCGAGAGTAGCATATCTGCTACTGATTTTTATGCTTTGAGTAGCATCAATGTGTCGAAGTAATTCCCTTGAAATCTGACTTTTAGAACAATCTACTGCAGCAACGGGAACATCAATTAATGTTTCGTTTTTATAAAGACTGCAATAAAGAACAGGATATGCAAGTGGTGCCAAAACCAACATAATAACCACTCCACGATCTTTAAACATCGTTTGGAACTCTCTTTTAATTACATTCAATATATCATTGATGATAAAAAAAGCTGTTTTAAACGGAGATAATTTTTGTTGAATTTTCATACCTAAACTTATTTAATTGGAAAGTTTTGTTTAAATGCAGCTTTCTTTAACCGGATAAAAACAATTAACGGTAAAACTAAAAATGAAAGCAGTGCAATGAATGAGAAATATGAATAATGTATTTCTACTCCATTCAGTGCCTGATTTACATAAATATCAAAATAATGATGAATCGGGAAAAAGTTACTGAATATCCGTGTACCTACAGGCATTTGTTCAATGGGAAAGGTCGAACCGGCAAAAGTCACTCCCAACATTCCAAAGAGTCCGGCAAAAGTCACTCCATCACGTAAAACAGGGGTTATGCCGATAAATAAAATCCCAATAGCCTGAGTTGCTATCACTAACATGAAAGTAGCCAGAAACATCCAAGTAATAGCTGAATTCATGGGGTATTTCATATAGTTGTACAGAAGCAGGTTTCCTATTATTCCTAAGACAGTGAAAATAAACGTATAGGGTACTAATTTTCCCGTAAGTGCCGCAAACATAGAATTGTTTGAATTTTTAAGCCATTCCCTTGACGTTCGTTCTTTGTATTCTACACCAATCGGGAAAACGGTCATCATAAGAACCATTAATTGCAGTACTCCGGGTAATATCACATTCAGTAAATAGGTACCATAGTTTGCCCACGGATTTCCTATCAGATGTGTGTCTAAAACTATGGGTTGAATAATGCCCGTTATTCTTCTTTCATCGATACCTTTAGCTCTTAATACTTTTTGCTGCATCCCTATGGAAGTTACAGCACTCATATAAGTGATATCTTTTGAAATAAGTGATCCAGCAATTAAATAAGCATCATTTACATAAAATGTAATAACAGGTCTACGGTTTGAAATGGCTTCTTTTGCAAAATTTTTCTTTATTTCGACAAAGGCATAGATATTCCCCCTCTGCATTTCTTCCCTTGCTTCTTTGTGGCTGTTCAGACGCATCACAATTTTAGTGTGCTGCATCACCTCCAAATTACGCGTAAACTGACGGGACAGAGATGAATTATCCAGATCAACCATTCCAACGGGCATTTTAGCAGGTTGACCTTCGTTGAAGAAAGTCAGAAAGAACACATAACTAAATGTCATAATAACCACTGTTGAAATGAAATATATCGGACGGCCGGTCATCCGTTTTACTTCACGGGTTATTGTTTTCGTTATGGCAGTAAACAGATTATTTGACATATTAAGTTGAAATTACCCCAACCCCAAAAGGGGAGTTAAAGTCGTTGAATATGATAAGATATAAAGATTTTAAAAGTAGCATCTGTTTATGGGAAAACAGATAGATTCTGATCACCCTGGTTCCCCTTTTGGGGACAATAGTTTATTTTATTGTTTCTTCAAACAAAGCTGTCATTCCCGGGCGAAGATCCTTTATCCTTGTTTTGGGACGTGCACGCACTTCAAATGTTTTGACATCAAACTGTCCTGTTGTTTTCGTTGCTTTCCAGGTAGCATACGAAGCCAAAGCTTTGATATAGTTTACTTTCAATTCTACAATCTGATTGTTTAATGCAGGGACTTTTACTTTGAAAGTCTTACCCATTTTCAGGTCCCCTAACAAGTCTTCGCGAACATTAAAAGTGAACCACATATCATTCAGGTCAACAATGCTCATAATAGGTGCACCTGTTCCAACCAACTCACCGCATTTGGGATAAATTTCTGTTATTTCACCATTGATCGGCGAAGTTAACGTTGTTTCACTGATATATGATTTTACTTCGTTTACAGCTCCTTTTGCTCTGTTGACCAGTGCTAAAGCCGCTTCTTTGTCTTCGGTTTCAGCACCGTTTTTTGCCATGTCGTATTGTGATTTTGCTGCGTTTGAAGTTGCTACAGCAGCATTATACTGTGCTTCTGCTTCATCACGTTTTTGAGCTGTAACAACTCCTTTATCGAATAAATGTTGAACCCTGATATATGATTTATTTGAAATATCAACACCCACCAGTGCTTTTTGATACATATCGAAAGCACCTGAAATCAGTTCTTTCCGTGCACCTTTATTTGCTTTCCTGTCCTGTGCTGAAGCTGCACTTTCGGCAGCATTGGCTTGTTCGAGTTTAGCAACCAGTTCGGGGCTTTCGATGATAACAAGTGTATCGCCGGTTTTAACCTGTGATCCTTCTTCTCCCTTGAATTCTTTAATCCGTCCGGGTATTTTCCCTGAGATACGCGTTTCGGATGCATCTGCTTCACCCTGAATAACCACCGGCTCATTTCTATTGATGATTATACCTACGATGAATATCAAAACAACGACTATTATTAAAGCAATTAAGCCGGTTCTTAAATCCTGATTTCCTTTTTTCATTGTTGTAAAAAAATTAATACGTTACTATTTTTGATTTTTTTTTGTTTTAGTTGATTGTGATTTAAGTTCCGGAGCTTTCAGGGTGCCCAGTGATTTTGCCAGATACAGGTTGCAAAGCTTCGAATCAATATTGGCATCTATATCCTCAGATTTGGCAGATAACCACGCAGTTTGTGCCCCTAACAAGTCGGTCGAAGTGATTACACCTTCTTTAAAACCTTCGATAG
>Ga0302191_10000592_pt1 | contig 23383 bp, 12 predicted proteins | sample II_Bog_E3_1_FD_198775 | JGI IMG/M metagenome (GOLD analysis project Ga0302191, IMG submission 198775) | Peat permafrost microbial communities from Stordalen Mire near Abisko, Sweden - II_Bog_E3_1 | ecosystem: Environmental > Terrestrial > Soil > Wetlands > Peat | place: Sweden: Abisko...
AGAGCATCGTAGACCTATCTGTCTTTTATTGAGGATTTAGATATGACTTCCTTTAATTCGCTGTTAACAAACTGGCTCACCATGATAATTCCATTTTCTACAACCACAGCTTTTCCGTAGAGCTTATCTTCTCTGAACATACCGTATACTGTCCTTTCAACTCTATCTTATCTTCCTTAGCCCTTCATCCAAATGATATTATATCCATCTAACTTACCATTTAGCATATTCCCAAATGCTCTAAGTCCATCAGCTATATACACATACTTGCCGTAAATGATATTTTTTTTCCATTGCGCTACATTGATAGATACCTACCGAGAATTATTTGCGAATTATCTAGAACTAGAAGGCCATATCCATTGCGTTGATATCGCTATAGTAAGCCGTAATAAGTTCCATTACGGTACTGGACGTGTGATGGTAGTTTGGTCGATGACATACAATAATAATTCAAATAATAACATCAATACAAAAGCAATAATTTATTTTAATTATCACTGAAATCCACCCGTCTTTCTTTCGCCATGAAAAATTTAATAAATAGCTTTTTTAAGATTTAAAATTATGCTTTATCAGTGCTTGTATAACCTCCAGTTATATAAATGGTCGTCTTTTTTGGGTGTTCGATTTTAATAATATAAAATCAGGAACTCTCATTATTCATATCAAGAATTTGTGCCCTTTCATGATGAGAATGCAATGACAAAAAATAAATAAATATAAGATTCTCTATAATCCCTATTCATTAAACTTTACTTATTTATATTGTAATATTATAAATTTTTTCGAAGTATAGGTATAAAATAAAAATCATATATATTTGTATCAGTAACCATATTAAAATTATAATTTGCTTTGCTTCATTTAGAATATCTGTGGCGAGTAGCATCAATGATTTTCACATAAATATCAAGGGAAATAAGGTCTTAAAATATTTAAAAATATGGTTTAAATATAACTTCTAATTTTCTATTTATGGTCATAATAAAATTAGAAAATAAGCATCAGGATATAAGAAATAAATATGAAAAAATCGAATTATAATAAATCTCATACTTTGAAGGTAAAATAACAAATTTAACAATCTCAAAAAGAGGAAAATATATTTTCTCCAAAATCGAATTCTCTTGGGGGAGTCTATTTGTATAACTAAAAATATGAACGCCATTTAGCAAAGAATTCATACGTCGAAAGCAATTCAAACATCGATAAACGTGAAAGGAAAGATAAAATATCATCATTTAATGAAAGTGCCTCGGTGAATAAAGAAAATGACAATATTGATCAATAAATAAATGACTTTATGCACAGAACTAAGTGTCCTTAATTTGAAAATGCCGGTAATAACACCTAGGAGATACAGAAAATAATTGAATCATTCAAATCCTCTCAAATCAACACGATTTTGTTTTTAGAAGAAATACAAAAAAGCAAGACCAACATCGAAACAATAAATTAAATATCTTTTGATGAGCTATTCTAATTTTATAGATCTCAAAGAGGAAAAAAATACTCGGATGCAATTTAAAAAATCTATAAACAATGTAAGCATAAAATGAATGAACAAATAGAAACCTTAAAGAAGGAATAGCTAATAAAGATAAAGAAAAAACAAGAGAGTTTGATAAATTTTGGCACTCAAACATATGATGATCACTATGAAAATGAAAATGTAAAATCAATTAAAAAGCAATTACTGGAAAAAGAAGCTGAATATGCAGCTCTGTATGATTATAAAGTAGTATTATTTAATGATTGGGAAAAAATTAGAAAAAATAATGAATCTACCATTGAGGATCAACAAAAATACATTAAAAAGATAGAAAGCGAATCTGTAAGTCAACAATATGAAATTAAAAGCCTTCAAAATCAATTAAAACAAGTTCAAGGGAGATTGATAAAAAAGGTAGTAGAACTTCAAAGAGAATCAGATGTTAAAAAAAAATCAGAGATTTCAAGTTTAAATGAAATTGATCAAGCTTATATAGAGGATACTGTAAATAAGTTTGTTCAATTAAAATCTAATTTGCAAAAAAGAAAAAGATATAAATTAAGAGCTCAAAGTATATTTTCCGTCACTCAATCATTATTAGGGGCTTATTAAGATGAAGCATTTGCTTCATTAACAGATATTGGACCAGAATCAATGAAAGAATTGACTAACTAATTTGCAAAAGAATTGTAATCAATGGATTAAAAAGAAAGAGAGTCAATATAATTGGGTAGATTTTCTCATAATTCCATGTAAAGATCAAGCTTATTTAAAATTTTATAAAAATATCTCGATAAAAAGAAAAAGAGAAAAAACAATTCTTTTGAAGATAACAATCCACATAAAATAAGAGGTCAAACTCCAGGAAAAACTATTTTCTCTAGAAAAAAAACCATCCGAAATTCTTCATAAGTAAATAGAAATATCGATACAGAATCAATAGATAAAAAAAATTAATAATCACATGAAATTTTATTAGATAAACATAATAAAGAAGCATTTCGAGTAGGAAAGAAAATTTAACGAAAATCTGAGATTATAAAATTTAACAAAAGATTTAATATTGAAGCTGATATAAATAATCATACAAATATTAAAAAAGGTAAAAAAAAAATAAGTTTTCATTAAATATAATAGAATTAAGAGGAGATGAGCAATAAAAAATGCGAGGAAGATGAAAACAAGATAATTATGCACAATACATAAGACTTAGCTTCATCATTAGAATAAAAATCAGAAAATGCTCAGAATCACTCGATTGAGTAAAATAAATTGCAAAAGATTATACAAAGATAAAAAAAAGGAGTTAGCTTTAGATTATAGAGCACCCATCGATAGGATAATTTGAAAATTATCAGTCAATAAATATCAATATGCCTTTAAGGAAGAAAAAAAGTTGACAGAACCCATTCCTTAATACGCAATTCAATATCTGCAGAAAGATTAAATCAGAGATTAATTAAAGGATTAGATTAGCACAAAATTGGAAAAGGCAAACATCCTAATAATGAAATCTTTGATAACAAAAAGCATAATAAAATAAGCTCGATGCTTGAGGCTAAAGCAATATAAGATTTGGAATTTGAATAATTATAAAATTAAATGAATTTCAAATAATCTTGGGGTGAACAGAAAATAATGGAAATATTTGATGGAAAAAAATAAAGACCGTCTCATAGAGAAATTTAATCTCGGAAACAATCAAACTGGACAAAAAAAATAAGAGACAAAAACCAAAATTTGTATTTTAGATAATAAATTAGCAAGTTTAATTAAAGTTAATATCTGCAAAAAGCTAAGGTACTTGCTGCCCAATGTAAAAATAGAGAAGAATATTTAATTGAATTAAAAAAAGTGCATAAGCAGTGTGGTCCAACTTGCCGCCACATTCAAAAATATCTTGAAAGCTTTGACAAATTCAAAGGTTCCAAAAAATAAATAATGAAGGTCAGTGTATAAAATTTAAATAATAACATCCGCTAAAATTGTACTAATCTTTTTTAAAAGAACAGATGATTGATTCAATATTTTTATTTAATTGCTTCTTATTTTTATAACATCCTGCCTCAAATATCTGAGTATAAATATTAATTTGCTGATTTGAATATACAAAATGAGTCGTTCAACAAAAAAACCCAATTATCAAAAGGTCGATTTTTCAGACTCAGAAATCTATGAAGAGATTAAAGACTAAATTAAAGAAATCAGGGAGAAAAACCTGAAAAATGTGTAAGTAGAACAAAAAATATTTGATCTTTACAAGCAACACAAATAAGAAAAAAGGAAAAGAAAGATGCTTGAAAAAGATGCAAATAGAAATAAGGTTTCAGCCATTAATATAGCGTCTCTTAACGCCAAGGATTCATCTGAAGATGATGAGGAGGGGGAAATCAATTAGAAAAAACCGATTAAGCATGAAATAAATGATAATGCTTTTGAAGGAGTACCATCTATCAGTAATTTGGGAGATCATATTCGTCCTCTTACTCTCACAAGAAACAAAATTGTTGACCTCCTCAACTCAAGAAGATTTGAAGAACTTGTCAAAGGGTGTTTTGTCCGCTATTTAATTGATTCAAATGCTAGCTCCAACAGCAATTCTTACATTATTGCTCAAATCGTGGGAGTAGGTGAAGGAAATAAATAATACACGGTAAACAATGTCAAGACAAAAGTTTTATTAAAACTTCAAGAGACTTCTGAGAATGTTGTAACTTTATCGTTACAACTAATTTCTAATCAGCACCCTCCAGGTGGACTGGAAATTGAAAAGTGGTTGTAGACAAATAGAAATAAAATTCCAAAAGAAAAGTAATTAAAAGAGAAGCTATAAGAGCATAAAAAGCTGTTGGTTGAACAAATTAGTTCTAGTGAAATTGATACTAATATCTGGAAAAAGGCAAAAAAAACAGCCGAAACTACAGAAGAACCTAAAGAAGATATCACAAACCTCATTGACTTTGTAAGCGAAAAGCTACATAATTTGGAAGTGCAAATCGAATAAAAACTAATAGGACGAAAGCCAGTTGAGGGAGATATCAACGTTATGAATAGCTAGAAATAATAAACCAACTTTATTCTCTAAAAGTTAAAGATTATTCGCGAAAGGTACATAAAAAATCGTACGGATAAAAAGGGAGAGATGTTAAAAAAAGAAAAGAAATATTCATGGAACATGAATGAATAAAAGCGGAACGATGCCATAAATGAAAAATGCAAGGCGCGATTTATAATGTTGGCAACTTACGAAGGTTGCAATAAACTTAAGAATCACATTCTTGAAAATCATATGAAGTATAATTTCTAACTGGACTGATTGTTGAATGATGTAAATAGTTATAAATTAATAAAAAGAGATTATTATCTATTGATTAATGTTATAAGCTCCCATTTTAGTAAGAGATATAATTCTTTTCATTTTTGATCATAAATTCACAGATGACTCACAACTCAAAAACTTAAAAATCACATGAGGTCGAAGCGACGAAAGGGAAAAATCTTATTCTGGTTTCCAATAACTCAGATTTCTTCGCAGAAGGGGCTCCTTATGACATGCTCTACAATCGCACCTCCTCTTATAATGGAGGGCATTTTAACAGGACTTCAAGTGTTAATTTGTTCCCTAGTTTTCTGCCAGAAGCTGCAGGACACCGAGAAGATATTCCTCATCGATAGGAACGCATGACTGATGCCCAACGGTATGCTCAAGAGTGTCTCTAATATTAAAAATACCACTTTGACGATAAGATTAGGCTGATTATCCATAGAATGGCAATCCTTGCCTACCACTCTTTCCGTTAAAAAAGCGACCATCCTTTTCTTACTTTCTTCATTGAAAGGTTTATGTGCACTCTCGCTAAAAAATTATTGTTGAATCGTTTCGAGCTACTTTTCTTGGAATATGTATTCTAGTAATCAAAGTGGAAGTACGACAATGAGATTATTTCACAATGCGTCGACCAGTTCAAATCTTTCATACATATCCCATAATCTGAAACTTCTCGGGGGATGATTAAAAATCTTCAAATTTACCTGTTGTTTTGCGCCTATTACTCTAAAAAATCACTCAATGATATATCTCAAGAAGCAATTTATAACTCCTTCTTCAAAACTATCAGTGACAAATTCAAGGAAAGATATCAAGAATGGTATGAAGCCTCTGGAATTAAAATCAAAATCAACCCTAAACTTCTTAATATAATTTTCAGAAAATTAACCCTATTTCAAGATAAGGATAGAGAGTTCATTTAAAATTATAATCTTTTAGTTTAAGATATACTCTAAATTTCTCCTGCTTATAACGCAGATAAGGAGGGCAAAGTGAAGAAGAAAAAGAAGAAAAATGCAGAAGATGAAGAAAGAGAATATCAATTAAATTAAGAGTCCAGGAATATGCAAGGAATTGAAGATAACAATTAACTGCCTGCAGAAGAATCACCACCTGAGTTTCCTGCTCTCAATTTCCGAAAGAAGCAGACCAGTTACGTATCAAATGTTGATGGCCTTGACCCTGTTGTTTATTATAATAGGAACAACAATTGATGATATGATTATCTTCAAATTCATAATCTTTTTATTATTTTCATAAATTATTTACTTTTGCATATATACTCTAATTGTTTTTAAAATTTCGATTAAAATTGTATGAATAGAAGTTCGAATAACTGATCATTTCTTCTTTCATTGGTTTTTCTCCTTGTTAAGAGCTTCCCTGACTTTATCAGAAAAGCTGTCACTTTTTTTGAACATGGAAGGACAAGCTATCACGCACCAAGCACTGACAGCCAGAATGTGAACCAAAATGAGAACGTATACCAAAACCTTGAGAGTAGGATTTACTCCTGTCAAGAAATCTAGCGATTGCAGATACTCCATCTATCAAGCTAATTATAAATTATGATAAAAAAGATGATAAGTTTTCAACTATAAGAAAATAAATAAAATCTTTTATTTACTCAAGCTTCTGTTTTTGTTTGTTGACCATTAATTGATGTAATGAATACTTATGATCTTTTCCATCTTTTAAAAAAATAATAGAGCCTATATTTTAAAATAATTTAAATGAAAGAAATTTAGTCAACTTTGGATGCTTGGCATTTTTACTTCTCAGAAGGAGGTCTTTCTCCCTCGGAGGAAATTGATGCTATAGCTGAAAAATGGCATTTGTTTAGGGCTCCTACAATAGTATTCAACAGCAATCGGGCTGTAATTTCATAAAGCCATTCTGGATTTAAAATCTCATTCAGTGCTATGTAAGCCTTAAAATTCATAAACTACGAAGTGAGAGAACAGTCCTACATACCTTTAAATTCTTAAGGAAAAATAAACACAATTAGTTATATACCTGAACGTCTTCTAGTGAAGAATGCTTAGCATTGGAAATCAATATCAAAGCCAAAGGATATTGAGATAACGGAAATAAAAGAAAGCTCCGATAGTTTCTTTCTCAATACATTTAAAGGGCATATTTAAGGAAATGCCAAAGTCGAAAGAGTAAAAGAGTCTGTCATACCAGTAGAAAAACTGGGACCCACCAATCCAGTCATCTTTTATCAACAAGGATCTTTCTATGAAGATGAACTTGATGATAATGGTCTTATTCAATATGAATACAAATTTAGGGCTATGGCCTCCAGTTGGTTTGGACTGATAAGAAATTACGCTAGAGTTGATGACGTCACTGTTCAAATTTTTGATACAAGGATTTATTGGTAACAGGGTTGGACAAAGATTGCTCGACAATTTATGGTAAAAAAAGCAAGCTGGGCTGAATTGAAATAAACTTACGAATTTCCGACAGGGTGGACAATGAATCCGAATCAATCTCACTTAATTTATTCATTCCTTAAAGAATAGTTCATTGAAAATGAATATATTCACTACAGTTGATGGTTTATTGTTATGATAATGATTAACTGATCATGAAATTTATAAGAACTTTTTAAGTTCAGCCTGCGATATTTTTTCGCCATCTTAAGATGCCATTTCCATCATAAGAGCTATGTCCTCTTTGCTGTAATTGAGGCCATGTTCTTTTATCAATATTTGTAATTAACTTTTGCTGATCATTTTAGATCCATCAGAATCGATAGAACCAAAAACAATATCAAAATAATCTTTCTGAATAAAAACTAAGTTTACATTGGTAATAGATTGGTCAAAATGCTTCATAAATTTATCCTTTTCTATGAAATTAACAGATTAGAACTACTCCATTTGTTTTTTGAAGATGATGCATTATTGATTTTTTGGTCCTTAATATCACAGAGCTTACCCTCTTGTAAATATAAGCGCAACTTTTTTAAATCTAGTTGGTGAGTGGTTTTATCTTCAAAAGCCCGATAAATTTATTACAGTTCACTTTTAATGTTAGCCTTCATTCAAATTTTATAATATCTAAAGCATTAAATAATTAATCATCTCTCAAAATCGAGTAAATTGACTCAAATAGTAAATGAAATAAATTGCATAATTAGTTTTAAAATAATTGAATTAATTAAGAATCTAATCTCTTGATTTTAGATTATCGAAATGTACTTTGATTGAATATATTCTATCTTATTTTATTTTGTTGATATACCCTTTCATTGATATGCTATTGAGAATAATAATCATGCCCTTTTTAATCAATATTGTTATTATTGTATCGGCAGTTTGCAATAAATCTCGCCATGAATCAGAATTACTATCCCATTGATTTTTAAGTCTAATACGAAGGTAACTATCGCGTAAAGCAGAGACAAATTAAAAAATCATTGAGCTCTCTAAAACATATCGAGATAAGATCATCAGTCTTCAGCCAGACTCACTCTCTAATCTTTAACTTTAACTTTAAAAAAATCAAATTGAAGTATAAGATAGGGGACTTCAGTTTCGCAAAGAATGTATTAACTTTAACATACAGCTATATACTCACAATTTGCGTCTGGTCAACTTATGGCTGAAAGACGGAAAAATGTTCCGTAAATGTGTCCATAATGTGGAGATGAATTAAAGAAACAAGTTCAATGCTAATTCTGCGCTGAAGTATTCTGTAAAAAATGCTGTTCAAGAAATAGAGTAATTCCATTTGTATCAAAATAGCTTAGACTGTGTTGCGAGCAATGCCATGCCAAATTTGTAAAATTGTTCCATAACAAAGTACTACTATACTAAACTAGTAATTCTACTAATAGAAGTAAAAATTGATAAATGTGATAAATTTTGTGAGGTCAAAAACATTAAAAGTAGCCGAAAAGATTTCAACCAAAACCAAAGAACTCGAGGAGTATAAAGCTTAGAAGAGGAATGAACGTATAAAATAAAAAAATATTGATAATAAGATCCTACAATAAGAGAAAAAACTTAAACAACTTTAGGAAGAGTTTCGAAGAGTTGTTGCCGAAAAGGCAGAAAAGATAAAAGAGTAGGAGAGAAGAAAAAGAATTGAGGAAGAAGAACGGGAAAAAGCAAAGTAAGCAGAGGAAGCAAGCATTAGATAGCAGGCCCGGGCAAATATGGAGAGATAAAGATTGGAATAATAGGAGAGAGAAAGATAAAGACTAAAATAAAGATTAATATTATAGCAACAACTTGCATAAAAATTAAGAAGTTCATCAGTAAATGATCTTTTGATTAAAAAAGAAGAAGAAATAAGGAAAAGGGAGGAAGAACTGCATAAAAGATAGCAAGAGATGAAGGCATATCAATAAGAGAAGATTAGAGCTTAAAAAGAAATGAAGGCAAATTAAGAAGAGAGACTCAGGGCTGCAAAAAAAAGCAGAAATTCAAGTAATTCCAGCAGCTCGAAAGCATAGGAACAACAAATCAAAAAAATATAAACTCCTAAGCAATCTCTTGATCAAGACAATTCTTAAAAATAGAAAATTATTGACACAACTGATTCTAAATCAATAACTCGTTCAAGAAAAGATAGTGAAGAAATGTGCATTTCCCAATAACTGGTTTCAAACAAAAGTAAAGATTCGCAGGGATAAATAAAGGTAAAGAGACAGGAATCCTCCAAATCAACAAATGAGAAAAATTTCAACTATAATAGTGAAAGGTCAAGCAATGAGACTACGAAAAAAGAAGAAGAAAAATAGGTGGATTCTTTAGAAAAGAGTTTAGCCAATATGTTCAAACCGAAAAAATAAGATGATACGAAATCAATTTATAGTAATGTATCCAGGGGATCCAAAAGTGCTCTAGATATGACTGTTAATGAACTTTTAGCTTTGAGAATACCAGTCAATAATAAAGCTACCAGTAAAACAGAACCAATCGAAGAATAAAAATAAAGCACTTCTGCACCATTGCTTGGATCAAACAAAAATTATGAATAATAAATCCAATCTCCAACAAAAAAATTAGTTGATAAAGTTGTTGTGCCAAAAATATCATAAGCTAAAATTGAATAAGAAGAAATTCGTATTCACAGGGATTCTATTCTAAGAAATTCAAGCTTAATTACAAACAATAAAGAGACTATAAACGAACTAAGTACGGGGCAAAAACAAAAATGCGCTTGCGAAATAATGTGATATATAAACAACAATAATTTTGATTCGATGTTATGGAAGATATTTGTATCAATCTCAGTCTCTATGATAGCAATATTAATTGCTTATAGTTTGACTAGATATTCACTCGTATTTAGAGGATAACTCTCATTGATTGCAATCAATGAGACACGTTTTGTGGTGAAAAAGGCAATTGAATATTATAAAACAGTAAATGTTAAAAAAGAATAGTTCTCGATAGTCTATGATCTCTATTTAGAGATAACATATTAAAATTAAGAGAAATGACCCTCTTCAACTGAGTCAGGATTTCGAAAATATTATCAGCGAAGCTGCAAAATTGCTCACTCACTCTGAATTTATGCCGCTCTATGAGAAAATGATAAAAACGTTAATTAGGAGGGCAGAAGCAGAGAATCTACATTCTCAATCCATATACTTGAATTCTCTCAAGAAATGCGTTTAGATATACGGAGATAGCCTTGAACTAAATGTTCGAATCCTTCTACTATAGATTTAGTCGTAAGTGAACAGCAGTATGTTGCAAGATGTCAATGCAAAGCTCTAAAGAGCCAAACATTTAACAATAAATACCCATATAGAATACCTTCTCTCTAAAATATTCTTGATTGAAGAAAAGTATTATTTAATGCTAAATGATGAGAGCAGTGCGCTTAAGAGTTTGAAGAAATGTTTGGATTTAAATGAATAGCACATGGTTTAGTTCATGCAAGAAACAGAATAAATTAGGAAATAGATAGTCGATTATGCCATCATTGCATATCACTAATCCTTTAAATTGAGATTTCATTCAAAACCAACACAGGCCCTAGACTTCTTGCTCAAAGCCTGTCAAACAGCCAAGAAAAACTACGGCCCATAAAACAAGATCAGCAGAGGTTTACTTTAATTTTATAAGCAACAAGAAAATATGATAAGTTCAATGGAAAGAATGAGCACAAAGAGCCGAGCAGTCACAGAAATTGTGGACTACGAAAATAAAAAAAATTATCATACAACTGCTTTTTATTCTTGGGAAGATGAAAAGATTGTTGCTCAATTGATTAAGATTAGGGGAATGGAACGAGAGGTCATCAGTTAAGCTTGCTATGAGATAAAACTCGATATAAACAAGATAAAACAGCTTAAAAACTGTGATTGGCTAACTGTGTCAAAAACAGGACAAATTGTAATCAATGAAGACGAGCTTTTAAGGCTACTGGGAGTCAATGCAATCAATAACAATAAAGAAATGACTACGAGAATTGAAATGCGCAATATTTCTAGAGATTAAATAATTAAGAAAGATAACATCAGTAGTAGCTCAGAGGACAGCTCGGATTTTTTCTAAAAAGAGTAATTCAAGTTTATGAAATTTGGAAGAGCTCAAAGCAGTAAAAAGTTTAAGGAAGCTTACTGATCAATGATTTATTTATACCAGAGAATATGAAAAGAATGTCTTTGAAACAATAAATGTAGAATTTGTTTCGATGGGATATATATCAATTTACTCGATTGACCAAATCAATGATTTAGATTTTATCTCCTTTGCCTACATTTCAGCATGGCGCTTCCTGATTTATCTAATAATTACCGATAGAACCCAGCCATTTTTCGCGTTCAGAGTTAGAAGAAGCCGCAATGTAAAAAGAATCTTCGTGAGTCTCCACTTTCTGATTGGGAAAAAGAGTACAAATGAAAATTAGCGATGAGTTGTTTCATCGCTTTTGCTAATAGCAGCTATATCTTAAAGAGAAATGGCTTCGGTGGGAGAACTGTATTACTTCTGCTGTTTGAATGTCAATATATAATTGGGAGTGATGACAAACCACCTCCTAAATTAAGAAACCAGTACTTTCGCCATGTCTTTAATATCCTTGATTCTTTTTAAAGAAATCCTTCGTAAAGAATAAAATTCAGTTCCTCCTTTAAATTTTTAGTGCTTGACATGATATTAATCGATTAATAATATAATTCGTGTGAATGGGAGTTCATCAGTCTTGCTGCTAAGATTAACCAAAAGGAGCGTAGTTTACATTTATAAAATATCCCGAAACAAGTAAATTGGATAAAGCCAAATTGATGGGCAAAAATTAGCTCGGCTATCTTCCAGCTAATCAGTAATCTACAAACGTATCATCCATATGATAAAGCAGGTTAGCAAAGTTGAATCTGAATTAAATGCAAGGAGATAATCTAAATAATACGGGTAAAGCACAATCATAGTATTAAATTATTGATGAAGAAAAGGTTCTCTGAATAAAAAATGTTACGATTACCGTAAAGACTGTCGAGTATAAAGTAACAAGAGTAATCTTCAGTGCAATAATACAAATTTTAGTAATAATTCAAAAAATCTGAAATCTAGATCCCCCAACTTACCAATTAAATACAGAAAACTATCAAAGAACATTGTACATATCAAACAAAGTAGATTTTTATGAAAGTTAACTCCATTCAGATTTATAATATAGGAAATTCGACCAAGATGTTTATTATGGCAGATTAGATCATGTATTTAAATATCAATATAGAAAAAACAACTTCCTCATGGCTTTGGAAAATTGTATAAAAACGATCGATCTTATTACATGGGAGAATTTGTGAATGGACAAGCCCAAGGAAGAGGAGTATATATCTTTGCAGATGGATCATTTTATAGCGGATTTTTTTAGCATAATTGCGCTGAATGCGCAAATGGGCAGTACAAGTCAAACTGCTTTGAATATATTGGAGCCTTCAAATAGAACCTCTTTCATTATCAGGGGAAAGAAAAAAGTTAAACTTATACTTTTGAAGGGTAATATGAGAAAGGGCATAGAACTTTGGGAAAGTTATCTTGGATTTCAGATGGCAAAAATTATACCTATGAAGGACAATTTAATTCAAATAATTAATTTCACGGCGAGGGCACTCTCATCGAACCTACTGGAACATACAAAGGGAGCTTTCTGAATGGAAAGCAGAATGAATTTGGAATATATAAATTTACTAATAATTTTCGATATGAGGGAGAATATAAAGAGGGCTTAAGATGTGGAAAAGGTACCATTTACAATAACAAGAATTAAATTGTTTTCAGAGGCTAATTAAGAAATGGCATGCCTCATGGAATTGGAGAAGCAGTTGATCTCAACGGAAAAGTATCATCTGTGGTTTGGGATGAAGAAAATACCTCCATAAATATAATATGATTGCTATATTCTGATCTTTTATCGACGTTTTATAATCTATAGAATATAAATTGAAATGCAATAACGGGAGGCCAAAGAGACTATAAAATATCGACTGATAGCCTATATCAGTAAATTACATATTCATAAGAATCTTAATTTTGAAACCAAGGTCATTTGGAAAAGAAGTTTTCATCATTATACATAGATGTCAACAAATCTTAAACTCAAACTGCAGTACATCAAAAAGGAGTATCAGTTTTCAATTAGACGTTAACCTTGGAAATCAATTTAGTTTACAATCTTAAAGAAAACAAGTTTGAAGAAAAATATGTACATATCATATAAAAAAGACGGAATTTTCAGTAATTGTAATCTATCAGGGAAAAGTCAAAAGTGGCGGATATGTGAAGTATGATGCATCCGAGATTGTCAACAACAATTTCAATAGTATATTAACCCTAATCAAGACGAACCAGTAAGACTGAATCTTCTTTAATGCCCAGATCCTAAGGCATACCTCGAAGTTATGCTTAACTATTAAACAATGGGGGAATCATCTCGAAGTCTTTTCAATGAATTAAGGTACCAAAATTAATATTCAGTCTACTGAACCCAAGCGGAATCGAAAATGATTTATCTCAAATTGACTTTCATGATGACGAAAATAATCACGATGATAATATAACTACCAGTCAAAATAATTATCTCTAAGAAAAGGATAATGACATCAAAGAAACTGCTCAACAATAATAGATGATTAAGATGAATAATCTTATAAATAAAATGGAAAGCATGGCACGGAAAACGAAGTGCAACCAAAAAGGATATTATCAATAGGATCATAACTCCACAAAAAGCGAAAATTTATAGCCATCAAACCTCACAGTTGAACAATAATAACGATTAAAATTAAAGATCCATACATTAGAGCAGGAACTTGAAAAAAGAGATTCGACAATCAAATAAAACAAGAAGAAGATTGAAGAGCAGTATAAATATATTAAGCAATTAGAGATTAAACTTGAGAAAAGCGAGCAGAATATTCTGCAACTTTAAGATCAGCATGAGGCAAACAAACTGATTCAAGTGGCCCTCATGGAAAAAGAGAGTTAACTCAAATGCTTGTATTAGAAATCACAAAGAGAATTGGAATTATTCAAAAATAGTACTGGAGATATGAATTTTTCCAAGCAAAGTATGGGATTCAATAGATTTCTTTAGGAAGTAAACGAGATCGAATAAGTTCCATAGTTCTAAAATGATAGATCCAATGATACCAACTACTAAAAAATATAGTCTCTAGAAAGGGAAACAGTGGAACTTCAAAGTAAAATCGCATCGATGAGCCATTCAATCGCCCAACTGTTTAATGCAGCCTATGATTTTGGAGGAGCTAGCCTCCTAGACTATCTTCAAAGTTCTATTGGATTGGTGGAATAAGATTTATGAATGATTGCATTTCCATGTATAATGTCTTTGCATTATTACGTCATTTATTATTATTTTCTGATTTAATTTCCTCAAAATAATATCCATATAACTTTTTACTCATATAATACACAAGGTGATTGGATTAAAGACAATTAAACCTCATATTTATCTTTAAAATTGTCTTTCATTTTAAAGAAAAGATATTTTATTTTCATAAATTTAAATCGAAACATCATTTTTTCTCCAGCTACTAATCGAAACTACCTTTACCTTTGACCACAATATTAAAAGTAGGTCCTTCAGACACTGATATCTTAAATTTGCTCTTATATAGAACATTAGACTCGGGCTTAAACATTATTACTACTTATATTGGTTTATGCGTTTAAGTAAAACGGTCTTCTTGGCTGGGCAAAGCCAATGTGCCAGGCATATAATGAACAGGTATAGTTTTATTTTTGACAACTCCGCTGTCTAAACTTAATCTCCAGCATTTCTTTTCGTCTTGAATGGTTTGATCTTCATAATCAAGGGGCGTCCATAAACTTTGCTAAAATTTGTATTTAATGGACTGATGATATTTGATGTAGGTAATTGTCCACTTTCCATCCACTTTGCTGGGGTTTATAAGATAAAGGGACATTTTCTTTGTATTTTTAAAGTGAACTACCCCAAAATCAATTTCAAAATTTTCATTTGAGTAATATTGATCGTTGGGCATCTGAATTTGAACCCATGGCCTGTACAGCCACCCAACAAGATCAATGGTCTGCTGACATCCATTTGAATAAGATATAATAATTTGCCCATCCTTGCGCACTTTTTCTTCCATTGGCCATTAGTTCAAATTGGCTGGATTTGCATTTAACTCTACTTCAGTCTCCAAAATGGAGTCATAAGTTAATACAAATGATCTTTGGACGTTTTTAAGAGTACCAATAAAAGTGGTGGCTGGTGAATTTGTTTTTGTATTTACTAGTTTAAAAGATTAAAATTTTTAATCTTTGCTAACGATGTTGAGGTCAAAGGTCAAATTTGTTTTAAGAATATTTTTTAGTTTTAGCTTTCTTAAGAAATTGTTGACGTTTGTTTGATATTACTCATGAGATATAGCGAATCTTTAAAGCTTATTGATATGATTAGAGTGCTGAATACATTCAATTGTACCTTGATATCCATGAATAACTTAGGCTCTGCAGTTTCAATTTTAACCACCACTGCCAAAGACTACATATCTGTTTTATTTGACCCGTCGACTAAGCAAGGCTCGCAAATTAGCAGATTACTGAACTAGCCGACTGTCTTAAATTATTAAATCAGAATTGTAAATAATATCTCTTCTCTTCCTTTAATGATTTTCTATCTAAGTTAATTTAAAGGTACTTTGGTTAGATAATAAGGTGAGTCGTAGTATCAACTTCAGGTTTAAGGGCGTTCCATTTCAGATCGATTACATTATTAGTTCCTGGTGATCCTTACCTAAATTCAATATTAAAGATATCTTTATGTTAATCTGTTTTATTATAAGGATATATCAGCCATTTCAATTCAACTTATTTTGGCCCATTGTTAACAACTTTGATGTTACGCTTAACTAGTCCATTGGAATAAAGCATTGTTCCTAAATTCATCATTGGAATTTATTGATTGAAATCAATTCCTAACTGATTACGAGATAAAGCAACTGGAGTACCCTTAATATGAATATCCATGGGAATTTTTTTAATTTCATGGTTCTTCACATTTATTAACAAATTATCTTTAAATCTGCCACTGGTATCGTTAAACATAGTTATCATTATTTTTTGACTCTGTTTTTTGTGGAGAGTTCCTGCTGCAGGTTAGCAAAGGACGCTGATACCTTTATTATTGCCTAAGTGTATTTTTTGAGATTTATCTAAGGCCCTATTTTTAATAAATGTCATTCCCATTTCAGAGTTAAAGGGATCTTCCTCGATTTTAACTAATCCTTTATGCGATCGTCCCCCAGCTGAAGTTGGTTTTTCAAGAGTATGATATAGTTATGCATAAACTTCATATTAAGTCGTCAGTCCAGAATCATTTTCAATAATAATCTAAACTTGTTTCACTTGATTAATTTCGCAGTTATAAAAATTTAGTTCCTCGAGGAGGGGATAAACAATCTTCTAGTTTTCAAGCAGACCACCTTTTGAACTTTTCATTGATGTATTAAAAGACGATGATGATAGTTTTATACTTTGAGAAAAGTCCTAAATCTTCTGTCTAACCTTTTTAGCCCTTGCTTAATCTTTGAGATAGTAATTCATTGCCATTCCCTTCACCATTCCACTCAGCTGCAACCATCTTTATTTCACCATTGATTTTTTTCCATCAGCAAGATTAAATTGAACAGATTCCATCAAGTCAAGATAAAGATCAGGATTTACTTTAAAGTCATCAAAGTACGTCCATTTAATACGAATATCAAAATTTCCGGTTTTTATCGGTTCAATGAGAAGATCAATTCTCTTTTTGGAATTCTTGGGTAATATTCCTTTGAGAGGATCTATTTTAATGTCGCACTATTAAAACTAAGAAGGAGTTATGCTAAAAGCACAATCGTGATTGCTTTTGTTGACAAATTGCAATTCCTTACTTAAAAATTTGTTAGAATTATAAATATTTCCTTTATAGATTTCTCTCAAATGAATTTGCTATCGAGACATTTCAATTAGGACGTCCTGCACTTATGCTAAAATAGGTATTTTAGTAGATTTTCCATTCTTAACTTCCAACATTATTTATAATGAAATAGACTACGATTATAAAGTATTAAGATAGCAGTCTAATTGTATTTAACTTTCAGCAGGAATGGCAAACCAATCCAATACTTCTTTTCCATTAGCTGGGTTATAGATGTTAAATCTCTTTGTGTAGCTTTACTCATCTTAGAATTCATAAAAATCATAAAACTAAAGAACATAAAAACGATTTTCATTTATAAATTTGAACTCAATTGCGCTTTTCTGAGGATTCTTGAGAATTAATTTTTTCTTATTGAGAGTAAAAGTTTTGCAGAGACCATAATAGAGAACCTACTCTTTGAAAAGTAGTTCTGGATAGGTTGATTTGCCTTCAATACTAAATATTTGAGAAGTAGCATTATCAAATGAAACTAGATAATATGCAATCTTGCTCTGCTTTGTCAACTATTTTAGATGAAAATTGACAATAATATTTTTTTAGCCATTTGGTTCCACACTCCCAGTATATTAATTGCAGTTCGTTTATAATCCTTCATCTTCTTTAATCTTCTGAATTGTAAATAATCTTTTAACTGAGGAATTATTAATAATTATGAAATTTTATTAAACAGAGCATGCGTTATAAATGGGTTGTACTATTTATCGATGAAGAGGGGTTATTGATAGATTTGATTGAACAGGCTTAGTTTTTATCTATATGCTTAAGCATTGGATGGCATCTATTCCGTTAATATTTTTGCTTACTACGTTACCCGCCAATGATTTTTCTGGTAAATTATAAAGATATAATTCCAACTTGATTGTTTAAGGTATTTTTTGTTTGGGCTTGAAGTTTATGTTAAAAAGTAAGAGTTCACTAGGTTTCATTTTGCCTTTCATATTATCGATTTTCAAATTATCAGCAACAAAATGCCAAAAATAGTCCACCTGAACAACTGCTAAATTTTTAATCTTCAAACTAGAGGAAGTTTCTTTATTGATTTCAGTGTTTGATAAATATAGAATATTATTTATCTTTTGTTCTAAAATAGTCTCATTATTCAGCTATTACAACACAATTTGAGCGCTGTAAGCTCCTCCTTCTATAGATACTTCAATTTATTCTTGCTCTCCTTGGAATGATTTGAATTTAATTTTCTATTTAAATACGCCCTTCATTTAAGGTTCAAATTCAACTAATATCTTCTCAGTAGCATTTTTTTAAAAGGTTATAACTGTGGGACTTACTTTAAAATACCCAATGCTATATTGCTTATCTTCTGGATTGGTGTTGACAATCGTAAATCTGGCCTATCCACCTCTATTTTTAAGCTTTATTTCTTTTTTTATTACATCCCCAACCCAGCAATGACCACATTCGATAATCTTAGGCCATGAAATATCACATTTTTACCTTTGAGCTAAAATTGGAACTTTAAGGACCCCTTCGCCCACAATCACTATCAGTTCATCTTGATAATCGTTTAAAGTTGTAGGTCTAAAACGAATTGAAACGACTGCAGCCATGCCAGGAGCAATATCTCCAGAGTCTTCTCTTGGATACTTAATACTGGCCAGCACAAACTATTTTTAATTCAATGGAGTTATTTTAATTCTTTGAATATGTTTAGAATTATTGATCAATTTTACTTCAGATTCGTAGATATGAGTGGTATCGTAGTTACTAAAAAATAGTTGTTCTGGCTCTATTCTAAATTTATTTTGGAAACTGTTCGTAGTGAATGCTTCTGCGTAGCTCATCGTTTGATTTATATGACGAGGATTTCGAGTAAATGCAACTTTGCGGTTCATACGCTCGGCTATTTATTGATTTTATATTTGCTGTTGGATGCTGAGCTTTGGGAGTTTAGCTGATTTTCGCATAGTTAGTGATTTTTTGGTTTATCCCAGCATTTGTAAAACTGTATATTATAATACATAAGTTACAAAATTAACTGCGGAGTATTGTGAGTTCTTCTTTAAAAAGAGATAATTTAAAGATTGACTGAGTAAATCACAAATTATGATCGATATTCATGCATATTCTACTCATCTTCTTCGGTGAATTAATATTCAACATAATAATTAATAAGAAAAAACAGTAAATAGTAAATAGTAAATAGTAAATAGTAAATAGTAAATAGTAAAATAATAGAATCATACAAAATGAACAAACAAAACACTGAAATGACTTGCCTTCCAAAATTTTACTTCTCTCACGTTGGTTTTATCAATTTTTACTAAATATGCGCTATTAGCGTTATTGCTCATTCCTTTGATTGTATGAACTAGTTACCACTACTAAGAGTTGTTTAGTCTTACTTGAATCTGAGCTCCCTCCAAATAACTTGAATTCCATCCACCACTGAGGTTGTTCCCTATAATTATTCCATAAATATTGACTAGCTTCGGAAAAGTAAATTTCATAAAACAGTCTGTCGATTGCGCAACTGCATATCCCAACGCATCAAAATTTAAGATCGATTAGGGTTTATCAACATTTGGCTGGTAGGGGCCATTACTTGAAAATTAAAAATTATGAAGAAGTTCTGCATTGGAAGAAAGTAAGCTTTGTTTATAGTTTTTTATAGAGGCCTCCTTCAGACTAGCCGCCCCATGTATGATTTTATTGCGGTGAAAAGGAAGTATTTTAATTTTTTCCCAATCATCAGGGGTTAGGCTAAAAACATCTTCCAAAGAGTCAACTCCATAATCGGTAAAATTCTTTGTATATTTTTCCATTCTGATCAAGCTCAGCAGTTCATAAATGGGTGTATTCTTGATTGTTTACATATTTATTGATACTTATTATGCTTATTAATTAGTTAAAGATATTAAATTCAAAGTTAAAATGGATTAAAAATGTAACTTGATTTTAATTGGATTAATTGACTAAATAAATTTAGTTTTTTTCTACAAAATCAAAATTAGAATATTTTTTGAATATGTAGATTATTAAAATTAACATTAATATTTGTTCGAGCATCCTATTTTTGAGGCGACTATTTATTTATTGAATTTATATTTACTTGTGTATAAATCATAAATTATGAGCTAAATTCATTGTATACTTGCATATTATGCCTCTTTCCTTATTATTTATACAACTAATTTAATGAGAACTGCATTAACCAGCGCTAATCAATTTTTGGCGTGGGACAATTAGCTACAAAAGAATATAGATGCTCTCACTCACTCTATGAGCAGTCAATCAGAGTTAAAAGATAAAGTAATATTATACGAGGATGATTATGTTAGTTTATAAATAGATGAAAGAGGACATGAGGTGGCAAAGATTAAAAAATAGCGAATAATGCCGAATTATAAAGCAAATGAAACAAAAGAAATGAAATAATAACAATACTAAAAATAAAAAATGTTGAGAAAGACAGCACAAGCATTTAAATAGTAATATCTATGGCTGAAAACTCAATATGTAGCTTTAATTGACTATTTGAAATTGAAACAAATTTATGACACTCTGCCGATTTATCTACTCTCCAATTCACAACAAATAATGCAATCCGATCAGATTAATAGTGCACATCTGAGTAAATAAAGATTAACTAACACAATGAAAAGATAAGTATAATTTGCAAATATAGGAAGTGTATAAAACTCATTGGACAAATGTAATTTTAATTCAATAGGTCACAAGATATAAACCCCATTAAATTCTGAAAGATAAGTTCTCTATATATAAAAGCCTGTCTACATCGAAATTGAAAAAATTATCTAAATTCCAGTCTTCATCGAAAGAATTAAAGAAGTTGAAGTAATAAAGAAAGTGGAATTAATTGTCGAACGCAAAGTTGAAGTTCCTGTTGATCGAATTGTTCAAAAAGAAATGCTCGTTTAAAGAATAGTCTAAGTACAAGTACCCATTTATGTTTAAAAAATAGTTGAGGTTCCTGTCGATAGAATAATAGAAAAGATAGTTGAAGTTATTGTTGAGCGTCAAGTGGAAATTCCAATATAGGTGGAAAAGATAGTTGAAGTATTAGTGGAAAAGATAGTTGAAATAGAAGTGGAACAGATAGTCGAAGTGCCAGTGTAAAAATTAGTTTATGTTGAAAGGATAGTGGAAGTTCCAATTTAAAGAATTGTTGAGATATAAAAAGAGAAGATAGTGGAAGTTAATAACATTATCTAAAGAATTGTTTAAATTCCTGTTTAGAGGATAATCTAAATATTAGTAGAAAAAATAATAGAGGTGCCGATTGAACGGATTGTGGAAGTCCCCTTCGAGACCATAATTAAAGTTCCTTTCTAAAAAATAATATAAATACCTGTAGAAAGAATTGTTGAAGTCAAGACTCCTTACGAAAAGATAATTTAAAAAATAGTCTATGAAAAGGAAATAGTTGAAAAAATAGTATAAGTCGTCATTCCTCTGTAAATACTGATTGAAACTTAGAAGACAGTATAAATGGATAATTGTCATGCGTAAAATAATGAATTGAATATTGAATATTGCAAATCTGCTCCTTTTAAAAATATTTCTCAAAAACTATGCAATAAAATTATATCCATTTAAATTCCTTCTAATTTCGGTAAATCAAAATAAAGTGAAGATAGTGAAAAACCTCGAAAATATTCTCATTAAAAAACAAATTACGAAAATGATATGATCAATCTTAAACATTTTTCAATTTGCTGCTATGGTGATGTACAAATCCATCATGGATAAATTACCGATTATTCTCATCATGATAGTGAAGATATGAAAAACTATCCCAATTTTATTGAAAAATAAAATCATCACAATATTCAGGAAATTTAGGAACTCAAGTAATAAAATTAAATTTTAAAAGCGTAGCTTTGTTAATTAAAGCAAGACTTTGAATAACTGCAAGATAGTCCTTTACATAAATATAGAAATTAATAAATAGATAAATTAATTGAATAGAATCATCACCTGGAATAAGATATCATGAAATATGAGCAAGAAAGGCAGTAAATGACAGGTTTTCGGTCTATGATGCAAACCTAAATATAAGAAGTGAGCAATCGCAATCAATAGCTTTTTAATCAACTCATCAGTAAAGATGACTAAGTCTAAAATTATAAAAAACAGATGAATTCTATAATTCTGCTTTATGAAAAGTCTCTTATCTACAAAAATGATTCTGAATAGAATGACAATCTAGATTTGACCAACTAGCTTAAATCTGAAAAATAGTAAAATTAAAATTTAAGGAATATGCTTCATTAAATCTCCTAAGAACTTTAGAGCATGAAAAAATAAAATTAGGAATTATAACATCTTATGTAACAAATTTAACATGAAAAATAAATATTAAATGAGTTACTACAGTAGAAAACATCTCAAAATTAATAAGTATCAAAAATGGAAGCTTTACTGGCATAAAAAGAGGAATTAGTTAGTAGTTTGCAGCAATAAAATTAATATCAGGGGACTAAACTCGAAAGGATATCGAGTGAGCTGAACTATCTCAGAAGCAATTATCAGCAGGAACAGGAATTGAACGATTATAAAAATTTAATGATTGAAGAACTTCGCAATCAAAAAAATAGATTTGAATAATAGCTACTCAAATATAATGACTTAAATTTAGAACTATCACATAAACAATATATCAAGGAAGAGAATAGAGAGAATCTTTACGAGCAAAACATATCTTAGGATAGCTTAAAATATCAGTGTAGAGCATCACCAATAAATAGGCATAAAATTATTTTAGGAAAGCAGGCACGATAGAATAGCATCGCCTAAATCAAACAACTTACTGCTTTAATTAGCAATGCGTAAATTTCTAAAAAATTGTTATTGCTTATCCAATAGATCTGTCTAGATGCAGATTACAATTAAAGGACCAATTTGCAGATGAAAGAAATGGTGGTTAATTTGAAGGATTAAATTGTTACTTTAACTAGAATTAATCATTAAACATCAAATAATCTATTCCCAAATCGAGATGAAAATCAAAATGTTAAATATCTTGAAAAGGCTGTAAAAAAATATTAGCAGTTGCTCAATTAAGCTGATAATTAAAAACGTAGTATGCTAACAGAAATATCCAATCTTTCTAAAGAAAACTACCAAATAAAATT